>TARA_R100000655_G_scaffold4558_3_pt1 | contig 10981 bp, 24 predicted proteins | sample TARA_R100000655 | Tara Oceans TARA_R100000655 (sample SAMEA2622497) | marine metagenome | biome: marine biome (ENVO:00000447); feature: deep chlorophyll maximum layer (ENVO:xxxxxxxx); material: "saline water (ENVO:00002010), including plankton (ENVO:xxxxxxxx)" | depth 90 m
CTCCATCTCCAAGAGATATACCTATTCTTAGAAGATTTTATGGAGAAAGTTATGATGAAGTGTTTGCTGCAAGAGCAGGTAAGTTTTCTGAAATAGAACAAATACAAAAAGAAGATAATACTGAAAAAGCTAGAAATGCAAGATTAGCCTATGACATTTTTAAAAGAATGGAAGATGCTAAACCAAATGAGAGAAGAAAAATATTAGCAGATGAGGTATTAAAAAATCCTGAAAACATGAACGAACAAGTTATTAAAGGAATAATTAAAAGAATTAAGAATAAACAAATGGGTCTTACTTCTACTGATGCTAGAGTTAAATCTTTAAGTATAAATAAAAGAGCAGAATATTTAGCAGATCAAATGCAAACAATGACTATACCACAAATACAAAAGTATATTAAAGACCAACAAAACAAAGGTATTTTAACTGATAATGTTAAAGAAGTATTGGTTAGACTTAGACAATTTCAAGATATTAAATTGAGGAAAACAGAATGATACCAATGGAACTTATATCAATGCTTGGCTCTACTGTACTAGGTGGTGTAATGTCTATTATGGCACAGAAAGGACAAGCCGAAGCTGAAAGACAAAAGATGTTAATGCAACGTGCAGACTTTGCAGCCAAACAAACTGACAAGGCTAGAGCAGTATCAGACCCACACACTAAACATACTAGAAGATGGATAGCTTTAATGTGTGTATTTTCTATTATTGTAGTACCAATCGTTGCTCCAATCTTTACTGATGTTAATGTAGCATATCAAATCGTAACTGAAGCAGATAGTGGTTGGTGGATATTTGGTTCTACTTATGAAACCTCATATTTTGAACAAGGCAATACAATTTTTATAACAAACCTACAATCACACACAATATTCTCAATTATTGGTTTATATTTTGGTGGTTCTTTAACTAGGAAGTAAAATGGTAGCTAAGAAATATCAGAGTAAAACTGGTGGATTAAACGAAGCTGGTAGAAAGTTTTTTAAAAGAACTACAGGAGCTAATCTTAAAAGACCTGTAACAGGTAAAGCACCTAAAGGGTCTAAAGCAGCAGCAAGAAGAAAGAGTTTTTGTGCAAGAATGGGTGGTGTTAAAGGCCCTATGAAAGATTCTAAGGGCAGACCAACAAGGAAGGCACTAGCACTTAGGAAATGGAAATGCAGAAAATCTTAGCAAAACAATGTATATATGTAATGATAGTAATTATATTGGCTTATGGTATAGCTGATGCAATAGGTGATGTTACATCTTCAGGTTCAACTACTAATACCCAATCTAATAACGCAGGATCTAACACAGCAATTACTGGTGGCTATGAATCGAGTACAACCTATCAATCAGGTTCATCTTCTAACACAACTACTAATAATGAAACTAATAATAGCACAAATCAAAAAACTGCTGTTAACAGCTCATCAGCCCCTGGTATGAGTGTTTATGGCCAAGATAGCTGTGTTATACCTTTAGCAGCAGGAATGACCATAATTGGCTTCTCAGGCTCTTTTGGAAGCTATTACACAGACCCTAACTGCGAAAGACGTAAATCTGTATCTGTTTTAGCTAAACTTGGCATGAAAGTTGCAGCAATATCTTTAATGTGTCAAGACAAAAATGTATGGGAAGCAATGATGAACGCAGGTACACCATGTCCTATAGACGGATTAATTGGCGAAAAAGCTAAAGCTAAATGGATGGAGAAACGAAAACAAGAATTAACAGGAGGTGCTAGAACCAAACCTAGCATGACCTGGAATGATTAGAGTTATATTATTATCTTTAATCTTAACTGGCTGTACTACACATTCAATTACACTAGGCCCAATGTCAGTATATGGCAGTAATGAACAAGAAATATATTTACCTGAAAAACAATGAAATACTTAATTCCTTTATTTTTTCCATTAATGGTTTTAGCAGATAGTCAAACAACTGGTAATTTAATTACTAATGGTGATTTTAATAATGGAACTACAGGTTGGACATTACAGGGAGATGCACAAAGAATAGGAGATTGTTGCCCAGGTGGACATGATCTTGAGTTTGGAGATAGTGGTAGCATAGAACAATCCTTTGATTTATTCTCTAATACAATTACACAACCTATGCTTAATAATGGTATTACCCTTAACTCATCTGTTGAAGTACAGAATGGAGAGTGTGGTGTATCAGGTTGCTGGGGAGGGTCAGGCCCAGCCGATAGCTTTTCAATTCGATTACAAATTAGAGATTCTGATAGCAATGTACTAGCTACAACTACACAGGAGAGAACAGATGTTACAGGAATTAATGGACAAGATTTTACGGATAGCGTTTCGTTTACTGGGACAGGGTCTAATAGGGGAAACATTTTTATTAGTGGTTCTGACAGCAATAGTCCTGCTAATCTTGGTGGCCCTAATTTCGATAATATATCTGTTACTATGACCTATGATGATGAGGTTTTATCAGCTATACAAACATCACATATAACAACTACATTTCAAGAAGTAGAAGAAGTATTATCTAGTAGAGTAGAAAAAGTAGAATTTATACCCTTAGAAGAAATAGTTTTTGAGGTATTTGAAGAACCTGAAATGGTAGTACAAATATTTGAAGAAATATTTATTGAAGAAATTAAAAAAGAAGAAATAAATACAGGTATTATTAATGTATTTTTTGAGCCTGTAGAAACAATAGAATTAACAGAACTCCCACCTATTGAGAGTTTTGAAGAAATACCTATGGAGGTTGTATATGAAGAACCAAAGGCCATCGAAGCGTTCTCAGCAGAAGTCCAAGGCTTTGAAGAAAGAATTGAAACAACAGAAAGTTTTAACAACACAGCAACAGGCGAAGTTATACAAGAGTTCTTCGCAGAAGAACGGCAGACCCTCGTCGAAACCCCTAACTCTAGCAGAGAAATTGAGTCAGAGCCTATACAACAAGAAGTTGGAGGAGGAGAAGAAACTAGCACAATCGTACAAGCTGAAGCAGGAGGAGGAAATGCAGAAGCACCAAGAGAAAACGAAGAAAGAGTTTCTACAGAGCCTACAGGAGAAAGCACAGTCACAGAAAATACACCTGAACCTGTTGAACAAACTGAAAATACTACTGTTGAACCTGAAGAAGAAACTACAGTCGCTTCTGAAGAAGTAGATGAAACTCTCGGAGAAGGAGAAACAACAGATAGTGAACGAGGAAATGGAGGAACTGAAACAGTTGCTACAAACGAAGAAAATATCGAAAGCAGAAATGAATCGGTGGAAGAAGGCAGGAGTCAAGGAAACACTAGAGCAGATACTCAAACTATTTCAATAGAATCTATAGAAAAGAAAGTTAATGAAACCCTTAAAAGGGTAGATCAAAGACTAATTGCTACTTCGCTTATTGTAGCAAGGGCTATGGAAAGCCCACTTTCTATAGACAATTACGGAAAAACCAACAATAATATATTTGATAATCAATTATTTATTGATGGAGGTAATTATGATGACCAAAGAGAATATATTGATTTGCGAGATATATATGCTGAAAATCAAATTATATATAACGACCCTATGGCAACAAGTCAAAAGATTCTTCAGGAATCTATAGATAACACGATACGAGCAGAAGAACACCTAAGGAGGATTCGTGGATATTAAAGTAATAACAGGAGCTGTTGGTTTAGTTATAACTCTAGGTGGATTGTTTGTCTATCAAGGACAATTAATTCAAAGAGTAGAGGTATTAGAAGCTAGACAAACAGTAGATATTAAACCATTGACAGCAGACATTGCGATTAACAAAGCAGAAATAGCAGTATTAAACGCTAAAGTTAATGAAATGAAAGCAAGATCAGATAATCCCCTATCACAATGATACAAGAAGCACTTCTATTAGCTTTGCTAATAGGGGTTGTAATTATTGTAAAGCCTGAATTTTTTAATTGGTTTTTTTATAAAATAAAAACCAAATACCTAAAGCCTGAAGTTAGTATATTCGAGCTTTTGACTATAGTGTTAATAATTTTTATTTCTATTAAGTTATTAACATAGGAGAAATAGTTATGTGTAGCAATGTTCCATACACACTTCGTGAAATGGAAATTATACATGCCATCTATACTATTGATAAACATGCCAAATTTCGCATTAAAGATAGGATTGAAACTAGACAAGACTACCTTTATGGTGCTATAACTTGGGAAGATGATTATTTGCCGATTCCTTGGAATCAGGTTGAACAAAAGATAGATGAGCAACGACAAGAAAATAGACCTTATTAATAGACCTGAACACTATACTAAGGGAATTGAAACAACTGAGTACATTCGTAGCTGGTCTATGGATTATGTTTGTGGAAATATAATAAAATATGTTACTCGTTTTCCACATAAAGGTACTCCTTTGTCTGATTTAAAAAAAGCAAAATGGTATTTAGAATACTTAATCAAGGAAGCAGAAAAGAATGGCAATAATAAATAAGGGTGGTAACTTTTCTAATGTAGATATTTTGCAATTAGATAATGATGGGAATATGTTAGCCTGTCCAACTTGTGGCTCAACACATTTAATTAAAAGGGGTAAAGATAAAAATACTGTAGGAGAACCACAAAGATATCAATGTAGAGATTGTGGTAAAAAAACAAACTCGCCAAACAAAATTAAAAACTTTGAAGTAGAAAATAAATTTTATGATGAAGAAATATCAACAGAAGATTTAATTAAACAAAGAGTTGACACTTTTAATCGTAAAGAAAAAAAAGAAAGAAACGAAGAATTTTTAAATATAAGAATTAAAGACGACAAACCCATTGGATTATATATTATGGGCGACCCACATATAGATGATGATGGTTGCGATATGCCTAGTGTTATTAAACATTTAGATATAACAAATAAAACTGATGGAATGTATGCTTGTAATGTAGGTGATTTACAAAACAACTGGGCAAGAAGAACTAAACTTGCAGGTCTTTGGGCAGAACAAAGCACATCAGCAGAACAAGCATGGCAGCTAACCGAATGGTTAGTTAATTATACTAACTGGTTATTTATAGTAGCTGGAAACCATGATATGTGGAGTGGAGAAGGTGATCCTTTAAAATGGATTACAAGACCTTTAAAAACTACATATGCACCCCATAACATAAGAGTCAAACTCAAACTACCTAAACATAATATAAGAGTAAATTGTTCTCATAATTTTAGAGGACATTCAATCTATAACACAGCACATGGTATTGTTAGACATGCAATATTTAATGCAAGAGATCATTTATTAATGGCAGGACATACTCATGTTAGTGGTTATATGCCTATTAAAGATGCAAACTCAGATATAACAATGCACTGCGTTCAAGTTGGCTCGTATAAAAAATATGACAACTATGCCAAGATGTTAAATTTACCCAATAAAATGATGTCGCCTTGTGCAGTTGCAGTATTTAATACTTACTTGCCTGATACACACCCTGATTTTACTAAGATATTTTGGGAAGTCCAAGAAGGTGCAGAATACTTAAAGTTTTTAAGAAAGAAAAAATGACCAATACAAAACATCTAATACATAGAACATTAGATATAGGAAGTGGCCTTATTCTTGCTGTAATCATTCAAATATTAATATTTCCTTTGTATGATATACATATAAATATATGGGAAATGTTTCATTTATCTTTGATATTTATGGTGGTAAGTATTGCAAGAAGTTATTTATGGAGTAAATATATTTTTAAATACAAATGAAAGCAAAACTTGTTTTATTATACTGGAAAGACGCTGTAAGTCCTACTCATGGGTGGACAGATATTAATGAATTAGAAACAGATTTAGCCGAGTGTTGTTCAGTCGGTTTCATTGTAGAGGAAAATGATAAAACAATTACAGTTGTATCTCATATTACAGGAGATAAAGAAAATACAGATATTGACGGATCATTAGTTTTAGATAAATCATGGATAGTCGAAAGACAAGATTTAATGATTTCTTATTCGCCTAATAAAGATATAAGAGATATAGTCGGTAAGTGGCTAGAAAAAAGAAACAAAGCCAATTCAATCTAACAAAGAGAATATTATGCCAAAAAAAATAGATAAAGAAAAAGAACAGGCTTTTATAGAAGCTTTCTGTCAAGGAGATACTCAAGGCAATGCAACTCAATCTTGCATTAAAGCTGGTTATTCTAAAGACATGAAAGGAATAAGAAGTATGGGTAGTTATCTTAAAAAGAAATACTCAAAAGAAATTAGAGAAAAGAATGAGGAAAGAATTACCTCAACATCTGGTCTAGCCATATCGGTATTACAGGATCTGTTAAAAAGTGAGCAAGACGCTGTTAGATTAAATACAGCTAAACTGATCTTGGAACTTGGAAACTTCTCATCACAAACTATAAACTTAAATGTAGATAACACTCATCAGAAATCAGATGATGAATTAATTGCAGAATTAAAAGATTTAGTTAAGACAATTCCGAATCTACAGCCTAAATTGCAAAATCTAGCAGATAAAGATGAGGAAAATAACCAAATCAATCCTAACGAACAAAAAGATAGCGAGGATATTGTTAAGCATTAAGGGTAGTAGGTAAGTATGCCAAGACTAATAAACGTGGCTTCTAGGGGTATATATGGAAGCCGATTTTAGATAAAATCTTTTAATTTGCCTGTTTTTACAATAATTGGGGTTTTCTCACCCACATAAGTAGAAGTGATATTGTAAGAGATGTAATCATAAGCGTCCTCCTCACTCATCTCATCTCTAGTCATTAATATCTCAGCGATCTTATCAATATCATAAACTAACTTTGGCTCGATAGATTCTTCAACACCTATTATGGCTTCATCAAACCCATCTATTTTTAATAACTCATCACCAATCATATTTAGAATCTCCATACAAACCATGATTAGGTTTTTTCTGTAACTTTCTAACCTTAACCTCAGATTCTTTAAAAGAAATTGTTTCTGGTAATCTTTCAGAATTAGCAATTACTTTTCTTATTGCGTCTTTTTCATTTATTGCTTGGGTACACCCACTAAATACAACTGTGGCCCTATAACAATAATAATTCTTTTTCATGTATCACCTATTTTAGATAAAGATTCTTGTTCAAGATTGTAAAACATTTCCATAATCTGTTTGTACCCTCGCCTTATTTTCCCATAAGTAACTTTCTTTATAGTCATTATCTGACATCTAGTAAAGTCATCATAGATAAACACCCCCTCATTACAATGTCTGCATTTCTCAATAACTTTATTAAAAGTAGTATAGCCCACTCCGTTACAAACAGGGCAATTTACCATTACACATTCTAAAATGGCACAGTTTACTATTTTTTCTAAAGTTTTTTGGGGGTGTTTAAATTCAATATCTTTAAATATTTCCTCTGCTTTTGTATAAAAATGGCTAAATAACCTATTCATAGCTGAATGGTCATTAAGATATTTCATTAAAAGAAAGTCAGTTTGATTCTGATTAAGGTTTGAATACGACAAGATGACCGATATATCTTGTGGGGTAATAGCGTCATGGGATTTACCACTACCTACACTAGACATATCTAGTGATTTAGGCAACATCATAGATAACAATTCTGCTTTAATCTGATTTTCTCCTGTGCTTTTCATCTTTAAGCACGAAAAACCAAACACTATCGTTTAAGGTATTCAAATCTTTATCATCAATTACTCTTTGATAATGCAGAAACAAGACAAATAAATCGTCATTTGATAACTCTTTTACATATTTTTTAATTAATGAAGTTTCTATTTTATCTAAACTCATAGTTTCCAAATCCTATATTTATCTTTAGCAATCGTTCTAAATTTTACTTTATGTCCTTTTCTCCAGCCAAAGCCTCTTACTGCGTCTACTATTTTATAATCATTTACAACGAATGATTCTCCTTTTCCCATATTAATCATAGCTTGTATGTATTTATCATACTTGCTTTGATAAGATATGGGTATATTTTTCTCAATCTCTATCATTTTCTATATACCATTTGTATAATTCTTCCTGTGTTCCAAACTTCTTTTCCCATTTTTTATTACCTAAATGATGTATTCCTTGTTCTCCTTGATGATGTGTATGGCATATCAAAGAGGGATAAAGTCTTTCGACTTTAACCCCATTCCTCCCCCTGTTAAGTGATGAATACATGGCTCTGTATACACTCCGTAATGCTTTTTGCATACCACACACCCAAATTTAATAGCTTTTTTATACCTTGCTCTTGTTTCTTTATTCGGTTTCTTTGCCATTTTGTTTAATTATAATCTTCCATTAAATTTCTAATTCGTTTAATTTCTTGTTCATTTTCTTTTTTATTTTTAAACTTTCTGAGCTGATCTACCACAGACGATTGTTCTTGTTGTCTTTCAATATAGTTGCTTCCCCTTAAGGCAGGATTATTTTCTTTTATTTTTCGAGAACACCTCGAAATACTCTCAAACTTTGACAGTTTATCTATTCCCAAGATAGTAATAAAATCCCTACTTCCCTTGTAACCTATTTGATCTAACTGCTTTTCCCAAACCAAAGCAACAAGCACGTTATCTTCATCTCTTGCATATGGCTCATCTTTGAGTATCTTATGTACTAAGTCTTTAATTTTTAATATGTTCATAGTTAGCTCCTGTTTTGTTTAACTTATATATTCTATACCTTGCTTATCTAATTTTTTGAGATCAGATAACCATTCCTTATATTCTTTACTCTTGAAAGATTTGTCCTTTATCCCACTCTCTAACCACTTAATCATACCTTTAATATTTATTCTAATGGGTTTAATACCACCTTTATTTTCTTTCATTTGTTTTATTGTTTCTTTTGCACTCATTGGCTTCATAATCTATCTCCCTTAAAATCAAGCTCATCAAAACACAAGACTACTCTTGTTGTAAAACCTGTGTCTAGTTTTGCGTAATATAATTTATCGGTTTTATCGTAGAACACCGACATTACAACTGATTTAAATTTTCCCTCATCATCTTTGAGCTTGTCAAACTTTAGATCAATAAGAGAATCTTGTTCTTCTATGTCTATTAGATTTTTATTTATTTTCATAATTTACTCACTCCAACTTAATTGTTGGGATAATTCATTATACTAAAATATTTTATTATTGTCAAAATTATTTTCTAACCCCTAGATTTTATTGACTTTTCATTATATTAGAATATTTTAACATTCTAACTTAGGTGTTCGTATAATTTTCTTTCTAAAGTTTTAGAAGAATTTAATGATCTCCATAAATCAGCATTTACCATAAAAATTTTAAGATTCCATTTAGACTCTTGTTCTTGTCCTTTGAGAGTCGCTATTAGCTCGTTTAAAGCCAAAACTTGTGAACAGGTAGTTGCCATAGCTTTTTTTGTAGATTCTGTCAATTTACCCTGTTGTCCTGCTTTAAGGAACGCTTCAGCAGTGAGTTCTTTCTTTCTTTCTTCTAATAAATCTAAATCTCGTATAGTCTGATTAAGTTTTTTACTTTCTGCTCTCATGTCTGCAATGAGTTTTTCAAGCGATTCTTCATTTAATTTTATTTTCATGTTGTTTCATCTCCTGTTTTGTGATATTAATTATACTTTTCTTTTACTATTATATTTTATAATAGTTTTCTTTAGTCCTTGTTTTTGTTTTTACCTTATAATTATATACTATTATAGGCGAATATAAAAATATCTCTTTTATCCTGTTTACAAGTTACTCAAAATAATATAATATTCCTATTAATGAACAAAATAAAGGAGTCTTATATGAAATACATAATAGTTAAAGAAACTGACTATGGTTACTTTTATGTGGAAAACAATCACAATTCTATTGAAGATAAAGCAACAGTAGAAAACTTAGCAAGTGCTTTGCAAAAAGCTGTTGATCTTAAAGAGGGCAATAAAGTTAAATATCATACAGTAGAAATACCTCAAACTAAACTAAAGGTGGCTATCAATGAATAATACTGAAATGATACCACAAGAGATACCCAAAAGTTCCTTTACATATAAGGAAGTTTGGGAAACTCTTAGCAAAATAGATGTAAGTCCTTATTTAGATACTAAAGGGCAGTTTTCTTATCTGTCTTGGTCTTATGCTAGGGCAATTTTGAGCCATTTTTATCCTCAATATAGGGTTATTTGGCTACCTAGCGAGAAGTTTGAAGATGGCACTATGATGTTGCATTGTAGGGTAGAAATAGACCATTTAAGTAGGGAACATTGGTTGCCTGTCTATGACAACAAATACAATGCGATAGCAAATCCTAATGCTGATGATATCCAAGACAATATGCAACGGCTTTTGGTCAAGACATTTTGCCTATTCGGTCTTGGTATTCAAGTGTTCCACAATGGATCTGGCACACCAGAAGAATTGCAGTTAGAAAATCCAAACGAAACAAGTAAGGAACAGTTGGCTAAAGCATTAATATTAATAGATAAATTGGAGATTCAAGATGAAAAATCTAAACCTAAGAAGTAGCCAATTTGCTAATTATATTTTTGGCCAATATACACCAAGAAAAGAAATGTTGGAATTACAGTTGCAAGGTAAAGAGCCAAAAATTCCAAGCCACATGGTGAAATATGTTGCTCATGGAAACTTTAACGAGAAAATGGGTATAGCTTTTTATGTAAAACATTTTAAGCAGATACCTAAAGACTATCTCAAAGATCAGCAAAATTACATCATTCAAAATTGGCTTAATTTACCTAAAGGCAAGGAAACTGTAAGTATTTCTACAACACCAGATGGTATTTCACAAGATGAAAACACAATCATAGAGGTTAAATGTTCAATGCGAGATAAGTATGAGGACTTTAACAAATTATGGTTGCCACAAGTCTATGGTCAGCAACATATTTTATCTTGTTTGGGTAAAAAAATAGAGAAAACTTACTTAATAAACTATACACCAACAGTTTGCAGAATATGGCAAGTTGATTATAACCAAGACTTTATTAATTACCTTATCAGCAATTTAAGTGAGTTTGCAGAATGTTTGCT
>TARA_R100000655_G_scaffold59940_4_pt1 | contig 10968 bp, 12 predicted proteins | sample TARA_R100000655 | Tara Oceans TARA_R100000655 (sample SAMEA2622497) | marine metagenome | biome: marine biome (ENVO:00000447); feature: deep chlorophyll maximum layer (ENVO:xxxxxxxx); material: "saline water (ENVO:00002010), including plankton (ENVO:xxxxxxxx)" | depth 90 m
AACCTCCTATTAAAGCAAGATTGTAGGACCCATTATGGCATCCTATATGTATTATATCATGCTTTCGTTATATAAATCAAGTTTTTTCATAAAAGCATCACAGGCACGAGTGAAATTTTCACCTAAGAGCTCAAATCGTTGAAATGTCAAATCACGTGAACACATGAGCACTACACCCTGGTCTATTTCGGTGTTAAATAGCTTATTATGAGCCACTGCGTATGCAGAAAGCTGCATGAGGTAGTCTTGTATCCACTCACGTTTTTTTGGCCTGTTAGTCTGCTTAAAATCAATGATTGTGGGTCTTCCTTTGTAAACACCAATCATATCTGTTGTCCCCGCATAACGACCAGGATAATATAAATGTACTTCTGATCCCCATATTTCTGTTATATCTGCAAATGCCTCATCTATAATCTTTTGCGCCATTTTTTCTGCTTGTATGCCTATTTTTGTAAGATCTTTGTATTTATCTCCGTTCACAAAACGTTCTATATATAGGTGGAGCGCGGTTCCAATCTGGGCAGAATTTTGAATTATTTCCTCAGCTTTTTTCTCGCCAACTTTTTGACGCCATTTTTTTAAAAATGATTTATCCTTAGTTTTACCTAGTATAGATGTAACGGATGGTAATGCTTCACCATCAGGTGTTAAATACAATCTTGTATCACCATCCTGACGTTTGAGATCTGCGTAATTATATTTCTGTGTTATTTGCACGTGGTATTATACCACAAATTAGACTATTCCGCCAGTTTTTAATCCTATTCGTTTAGCTTTAATTAAATTCAAAATTTCCTTAAACATTCGTGGATTTTTATTTTTTAAAATTGCTAAAAGACTAAGCCATGTATTAATTTTTGAAGTGGATGCTATTTCTTTTGGAGGAGTTAAAGTTATTGAATCTCTTAAAGAAGAATTTAAATAACTTTCTAATCTTGTCATAAAAGAATCTTTTCCACCTTTATAGCTAGTGGTAATTGCATCAAGATTTTCACCCATTCCCATATTAGGAGTCCAATCTTTTAATTTTTTTCTATCTTTTATTAATTCACCAATTGTTTTATGTCTATCAACAGGATTAGCTTTAATAGGTGGATCAACTGTAAGTGTCTTAATTGCTTTAGTATCAGGTGTGTTAGTAGCAAATCTATTAACAAAATTTTTATCAGTTGTAAACCAACGACCTACAAATTCTTTTTTAGGGTCTGTATCAGGACGCATAAATGGGGCTTGCCCTGGATAATTTTCTGCACGATATAATTTTAAAGGTGTATTTGCTTTAAGATTATTTTTAATTTCATTTGCTTTAAATTTTCTAAAATTTAAGTCTACAATTTTTAACTTAAGTTTTAATGGAACTTTTTTACTTTTTAATAAAAAATTTATTATCCCACTCATAAAATTTCACTATATTTCTAATGCTAGTTTAGTAGTCTCCTCTACCCTTCTTGTCCAACCTTTTCCAAAAGTATTAAAAGTAGAAAGGTTTTCATAGTATTCTTGTCTAGCAGATTGATATTGTTTTATACTTTCTTTTAAACCATTGTCACCAACATACTCATTTACTTTAGCCAAGGTCATAGGTCCAATGCCACCATCTACTGTAGTACCAATCATTTTTTGTAAAAATTTAGCGGCTCTACCAGGTCCTGCATTTACACCAAAATCAAATACACATAAATCTAAACCATTAGGTAAATCATCACCTTTCATTTTATCCCAATAACCTTTTTTATAAATTGGTGCTACATCTTCTACTGTTAATTCTTTCATATCTTTAGTACCACCATGTTCTTCATAAACTCTTTTAGTAACACCTAAATTAGTTTCTCCTCCTGGATCTTCTGGGTGATTAACATAACCACCTTCGTGATGTAATATTGTCTCTAAACATTTTTGATAATTTTTTTGCATTATAACCTATCCAATTTTTTATTTATGTTTTTAACCTCTGCCTCTATGACAGCGATTCTTGATTCTATTTTTGTAAATAGTTGTATGGCTTGTTCCATACGATCCATATCGGATTCCATTGCAGAAATACGTTGTGATGTCATGCCCCATGTTACACCAAGGGCAAGAATAATTCCAACTATCCAAACTGTATCTCTTAAACTCATTATACTTTTCCGCCTTTTCCATAATTTCTTTTTGCATAATTTTTAACTTTAATATTACGCATAGGACGTTTTTTAAGATTTTTAATTTTTTTTAATTTTTTCATAGTTTTTAATATTTTTTTAACTGCCGATACCATATCTATCTCCTTAAGGTCATTAATCCACCTCCAGCTGCATACTGTGCTGCTAAGGCTGCATCTGTATCACCCTCATACAATGCTTGTGCTGCTCCTGGATTTAAAGTATCACTCTCCGCAAGAGATGAACCTGCTACTGGAGCTGTAGAAGCAAGTTGTGTTCCACCCACATCTCCACCAGTTGGTGTAACTTGTTGTGGAGGTGTTTGTATTGTTGGTTGAACTTGTGCTTGTGGTTCTGAACGTGCTGGCATAACCTTTTGTATTACATTTCCAATGTTTTCTGTTGCTCTATCTACAAAACTTCTTTTCGCTGGTTGTGTGGATTGATATTCTAATTGTTCAAGATCTTTATCTATGTCTTCTATTTCATTTCTAAATAAATGAAATAAACGAACAATAGCTGCATTTCTTGCACGTTCTGGTAATTTATAATCAATAGCGTTTTTATATACACGTAGGTTAATTGGGTTAGTCATAATTTTTGTAAAATGACGAGTCAAAAGAGTTCCTAATATAATTCCAATTGGAATTCCTGTACCAAAAGCACCAGTTGCTGCACCACCACCAGCTGCTATAGCATGTTGTGATCCCACATTTGATAAAGGCATAAAAGATCTAATCGCACCACGAAGACCAGAAATTTGTGCTCTTCTGGCAATGAATGTACTAACATCAGGAATACCAAATTTAAATACATCTTCAACCATATCAGCCCATGCTTCTAAATCATTAACTGTAGGTAATTTAGCAGTGCTGCTTTCAACACCTTCCATTACTGCGCCTGGAATTAAACCACCTGGTTTAATAGTAGCATCAAAATCTTTAGAACTAAATCCACCTGGAGTTGTTGCTGTTGCTTCACGTCCTACTGAAGAAGTAGGTGTTGCACCAGGAAGCATTTCTTTTAACGCTGCATATTTATTTCCAGCTTTATCATTAAGACCTAAAATAGATCTAAACTTTTTAAAATCAATTTGTTTTATTCCTTCTTTTGGTCCTGCTTCAATAGAATCTTCAAAAGCATTTTGTATGAATCTTCTTGTTGTTTGATTAAATACATCTGGTCCCACAATATGTCTAAAAGATCTAATAGCTTCTGGTCTCGCAGCATCAAAAGCTGTAGCAAATAAATCATCCGCAGCTCTTGGTCCTTGTTCCGCAAGTCTTAAAGTAAATCCAAATTTATCCACTGCATTAAATGCTCTTCCAGCAGAACTATCAAAAAGTAACATTCCGTTTGTTGCATAGTTATCAAAATCATCAAGCAATCTTCTTGCTTCGCTGTTTTCTATTGTTCCTAAAGACGCTTCTGTTGATCTTTTTATTCTAGATAAATGATCCATTACATCTGGATTATCTTTGTATCGTCTAGCGTAAGTTTCTATGTCTTTAAATAATTTTTCTAATTCAATAACAGAAAATTTTGATCGTGGGCCCAGCATTCCTTGAAGTGTATTATTAACCCAATTATAAAAAGACTTTTCTCCTTCCGGGAATCTTATTTCAGGACCTAAACCAATTTTTACATCTGTTCTGTATGCTCCTGTATCATCTAAAAATCTTGCTTTTGGCACACTATCAAGAACACCTTCCATTGTAAAACGTATTGGTGATCCATCAATTACATACCCTGTTTCTCTTGCGTGTCTTCTAAAACGATTTAATTTTCTTTTTAAATTAGCAAGATAACGTGAGGCTGTTTTTCTTTTTGCCATTAATATATTATGTGACATTAATTCACGAGTTGCTACGGTTGGTGCGTAAGCTGCAAACATATTGTGAAATAAATTAATTAATATGTCACCTTGTTCTTCTAAATTTTGTTTTATTTTACTACCAAGAAAAGGAAATCTACCACCTGTTTGAATAACTGTTCCTGACATTGGATTACCTAATGTAGAAATAGAATAAGGTGTTCCTTGAATAGGCATTTCTCCTGCACCACGTTCAATATTACCCCAATAAAAAGGAAATAATCCTCTTCTAAGTTCAGCTACATCATCTAAACCAGTTTGACCAACTTGTAATCTTGGTCCACCAGGAACTGGTGTAATAGGTATACTGCCAAGTTCTGCGGGTAATTTACCTTCTACTCCGTATCCACCTGTAGGAAACTTATCAAAAAGTTCTTGTCCTCTTTTAATTTTTGCCGCTCCTTCTGTTCCAACTCCACCTACGTATGTTCTAGTAATATTTCTTAATGAATTATAAGCTGGTCTTGTGCCAAGAATAACTGTTCCTAGAAGCGCATCTGTTGCTGCAAGATCTGCTGATCTATATAATCTAGCACCTAGACCCGGTCTGTTGATTGCATATGTTTTAGGATCACGTCCTTGCATTGTTGCTCTAGCTTTATTAGCTTGATTATATAAATCTAATCCTAACTCATAACCAAAGTACGCTGCACCTACACCAAATGCCCCACCAAGAACACTTGCTGCAAATTTCCATGCGCCTGGTACGGGAGCTTTTGACCCTATTTTTGCTCCTCTTTTAAAAGCGTTTGCAAAATTTCTAGCACCCGTGTTCGTTGCACCATACAAACTAGCTCCTGTTCCCATAATAACTTCTGCTGAAATCTCTAATTCTGGAAAAGGATTAGGTCGTGTTGTATCTAATTTAAACGGATCAGGGTCAACATTAGAAATGTCAATTGTTCCTGGAAGATTAAATTCTTGTGGCGCGTATCCAGATAGACGAATCATTTTAATAATACTTTCTTCTGCCATTTTTAATGTTTCTGGATTTCCTGTATCATTATATTTTCTAACAGCTGCATCAAACATATTAGTTGCACGTGCACGAACAACATCCTTAGGATTTTCTCTTCGAAGTTGCATTTTCTTTTCAAAACTAATTTCTTGAGCTGCTTTTTGTCTTTCTTGTTTCCTGTATTGATCCATAAATGGAGTTCCTCCAGGAGTAAATACGTCCCCTATTCTTCTAACAGCTCTAGAGGCAGCACCTTTAATGGGATCAAATACTGGATCTATAAATCTTTCTCTATCATCACGAATATTTTGTTCGGCAGCTGTGATGGGTCTTCCACCTTTATCAATGCTAGTATATTCACTAATGGGTTGTGAAGCTGGTTTACGATCTTGAAATTTTCTTGCTACAGGAACTACATCTAATATTGCCATTATTGAATTCCCTCCAATTTATCAAAATAATCTTCTATATATGACTCTGTGTCAAAGTCCTCTGGTATGTAATAATTATCATCCATTGTTCCACCTTCAGTGCTTCCAATTCCTTCACGAAACTGATCCATAATACTTGATAAAGTATTACCTGCTTCATCACCAGGATATATTGCTCCTGGAAATTTAACCCACGTGCCATACGATGGAAGAATTGCAGAGTTAGTATCTTTTTCTTTTAATAATCCCCAAACATTATATTGTATGATAGCTTTGTTAATTAAAGCAAGACCGCCACCAGAACCATCAGCTGCACCAAAACGGTCATCAATAAGTTCTGCTGTAACTTCAACTCCTGCTGCTTCTAAGTTTCTTTTCCAATCTTCTAAGAAATTTTTAAAATATCTAAATTGTCTATTAACAATATCATTTGGATTAGAGATAATGCCTGGCGTTAAATCAACGTCTCGTTTAGAGTCAGCAATTGTATCTGCAAGTAAACGACCTGTAGGTTGTTTATAACGTGCAACAATCATACCTATTTGGTTTTTGTATTGTTCCATGATACCAACAGTACCTTCTTTCCAAGGCGATGCTTGCGCACCAATTTTTATTCTTATAGATAAAGGTGTTTCATATATATCACCTACTTCTGTTTGTCCTGTTCTTAATGCTCCACCTTCATCACGGTATGTATAAGTTTGTCCTGCATAAATTCCTTCTGTGTCTGTAAATGTTCCATCAGTATTTAACTTATCTGTCTCAAACACATCTACTAATTTACCATTATCTGTATCAATGTTTTGCATCCAATAATTTTCTAATTGATCAAAAGCTTCTGAATAAGATTTAGCCATACTGTTTCCAACTTCTGCTTCTGTTGAACCCATCCATGGTGCAATCGCAGCAATTTGTTCCCAAGGTGCTAAAACTCTTCTTGCTGTTTCTGCAAATAAACCTGTAGGACCCACATATTTATCAGAGTTATATGTTCCATTTGAATATAACGTAATAAAGTTTAACATCTCAGCTATCTTAGGTAAGCCACGTTCTAAAACAGTTGCATATTTTTCTCTTTCATCACGTCCTCCTGGAGATTCCATTCCTATTTCACCTTCACCAAATGCACCAAACGCTCCTGTTTCACCAGTTGTTGCTGCATCTAGCAATGTAAAGAGTGGAGGAAGTCCTTGCGCAGTAAGTGAAGCATTAGCATCCATAAATGCTTTTGATTGTAAATCTTTACTAAAACCAAAACCTGAACCAACTGGAGTGTATCCCACAGCTACATATTGATTATTGTCATCTTTAAAGAAGCTACCATCCTCATTCATTTGGTAAGTAATTTTGTGTGGATAAATCATTGTTCCTTTTCCTGGACCAAATGCTTCATCACCTTTTTGTTCTTGTATTAATTGAAATGCTGCAAGTGCTAATTCTTGATCTCTTGCATTTCTTCTATTAGAAACTTCAAGCATTTGAGGAAGAACTTGAAGACCAGCTTGTCCTGCAACATCAAAAAATCCAGCAAGACCACCTCTTAATGTTTTACCTGTCATTAACGCTGAACCAAGTTGCATTAATAAATTAATATTATCTCTTTTTCCTGGATCACCAACGAGTTCTCTTAATTGTTCAGTCATAGCTCGAACACGAGTCATGTCAATTTTTTCTAATTCTGCTGCTTCCCCTGCATTACTTGGAGTTAAGTAAGGAGAAAATTGCTGATTCATATTTAAAGCATCTTCACTATTTGCAGCTTCCTCTGTGTTTTCTACTGTTTCATTTTTTGTGGCAAATATATCACCTGATAAAACATTTCCTCCTTGAAAATTTTCATCTTTATTGGCATTAGCGTTTCCTGTTATTTTAGTAACTACATTATCTTTAGCAGATTCAATTTTATCTAAAATATTAGGATTTACAATTTTCTCTTTACTAATAACATTATTATCATCTGTAATAACAGATTGCTCTTTTACCTCACGAACATTTTCATCTTCTTTTAAAAGATTATACCCCACCATTCCATAAGTCGTGCCTGATGCAACTTTACCTGTTTTTCTAGTGGGAATTAAACTTTCTTTTATAAATCCTTTTCTCTTAATAGGAATAGGTCCTTTAACAGGATCATATCCTAAATCAAATTTGTCAAAAGTTTCAAGTCCTTTTTTAATCTTTGGACCAATAAAAGGAATTTTACCTAGTGTTGCTTTGGAACCTTTTATAACAGGACCCGCAATCCAATAATGTGGACGGTTTTGAAACATAGGTCTGCTTAATATTTTTCTATTCATGCGACCTAATTTTTCTGATTCGCAAATCCTTGGTACGCTGCAAGACCCGTAATTCCAGCGCCAACGGCTTGTGCTAATGGGTTAGTTCCTGGTGCAGTAGACATTGTTAATGAAGATGCACTTGTTGGTGCGCCTTGATAAATGTCTGATACAAATCCAGTACGTTGATACGGCTCATAAAGTTGTGCCATTTGTTGTTTAAACTTAGCGTCCTCTTCCATTTGTGATCTTTGTTGTTGCATTGTTCCAGTTTGTAAAAGACCAGTAACATCGGCAGCTTGTTGTTGTTGTAATTGTTGTCCTAAACCTGCACTAAATTGTGCAGCTTGTTGTAATCTTCTTTGTTGATCTTGGAAAGACCCCATTGCTTGTTGTTGTGCTGCGCCATAACCTTGAGCTAGTGATTGTCCTACGGTCTGTGCTTGTTGTGCTCCAAGTTCAGCAGATTGAATTCCTTCTCGAGCTCCACCAAACGCACCTGTTTGAACTCCTCTTGCTGCAGCTTGGTTTTGCATTTTAGCAAATTGATCTTCAATACCTTGTGTTACGTAATCTTGGTATGGATTTAAAAATTGTTGATAAGATTGTGGATCATAAGCACCAGTTGTTTGTCCTGCATATTGTGCTGCTGCCCCTAAGAATGGTTCATAAGTTCCTAATCCAGCTTGTTGTCTTTGAAATGCTTGTGTTTGTGTTGGTTCAAATCCAGCTACTTGTTGTGTTGGAATTGTTAAACCTGTCTGCGCCAACTGCGAAGCAGTGTCCATTAATCCTAACTTACGTGCTTCTATCTCAGGTGCTTCACGTACGTATTGCGTCTGAGTTGTAACGTCAGGTGGCATTGGTGGTGCCGATGGCTTACTCATACTTTAATCCTATAATGTTTACAATATTCTTCCATCCCCAATTTCTTGGCGAAAGAATCAAATCGTGTAATATCTTTTTTGTTAACCGATGGTTCAAAATAAATCTCCTTTACTCCTATGCCTTTTGCCCAGTTGATGAATAAACGCATCATCTTCAGAGCTGTTGCTCCTCCACGTTTTGAAGGCACAACATAAATAAAATCTTCAGTCGCAAACAATTTGTCATTGTGAAAGTAATCTTGATAGTGACCTAAAAGATATCCAATTATTTTATCTTTACGCATAACTTTGATAAAAAATTGATGAGGTTCATTGATCGCTCGATACAACATACGCTCTATCTTTTTTATATCCCAATCAGTATCACTCCATTCAGACTCCTTGTATGTGTCTATTGTTAATTGCAGAAGAGATGGTATATCCCTTTCTGTTACAAAGTCCCAACTCACTTTCTTTTTATATCATACCTTCCATCATTGTATCTTCCTCCATCATCATTCCTTCTGGTCCGATCATTTCAGTCACAGTTGTTTCTTCCATTGAACCAAGTCCTTGTGACTCTTGAGATGGTTGTCCACCTTGTTCAAAGTTACGCATCATGTTCATCATACGCTCTGATCCCAATCCACGATCTCCTCCACCAGCACCTTCAACAGCTGCTGCCGTCATAACAAATTCGCCATCACTTAACATAGCTGGTATATCATCTGATACCCCGGTTCCTGGGCCCACTGGTTCTCCACCTGGACGCATGTCCAAATCGCCAGTTGGTAACATAGGAGACATAGGCGTACCCATACCACCTTCTTGGTAGTATCTTCTTGGATTACCTCCCATATTCATTTGTGGACGTCCTGTTTCATCTTGCATTTGTTCTCCCATTGGAGAAGCATATTGCTGTGTCATTCGTTGAAGTTGTCCACCTATACCTGTTAAAGGTTCATAGGCACGATTTTGTTGTTCTAAAATTTTTTCTATTACATCTTGCACATTTTCCATTGTAGGCTCTATACCTTGTTCCGCAAGATATGATGATACACGTGATGCCATTGCACCCATTTGCCCACTTGTGTCTCCACCTTCTTGATAGTGTGGTCGAAGAGATGCTATTCCACCTCCAGCGTATCCTGCACCTTCAGGGAAATAATATGGATCTTCTCTATCACTGTAAATTTCTTTTATTTTTTCTGGATCAGTAAACTCTCCAAACATAAATCTTCCTGGATTACGTCCATAAAACATATTAAGTGGTGGTCTAAATCTTTTCTTTGGATCATCTTCTGCACGTGGATTTAATAAATATTCTCCCATGCCAGATACAGTTGGTAATATACCATACTTATATGCACCTAGTTTATCAGCAGGAAATCCACCTGTTAATGCTTGTTTAAATTGTTCTTTAAATCCTAAATTTGCAATTGCAGCTTTTTTAGCTGCTTCTGCTGCTGCTTGTTTTGTAACCATGCTTGCTGCTTGCGCAGGAACTTGACCTGATGCTTGTGAAAGTAAAGAACCTCTAAGAGCTGCTTCTTTTGCTGCTGTTGCTGCTGGAGAAAATATACTTCCTATTCCTGCTGTAGCTGCACCAGTTCCGGCGCCTATTAATGCACCTCTTAGTGGGTCACGTCCTGACATATAAGCTGTTCCGCCACCTGTTACGCCGCCAATTAAGGCTGCCATTAATAATGGATGCATTATGAACTCCCTCCTAATATATCTGGTAATTTGTTTACACTGATTGCCACGTCTCTTTTTATATCCTCTTGTTTTGTATTAGTTGCAGGGTCATTGACATCGGCCTCTGCTTCTGATTCACTTGCATAAACCTTCCCTGTTTTTGCGTGTTTGATTGTAGATTTAGTTTCTACATCAGGTGCTGAAATAGTTGTTTTTCCAGCTAACACGGTAGTATTTTCATTTATAGCCATTTTTTATCCTCATTGCAATGATTAACTTATCTCTAACACACTTAGAATTACGTGTAAATCACCACCATTTTCAGCCTGTACCTTAATTACCTCTGATTCTTTAGCCACCAAAGGACAAGGTGAACCAACGGAAGAATCTGCCGAATCTTGATCTAAGCTTCCAGCAGACAATAATTCTTCTGTAGTTAAACTTTGAACAGATCTATCGGTCTGTAAATTAAAACTAACACTACTAGTATCTACTAGATAAATTGATATTTTACAATCATTTTGAGCATCTACATTAGATACACGAATTGATTTAATAATAGCTGTGGTTTCTGAGCCTACTGTATACAATGTTGTAAGAGCACTATTGGATAAAACTGCTTTATAATTTGTATATACGTTTGCCATTTATTCTAAAAACCATGCTACAGCTTCATTATCATTTCTAAGTGGTTCTGAAGTGTATGTATTATTAAGAGCAAA
>TARA_R100000655_G_scaffold88533_1_pt1 | contig 10962 bp, 9 predicted proteins | sample TARA_R100000655 | Tara Oceans TARA_R100000655 (sample SAMEA2622497) | marine metagenome | biome: marine biome (ENVO:00000447); feature: deep chlorophyll maximum layer (ENVO:xxxxxxxx); material: "saline water (ENVO:00002010), including plankton (ENVO:xxxxxxxx)" | depth 90 m
GGGGTGTTGGCCTTTTGGTAAATCATGACGACCAGAGCGATCATAGAGATAATTCATAAAATCACAGCGGTTCTGCTGCTTTCTGACTTCTCTTTTTGCTTGCTCTCTTTGATCAATTAATGTCATGCGTGACACAGCTTACGTTATGTAAGCTTAGTCTTGTTTCAGTGATAATGCTAGTTGTTTGTTCTTGATCTCTTCCTAGGCGTGGGCGTAGTATACGTAGTTGTAGGTACCAACATTTATCATATTCGTTACTGAGAAACCACTTGATGTGGGTTGACCATAATTCGAGGAAGATTGACCACCAGTTGAGTTTATTTTAAGAATTTCATCATCGTTGACGTTCCAACCACGAATGGTATCTAATACAAACCAATCAGTAGTATTGACATTACGACATTTTATTATGACGAATCTGGGAGAGAATCCTGTCGATATCGTTTGAGTTTGACTTGAATCACTTCCTGTATAGCTACCAACCTTGCTGATACCTGGAACGCTAGCGAAGAGCCATGCTTGGTAATCACTTCCATCGACGTTAGTTCTAGTGATACTACCTAAAGTGATATGAGTGGATGTAGGAGCAGTGTCATCCCAGGAGTTTGTATTGCCCTCGGCACCATCCGAGCCTAGTTGAAGACTTTTCAATTCTGGATTAGTTCCTCCATCTAAGCCTTTATGGAAAACAGACCAAGTAGCAGTTCCACTACCAGTTAATCGCTTGAACCACATCATCTCAGGGACTTGTGAAAGACTATGTGCAATGGCAGAACCTGCTTCACCATTCCCTGTATAAGCCAAAACATCAAAACCAGCATGTCGTTTCCAAGCCCAAGCTTGATATAACCCAGCAGTACTGGTTGTAAACGAATTCCACCCATTCATATAATCCCACTTTGAGTAAGTGTTAGTTGACTCAAGATCAGATGTATTAGGTAATACTTTTTTCTCTCCTTTCAACCTGCTATAGGCACTCCAGTCACTAGTAGCCTCTGGTTTTTTCAGAAGTATTGAATCAGGTGCAAAGCTCAATGAACTAATCCAAGGTGCAACTGTGTTGCCGCCAGAACTTTTCATGTCGAATACCGACGTACCTTGCCCCGCGCTGTACTGCTTACCAACATATCCATCTGGACGGCGAATAGCTATATAAATATAGTTGTTGGTGCCGTTTGTCATAGTACTAGTACTAGTTAGTTTAAAGCCTGTAGCTGTCACCGATAATTGATCGAAATCATATTCGTCATTGTCATGGTTGGCGATTACATATTTTTCCTCACCACCATTTACGATTCCTGCCGTCATATCATATATGCCCCAACCAGAACCACCATCCATCTTGATGATGAGATAGGACGGCTCCCAACCTAAATAAATTTCTGGGCCATTAGTCGAATTATTACCCCTATAACTGCCGCATTTAATGATATTCTGATTATTGTTTGCTCCAAACACAAACCCATTAGTGTCGTCGAAGGGACTATCTGTACTTGCTGTAATTGTTGTTCCACCATTGGCTGTAATTGTTGTTGGGCTTACTGTGGCCGACGTAGTAGAAGAACCATTACAACACAAGAGCACCGTATTAGTTATGTTCGTTAATGGCTGAGTTGGTGGTCTAAACGATGAAGTATAAACCGCAGTTCCTTTAACAATACGGAAATTAGAAATTTTACCATCCCAGAAGTTTGAGCCATTGTAAAACTTTCCTATATAAGCATTACTCCCTGGAGCACTTTTATTTGAACTGTTTGTCCACTTCTGCGCCAAATTACCGTTTACAAATAATCTATTAGTTGATCCTTGACGAGTATATGCCACATGACTCCAACTCCCTAAAGCCAGTTGATTTCCAGACCAAGCAGTGTACAGTGTGCCAGCCGAGTATACTCTTACCTCTCTATAGTTTACATATATACACGTCCCGTTATTGCTTCCATCTCGATCATCATAAATCACTTTACTAGTAGTAGCACCAAGAGGATTGACCCATGCTTCTATGGTGAAATCTCCTGTTCCCATTCCTAGACTACTATCCGTAGGAATAGTTAGATAAGGTTCATTACCAGAAGTAGCACTGTCAAATGCAACAGATCGTGCAGTAGCGGCTGTGGACTCGCCGCCTGCGAATAAATAACCTATGTAGGTTCTTTGATTAGAGGTAGAAGTACCAAAGTTCACATGTGCGTCGTCACTCACAGTAAAGTGAGTTGACGTTGGAGCTGCTGGAAGGTAGTCATTAGAACCAGCACTATTTCCCTCGTTTAGATCTATTGTACGAAAGGTATCACCAGAACTAACGGTTCCAAGACCAGTAAGATTTCTATGATATACAGTCCAATCTCTGTTGCCACCACTGCTAGCACCCTCAACAGGTTTGATCATAATCACGCCGGGAACACAACCAAGACTGTGTGCTATTTGGCGAGGATTGACAGAGTTTCCTACCCAAGTAACAACATCAAAGAAACCAGGTGTTTTTCTAAAGCTATAGGAAGCATACCTGTATGATTCATTATTAAAGAAATCACTACCACTATCATTCTTTAACGTAAATCCAGTTGTCGTAAACGAATTAAAGTTCTTGTCTGAGGCTATGGCAACTTGGTCCTGATCACTATTGCTTTTTATATAGTATCCAGCACCTCTCTCTGTATCCACTAAAGCATGATCTGTATTATCCTTGGTTCTATTTTTGATCCAAACTAGGCCGCCGTTGTCTGACAAATTTACTCCATTTTGGATTGCTAGATCAGCCCCAACTCCGTCATATAAATACGTGCTGAATACATCATCAACATATGTTTTTGCACTACTACCACTATCTGCACCACCCGCACCTAAAAGGATGTGTTGAGTAGCACTCATTGTTAACCTCCGTATTGTTTGTTAGTTGATAAATACATTTTTATGTAAGCCCTGAGCCTGATATGTAGTAAACATCTGCTTCTGTACAAAGAATAGTAGCCATTCCTTTTGCAGCAAGTGTGCGATTGCCAGTTTGACCGTTCGCCGTGTTGTACAGCGTTACATTTGTAGCCATAATTGTTTGATTGTTATTACTCTTATTGATTAACGTAATCGCCTGACCTGCTGTAAAGTTAGATGTATCGTTCAATATCCAACCGCCACTCTGGTTAATCGAATGTTTTCCAGAATCACCATTTACTATTGCATGTTGGCCGTTTTTATCCAATTGAACAATAGTACGTAGATCGCCTTTACTATCTGATACCGTCCCAGAAAATGTAGCATTACCAGTCTTAGCAATAGTTAAAAAGACAGTTGGAGTACTAAAATCATTTGCTAGTTTCCTGATCTTTAAATTCTCATCCGTGGAAATTATTTCGAAATTTCGTGCAGCAACATCAGTAGCATTATTATCTCTGAGAATAATACTTCCATGAGTACTACCCTCAACTAAAATCTCAGAGACAGTACCTGCATTGATTTTTACTTTTTGATTAAAGTCCCAACTATTTGTTGATTCTGTCCAGACAATCGTCTTGTCTGTAGCACCTTTTAATGTAATACCACCGCCATCTGCTGTCTGATCACTGGGAGTTGTTACTTTTCCAAGTTCAATATTTTTATCCTCTACCTCAAGATTTGTCGTATTAACTGATGTTGTCGTCCCATTAACCGTTAGGTTCCCGCTGAGAGTGAGATTAACTCCTGTCGCATTTCCTGTAAATGCTGGAGCCGCGAGTGGAGCGTAACTTCCTAGCTCTGTTTGAACATATGCAGTAGATGCAGCTTTAGTACTATTATCCGCTGCGGTAGCCGTTGGTATTGTTACTGTCCCAGTCAGAGTTGGATCAGCTAATGGTGCGAAACTTGTAGCAACAAACGCCGTAGATGCAGCTTTAGTACTATTATCCCCTGCTGTAGGTGTTGGTATTGTTACCACCCCTGACAGCGTTGGACTAGCCTTTGGCGCTAACTCACTTATAACAACAGTAACTTCGTTGTTAGCGCCATCCTCGTATATTAAATCTTGAACTTTTAAGTTCCCGAAAGCCATGAAGAGATCTCTTCTATTTCCCTATCAGTAGTATAATTGAACCGGCAAACCTAACGTCTACACTGAGTCTGCATCCGCAGCCGTTAATTCTTCTAGCGCGTTTATCTCTTCCTGAGCAATAGCTGTCTTTAGCTCGTCAACCGCCTTGTTTGCTGCTTGATATTTCATACCTGCTTCTTGTTGTTCCTTTACTGCTTGGATGAGTTTGCGAACAAGTTCCTGATCTGCCATTCTCTAGAAATAACGTATTCAAATTATAAATTATTTTGATTATGACTGTGTTTATGGCTTAGTAGGCCATGTCACGTTATGAGGCCAGCCCGAATCATTAGCAGGGAGATCTCTTAATGCCTGTCGGTATGTTGTCATATCGCTACTCATTGTGACATCTGATAATGCATAAAAATCTGTTTCTGCTAATTTCTTATCACGCTCCGCTCTTTGATATCTTGCGGCATTGTCATCAACATTCGCTCTGTAAGCTGTTTCGTTTTGTGCCGCCGTGGAAGTTACGTTTCCAGCTTCATCCTTTGTATCAGTAAAGGTTGGGCCAATCTTATATTTTGTTTGCCATCGACCTGATACTTGCTCTACCCCGTCTCTTTCTACTTTCTGATACGGAGGAGTTGTAGATGGCTGAGCACCTTCGTAAACCCAGTCGTAGCCAAGATCATTGACTAGCGCTTCATTAAGCACTCTTGGGAAACTTGTATTGGGAAATAAACTCTTAAAAGCAGAGGCACCTACTACTAATGTTCCATCTGATTGCTTACGATATTCAGACATAATTTCAAATGATATATATTCAGTCTAAACGGTGTTAATTGTGTAGATTCGATTACGCATGGCAATAGTAGATGTACGTATTATTGGGAGTATTAAACAGAGCGTTATCAGCGTCTACAGTGAAACCTGTTGAAGTTGGTTGACCAAAAGCAACATCTCCTTGGACAGCGTCGGTATTCAAGTACATGTATTTATCATCACCTGAAGCCCAGCCTCTCGTTGTGTCATACATATTCCAGTTAGCCGTATTAGTACTACTTTTTATAATGACAAATCTGGGCTGAAAACCTGTGGTCACAGTAACAGCCGAGGTTGAACCCGAATAGCTGCCAACCTTGCTTATACCACTGACCGAGCTAAATAAGTAAGCTATATATGTAGCATTATCTGCGCCTACACTTGTATAAGCTCCTACCGTAAACATAGTTGCTGTAGGAGCAGAGGAGAACACAGTATTTCCTACGGTTTGACTAGCATCAGAGTTTAATATTAAATATTGGCGGCTATCACCTGTTAAACCCACGTGATACACTGCCCAATCCGCTGTATCATCTCTTCTTTTTATCCATATCATTTCAGGAACTTGTCCACAGCCATGTCGAATAGCCTGCAATGTTGTTCCACGCCCCTCGTAAGACACCACGTCTAAACCAGCGTGGCGTTTAAACATCAGCGATTGAAAAGTGCTCAGGCCATTGTTTGCCCATCCAACATTAGAATCCCATTGAGCAATAGTACTTGTACCTGCTGTGGTATCTTGATTTGCAGCCAATAATCCTTGTCCTAACTTTCTTGTATAAATAAGCTTATTTGCGACAGACGCAGGTGTTATCCTTATAACAAAATCAACGGGAAATCCACTGTCATAGGATGGAAAAGTCCCAGTAGTACCTGTGTCTATCTGAAAGCAGTCGCTTCCAAGAGCAGGGGGGCGACCACAATATCCATCACTACGGCGTATAGCCATATAGATATATTTGTTACCATTTGTGTTTTGATAGGTACCATTACCCGTAACCTTAAAACCTGTAGCGGAAACTGATACACCTGCTACATCTGTTGCCTCGTCATCGGTACTATTTGCTTCCAGTCTGTAACCAGTTGCCTCTTCATCCATCTTTCTTATTACATCAAATATCTGCCAACGAGTATTACTTGCGTCTGCGTTCTTTATCAGTAGCCATTGTGGTTCAAAACCTACATCGACCTCCAATCCGTTAGTAGCGTCACCATTGCCAATATAAGAACCGCACTTAATTATGTTTTGATCCTTGTTCTTTCCAAATACCAATCCTCCTGTGTCTATAAATGGACTATCGGCACTTGCTGTTGGATCACCACTGGAGGAGATTGTTCCTACAGTTGCTCCTGTTACTGATGAGTTATTACAAAATAAAGCTTTAGTATTTGTTATGTTTGTTAATGGCCCAGTTGGCGGAACGAAATCTGTTGTATAAAGTGCTGTTCCATTTATTAAACGTACATTCGATATTTTCCCAGTAAAATAGTATTGATCGCTATTCCTACGACCTACCGAAAATCCTGTAATATTGTAATCAGTATCATCGACGTAAATCTGACTTTCTTTAGTACCATTCAGATACATTCCTGTGGTTCGAACACCATTATTCGTTTCTCTGACAATAGCTATGTGATGCCATTGTCCTATAGCTAATGTGCTTGAGGAAGTAATTCGGGTAGCTTGATTTGTTCGATAGATACATCCTCCACTAGATGTAATATACAGAGCCCATTCATCAGTTCCAGTACCTTGGTCTCCATCAATGAAAAATTCAAGATCATTTGCATCTTGATAGAACCAAAATTCTAAAGTGAAATCATTTGTACCAAGTGTGTAATCACTGGATGTATTTGTAGATAAGTAATCACCAGTTCCATCAAAAACGACAGATCTTGCTGTGGCAGCAGTAGATTCGGAGCCTGCGAATAAATAGCAAATATAGGTTTCCCCATTAGCATTAACAACATTATTTGCACTTAGACTTATATCGCTGCTGGTAGGCTCCGTATCGTTCCAAGCGGTAGTGTCAGTCTGTTGTGCCGCAGTATTTAGTCTTAATTTTTTTTCCGCGCCAATACCCCTATGATAGACAACCCAGTAATCGCCGGATCCACTGGTCTCCCTAACAAGTACCATCCCAGGCTTGCAACCTAAGTTATGTGATATTTGACGCGCTACTCCAGTTCCTGTCCATGTTTGAATATCGAAAAAACCAGGTGCTTGACGGAAACTCCATGAAACATAATTATCACTGCCATCATTAAAAAAATTATCCCCATCATCATTCTTTAACGTAAACCCAGTTGATGTGAACGAACTAATGTTTTGAGTACTAGCGTTATAAGTAACTTCGGTAGTGTCAGTATCACTACTTACATATTTTCCAACACCTCTTTCCGTATCAACTAAAACATTAGAAGTGCTATTGGAACTTCTATTTTTGATCCAAGTAAGACCGCCCTTACCCGATAAATTCACTCCATTGTTAATGGTTTGATCACCCCCATTACCACTATATAAATACGTGCTAAACACATCATCAACATATGTTTTACCATCTCCCGCGTCTGCCGCTGCCATCAGCAAGCGTTGTGCCTGTAAATCCATGATTAATTCACATAATCCACAAGAGCTGAGCCTCGATATCTACTTCCACCATCATCAGTAATAAACATAAATAGATGTGTCTTTCCAGTTGTAAAAGTTGGAGCAAGATCGTTATTCCATTTCACTGAAGCAGGCCATGCAATCGTACCACTGGTATAAGTTATCTCCACAGTAAAAGCAGTAACCGTTCCAGACGCAGCAGGATTGCTGAAGGTAAATGTAGTCGTACCTGCTACTGTCTTAGTGAAGTAGTTAGATGTTCTGAGGTCTAAGTCTGATGCTGCAATTGCAGTAGCAGCTTGAGATACAGCTCCTGTAAATTTTGAGACTCCAGTAGCGTTAATTCTTAGACGTTCAGTACCGCTTGTTGATCCTGCCGCAAAGATCATTGCATCACCCTCTGCTCCAACAGCAACATGTCCAACAGCAGTCGTAGTATTATCAACAAACGAAATTTGTGCTTTCGCATCCGTAGAGCGAGCCACTATTGCTGTATCTTCTGTTCCAGCTTGGATATCAAGAGCGTTGCTTGGACTTGTAGTTCCAATGCCAACCCTATTGTTTGTACCGTCTACATATAAGGTATTCGTGTCAAACGTCGCATTCCCTGTGAATACTGCGTTCGCTGGCGTATAGGTGAGAGCTTCTAGTGTTGAACCGTCTTTAATGTACAGCTTATTCTGATCCTCGGCATACATAATCTCTCCATCCTGTAGATCATTGAGACTAGTAGTTAAATTTGTTAAAGAACCTCTTGCTATTCTTACTGGTGTTCTGGTAAGGGGTGTTGACATAGTTAGCTACCGAAATCGCCTCCATCAAATACATTCGCTGTACTTATCGTAGACGAACCGTTATCAAAGTTGCCTCCATCGATCTGAATTAAGCTCGCACTATTCACCCATGCTGTTCCGTTGTATTTCAATACCTGACCACTAGATGCACTACTGATGGTTACATCGCTTAAACCTGCAAGAGTAGATGATCCACCTCCACCTCCACTTCCACCTATTTGACCCCAGGCATTCGTATAACCCTCAAATTGAGACGTTTGTGTATTGTATCTAAACATCCCTGCTGTTGGAGTCCCTGGTCTTTGTGCAGTCGTTCCAGCATTTAACTTCAAAGCTCCCGTATCAAAAAATTGAAGGTTGAGCAAATCAACAGTGACATCTGTACCTGAATCGTTGTACAGGATCTCGTCAATTTTTAAGGTTCCGTATTGTGGCATTTAGAGAATCACCCAGAGTCTGTTAGCAGGGACTGTTATTACCGCTCCGTTTTGAATCGTCATCGGGCCGACGCTAACAGCATTTTTGTCGCCATTACCAGAACCAATTTCATACGAGGACGTAACTGTGACTTGGTTCTCGAGAAATGACGTATCAGTTCCACCACCAGATGCACCGCCACCACTACCGCCTACAGCAGTCCAAGCGTTGATCGATCCGGCTAGATATATTTTAAGACTTGAATTATTGGTGTCGTACCACCAATCACCAGAACTCATTCCTGAAGTGGGAGCTGATGTTTGGATATAGACTTGATTACCCGCATTGACAGCCTCCCATGCACTGCCATTCCACATCTTGAGCACACTGGTACTTGTGTCGTACCATATATCTGCTGTCTGAGCAGTTGGAGCAGTACCTGACCTGTAGATCCAAGGAGAATTTAATCGATCACTAGCAGTATCCAATTCATTTGGATAGCCATTGATATAAATTATCGGTTTGCGTGTTGCCATTTACTTCAGTAGTACTGGGACATCAATGTTTAATGCAAGTGTGTTTGCATCTAATGCTTCTCCCACTAGCACTAAATATTCATTAGCACCTGAAGGAGGAGTTAATGATATTGTTCCTGTTCCGTTCAAAAAGTATCGTGCCCCTGTCGTCAAGGTTCCTCCAGACCAACCAGTCACATTGATCTTTCCTGTGAAAATCAATTTCGCTGTGCTATTCGCAGTGGCTGCTAAACGAACAAGTCCAGCAACTGTAGCTATATCTCTTGTTGAGTTATGTGCTGCCTTTGCCAGCTTCCCATTCGCATCAATATACACAACATCACCTATTGCTAGATTCTCTGCTGCGGTTAATTCAATTTCCAAGGCGGAACCAGTGCCACCACCACCGCCACCATCCATTTCATTAATTGCAGTTTGCAATGCTATTAATGCTTGAATAATGCCTCCCGTATTTGGATCGTATGCCGTCGTCAATGTGCCTCCTGCCGCAACAATGCAAGCTTGGATAGCGGATATAATTCCACCAGTATTTTCAGGGTAAGCCGCCATACCTCCTATTCTAAAGACTTCTAAGGAACGATTACTGGAGCCGTGTTTGACCCTCCTTTTACTACTTCAATCATGGGGTAACTAACGCCTCCAATTGTTACTGTGCTTTCAAATTGCTGAGTCGTTGCATTGAAAATTTTGATCTCTTGCGTTCCTCTTTTACACCACCAATCATTCTGTCTGCACCAGCTTGCTTCTGGTTCTTCGTGGTCGTTCCAGAGCATCGGCCTATTGTCGGGCCTAATATTATTTCTTACATCTCCACCTGGAAATAGTTCCAAGCCAACAACTTCTGCAAGAGATAAGGCGTATCGATCGTAGTTAACTCTATGCCTTGCGTTGTATTCGTCATACACTTGATCACTGAATTCTCTCTCCATACTTGAATCTGTAAGCAATCCACTAGTGTTGTCACCGTAGTACTGAGTCGGGAAATCATTCGGTTCGTACCAAGGGATTCCACATTCCCATCTCATTGCATGCATATGTTTACATTCGCGACGTTCGTCAATTCGACTTTGCAGAGAACGCCACTGCCTGTAATAACCAGCACCCTGCCGTTCCCAAGCAGCGCGAACAGTTCTGCTGGCGTTAGGCAATGGGAACATATCTTGATCAACCTCTCCTTTTGGAAATTCAAGGTTGGCTAATGCACCACCTAAGTGATCAGGACAACAACAAAACAGCTTCGTTGAAGAGCAAAGATGACGAGTGCTATCCGTCTTCCAAATATTCGGGGAAGATGGATTGTAATCGAGCTTTTTCCAATAAATTGCATTGTTATATTTGACTCGTCCATATGCTTTCGACAGATCAAAGACCAACGTCATTGAGCCTGTATTTGCGGCAATTAAAGTTAAAGCAACACTCCCTTCTGGCTTGGAAACGATATCGTCGGGATAATTTGGTCCAGATGCTGTGTCTTCAAATTGATCTCCGATAAAAATAGAAAAGATACCAACCTGAGATGAAGTCAACACTCCGTTGACGTTATAAGTCAATGTATGATTTGCAGGGTCAGGATCACTTGTGTTGGTTGATATTTGGGACGATGTCAAAGCATTAGGAAGGATGATACTTCCTCTCGTTCTTTGCCCTACGTACCAACTTCTCTCAGGACTGGTTTCACTTGGAAACATCGTAATGATATCCTTCGATACACCACTCACAGCACCTGTTGTGAATCGACTATTGCTGTATATCGATAAATCATCCCAGCTTCTA
>TARA_R100000655_G_scaffold782_1_pt1 | contig 10953 bp, 22 predicted proteins | sample TARA_R100000655 | Tara Oceans TARA_R100000655 (sample SAMEA2622497) | marine metagenome | biome: marine biome (ENVO:00000447); feature: deep chlorophyll maximum layer (ENVO:xxxxxxxx); material: "saline water (ENVO:00002010), including plankton (ENVO:xxxxxxxx)" | depth 90 m
CTTGCCTTTGTCGCTGGTGATTACGTTATCGCCACCAGCAATTCCGGCGTCTCCAATTATATGCACGGGCAGATTGCCAGCTACAGCGGCACGACACTGACCCTGACTTCAGCAAATACAGGCGGGTCTGGCACCAAAACAGATTGGACGATCCGAAGGTCTGGTCCGTTAGGGGCAACAGGCGCGACAGGCTCGACAGGTGCGCAGGGCAACCCAGGTGATGACGGTGAAGTTTCTGAGGCGACAGCCGTAGCGTTAGCCATAGCGTTGGGTTGATGGGGGGAAGCATCCCCGAAAGGAGTAAGACATGGCTAATACATTTAAGGTAGCGACAAGGGCGTCTGTAGACCATAGCAGCGCTGACACGATATACACGGTGCCGTCGAGTACAACTACGGTAATCCTGGGCATGACGATCTGCAATCGTCACAGCGCGGCAACCGACATTGATGTCAAGCTGGTTAGCGATACGGCTGGTGGCAACCCCAACACAAACGCTGATGTGTTTCTGTTGAAAGACACGAGCATTCCCGCCGGTACAACGCTTGAGGTGTTCGCTGGCCAAAAGATCGTCTTGCAGACAACCGATAGCATTACTGCCCAGGCGGCAGCTAATGATTATATCGATATCTCACTGTCGTTCATGGAGATCACCTGACATGCCATTTTTAGGATCACAACAGAGAATGGTCGGGGGAGTGATTGGCGCGGCAGACATTGGCGCTGATGCGATCACCACAGCAAAAATTCTTGATGCGGCCGTGACATCTGCCAAAACATCTGGCTTGCCCGCCGACAAAGATATAAGGGCGCTGGCGCTTGAGGTTAGTGATGTAAAAGGCGCGGCGTTGGCCTTTCCAAATGGGCAAGCAGATCCGTTTGACTCTGACACCCTGGCTACGAAAACGAATGCCGTCTATGACGCCACCAACGACTATTACCACAGCCCCGATGCTGTAGACCTTGTTTCGGACGACAGTACGACTTGGGGTTCTCAAGCTCATATCTATGGCGGTGGCGCTACAACCGGCCTTAATCCTGAGAGTGTTGATTTAGCGAGTTCTACAAGCAACTGGTGGTATGCCATCGATTTCGGAAGTGGCAACGCTCAAGACATAATCAAAGGTGAAGGCTACTACACCAGCCCAAACTACGATGGAACTCGTTCAGGGGCTTGGGAGTATTCTGATGACAATAGCAGTTGGACATCCGTTGCCACCATCAGCGGGAGTTATTCGTCCGACCCTATGTTATTCACTTGGTCAAGCGCGGGAGCGCACCGCTATTGGCGTATGAGAATTGACTCTTGGGCCGGATCAGCTGTCATGGCGATTAGCAAAGTACGAATGTATCGGCAACTCACCACAGGCAACATGACCCTCATAAACTCTGGCCTGACCGCCTCGTCAGCACCCTCGACAGGTTTTGTGACTGTCCAGGCCGACCCCGTGGACGCGGTGACGATAAATACTGACCTAAAATGCTTCGTGTCGAGGGACAATGGAAGTAATTGGAGCGAAGTGACGCTCGCTGCCGGTGCGACAAATTCCAATTTCATCAATTATGAAGGTAGCGTTGACATTAGTAGCCAGCCCTCTGGCACTTCAATGAAGTATAAAGTCACGACTCACAACAGCAAAGAAATCCGCGTGTCAGGCGTCGTGCTGCGTTGGTCATAGGGATAATGGATGGACCCCTTAACTATTGCCGCCGCTATTGCAGCTACTAAAACTTTAGTAAAGTCCGCCAGGGGCGTTCAAGAAATCGTCCACGGCCTTGATGGTGTCTTTCACGCTCAAGATGAGCATGAAAAAAACAAAAGCCATAAACCCGGCAGCTCCATAGGTGAAAAAAATAAATCGATCCTCCAGAAGCGCGCCAAGGACGATGGTTCCGAAACTTCCATGTCGGCCAGCGCCGCTGCTGTCATAGAATCTCGTCAGTTAGAAACTCAGCTATCTGACCTCCGCGAGGAGATCAATCGCAAGTGGCCGTCCAAGCCGGGAGAGAAAAGCACTTGGGATCAGATACTAGCTGAGCGTGAGAAGCGCATTGCGGCCAAGAAAGAGCGCGAGAAACAAGAAAAAATTGAGGCGGAGGAACGCGCAGAGCGCCGAAAGGCAATGCTGATTGAAGTGGCTAAAGGACTTGCCGTAGCCGCCGTTGCTGGTGGTATTGGTTGGTTTCTCTGGTGGGCATACACAAGCGGACCAGCGGTGACGTAGTATGGATATGAAGCTGCTCGCTCAGGCTGCGATTATGTTGGCGACCATTGCTGGCGGCTACGCCGTAGTTAAGGCGCAGCTGGCTCGTGTCATGTCAGACCTTGAGGACTTTATAAAGAGATCGGAGGCGCATCGCACTAAGTTTGATGCTCGCCTCGATGATGCGGAGTCTCAGCGGGCGGTCTTTGCCAGTCGTATCGATGTGCTGGCTGACATTAACAGCGTCACGGCTTTGGCTGATTTGAACAGAGAGTTAGAGCGCATAAGTCGGGACGTCCATTGGATGAACAAACAGCTCGAAACAATATCTCATATGCACAATGGCAAACATCCAAAGGTCGGTACATGAAGGTGCTTTATCTCATCGTCTTTATTGTCATGAATGATGGTAAGCACGACGTCGTATCGACGCCGGTGCATTCATGCCCTCCTCAAGAGCTAACTGAAAAATATTACAACGAGCACCAGGCGCTCGGTGCGTTCAAACAGTGGGCGGCGATGTGCACCACGATCAATTTCAGTGAGGCCAAAAAGGGTATCTGATTATGGTTGGACTTACGTTTTTGTTTTTGCAGTTCGTAGTTATAGGAGTGTTGTTGTAATGCTTTCATTGCTTGGATCTTTAATGGGCTTTGGCACTTCGTTTTTGCCCAAGGTAATGGACTACTTTCAGGACAAGAGCGACAAGGCGCATGAACTGGAGTTGATGTCAGCGCAGATCGACCAACAAAAAGCGTTGGGTGAAATCAAACTTCAACATCTCCATGTCGAGGCCGACATTAAGGAGAGTGATGCGTTGCGGAAACATTCGTCACGTTTGCAGAGCAAGGCGAGTCCTTGGGTTGTGAACATGGCTGCGAGTGTTAGGCCGGTTTTGACATACTTGCTTGCGATTGAGTTTGGTGTGCTGACCTTATGTGTAAGCATGGATTGGATGACAGCTGACCAATACAACATGATTTGGAATGCTGAATTTCAGGCCGTTTGGGCCGCCGTCGTAAGTTTCTGGTTCGGCTCGCGTACCTATGCGCGGAAAACCCAGACATGAGTTTGCACGACCAGCTGATTGATCGGAATAATTGGGACGGTCACATCAATGCGGCCGGTCTGGACATCATCAAGAGCTTTGAGGGCTGGCGCTCAAGCGTATACCATTGTGGCGCCCGATGGACGATTGGGTGGGGTAGTACGTACGACCTTAATGGCGATCGTGTTACCCCTGATCACGCTGATATTGACAAGGCCGAAGGTGACACGTTGCTCCGACGCGAGGTGCGCCATGTTGAGGAAACAATTAACCGAGTTGTCAAAGCGCCTCTGAATGAGAACCAGTTCTCAAGCCTGGTCAGCTTCGTATACAATGTAGGCAGTGGGAACTTTTACCGGAGTAGCTGCCGCCAGAAATTATCACGCCTCGATTACGAGGGCGCAGCTGATGAGCTGCCTAAGTGGCGTCGATCTGCAGGTCGGGTGCTTGCTGGATTGGTGCGTCGCCGTGCTGCGGAGCGTACTCTATTCTTGCTTGATGTTTGATGTGATCTCAATCAAGTGTCTGTCGCGTTTGATTAAGTCCGCATGGAATTTGGCGCTGCCGTCTACACCTCTGTATCTTTCTAATTTATAATCATAAATGTATGCACATGGGTCGGGCTCGATAAGACTGAACGTTGCATAATGACGCCATACACGCTGCTTGATGCGCTGTCCTTGATTGGTGTTTCTGTGATGTATGACTTCATAAAGAGTAGCCATAAGTGGCGTATATCCACCGACGCCATTTTTAATATAACGCTCGAACCGCGCATTGCCGTCGATAGCTTCGAACCTTAATTCTCTATAATCCAGGGGTCTATCAACTGTATGGGGCGCTACGTGCGAATAGTCATAACACCAGCTTTCAATGATATAGGTCTTCACTTTGGTAAGTCTTCCGTCTTAAGGACGAGTATCTTAAATGGTGCTGTTGCCAGCCAGTCTTCGACCAGCCAGTAGTCGATGATCTCACTGTCTTTGGTCATGCGTCCTTTGCGCTTTTGTAATTCTGTTCGCGCTAAGAAATGTTTACGCGCATGTTCTTTGCTGCCAAAGAGCTTCAGATCGATCCACTCGTCTGCTTCTTCCAGGGTATCGACATAGACAAGAGGGTGCTTCTTGTCGTCATACATGGCGCGGATGCAGTATTTTCCTGTGCGTTTGCTTGTTGGGAGGCGGCGTTTCTTTTTAGACATATGACCTCCTATCGTGCGCGCCTACGGTGTAGGCGCAGAGCTGTCCGAACATGGTATTTAATGGGGTGTAACATACTGTAACGTAATACAGAAAACCGCAGAAGTCTGCGGATTACAAGGTGAAGCACTGTTTTCGGGAGGCAGGGGCCGGAGGTTCAAATCCTCTCACTCCGACCAATAATTACAATAGCTTAGATGTTTCACGTGAAACAGCCCTGCGCCTACGGTGTAGGCGCAACCCCGATATTTTCTTCCAGCCGTTCGTTGATCGCTCCCATGATTAGCCACATGGCATGATCACTTGACGGGGCGGTGTCGAACGTCATCTTCACCAGGAATTTTGCCAGCACCCATCCCATCTCAGGCGGCGTGATGCCTTCTTCTGCGAGCAGCTCCGTCTCGTGGAGCAACACATTATAGATGCGCTCAAACTTTTCTTCGGTATTCATTGCTGTTCCTTACGTTGGGTTTTGATGCGGTGCTTAACCGCCGGCCTTGGCTGTCGGCCATGTCTCTCAGGTAGTCGGGATTAAATTTTCGGTAGATGCGACGGACGGTAGCCGGATCTGTTTCCGTCATGTCGGATATCTCATCGACTGTATATCGATCCTCGGCGAACCATGAGATGGCTGTGTGCTTGAGGACATGGGGTGTGCACCATCGCATCTGTGCTCTGGCTGCCGCCTTGCGGAAACTCGTCTTGATACTGTCCACTGGTTTACCACGCCACTCGATGACGTAATCACTAAGCGCTGTTTGCTTCGCATCGCTGAGTGCGGCGACGATCTCGCCGCCGATGGGGCAGATGGCGCGGCGTTTGTTTGTGATCTCACGACCTGGCTCATTGAAATCTATGATGCGCCGGTCGAGAAAGACGCGATCCCATTCGAGGCGAAGGATCGCGGTCTTCCTCGCACCGGTCGCAAGTGCGATCATTGTGAACAGCCACACGTGTTCAGATCGCACCTCGGCCAAGAGTCCCTGGGCTTGCTCTTGGCTAAGAAATTTATCACGTGGCGCCACCTTAGGCGGCAGCCACACCTTGATGTCATACTTGGCGAGCTTGAGCGCAGCGCGCAGCATACTCAGTTCGCGTCGTGTCGTTTCACTGGACCCGCCACGTTGGGCGGCGTAGTCACGGAAGTCTTCTTCGTCCAGTTCCATAGGTGGCAGGTCTTTGAAATATTCTTTGAGAGGGAGAGAGGCGAAGTGGATACGTTCATACGAGTTCGCATTCTTTCGCGCATCAAGATAGCGATCGATGATGTCGACGCACCCGATCTTGTCTTTGCGTTCTTTGAATGATGCTTTGAATTTTCTTAGGTAGAGTTCAGCCGCGCTCTTATCTTCGGTTCCTGTAGATGTAGTTCTTGAGCGGCGGTCAACTGTCCACCGGACATACCACTTTCTCCGTCCTTTGATGCGGACGAGTTGCACTCGGCTCTCCCTAACCAATCGGTGACATGATACCGGAGTATTTTAATAGCCTTTCGCTCTCGTCTTATGCAACCCAGTTCACCGGATTCGATCATCCGATAAACTGTTTTGTGTGTGCAGTGAAACATCTCACCGAATGACTTAACGGTGAAGACCATGGGAAGGTCTTCTTCAAATGCCAATCGATCACTCATCGTCATTGTATCCGGCAGGAGTTTTGGTTTTTGCGGTTTCTTGAATTGTTTCGCAAAGCATCCGCACTCGATAAAGTTTTTCTTCAAGCATGTATATCTGATCTAACGTCTTACGGATGACAGGTTTTATTTCTGTATACTCAGGGTCTTGCCTGATGTCGATTAGCTCCTGGATTATTCGCTTCGCCATTAGCTTTCTTCCCCGGTAAAGGCAGAACGAGAATTGTCTAATGCTTCTTGTGTCCGCTCCATTTGGTCTTTGAGCATTTGATTTATTTTTTGAGCGGGAGCTTCTTCGGGAACCAGCATTTTTGTCAGAGTTTTAGAAAGCTGGAGAAGCATAGCAACTTCGGAGTGCAAATTTTTCCACGCTTCTATTCGATCAATCATGTGCATTTATTAAGTTCCCTCATCGCCGTTTTGTTTTTCGGGCGTGCCACTCGACATAGTGCTTCGCCTGACTTTTAGATTTTGCTGCGCGTCTGGCTTTCCTGTTGCCACTTTTCGTTTGGAACTCAGGTAGATTTGTCCAGTTATTTGGGTTTGATGGATCAAGATGTTTTTGTTTTGCCATTGATCTCTCTTGCAGTTCGGAGCAAATCTTCGGCCAGCAATCGGGCGTGGCTTGGTGACAGCTTCCATGTTTCCAGATGTCCTTCGGCTTTTGTGCATAGCTCGACGGACTTCTCGTTTGGCCGGACATAGACAAGGCACTTCATGCGAAATCTGTTTCCGCAATGCCGGTACACAAGGGGCAAGCATCGAGGCCACCCACTTCGGATATCACTTCTTCAAGCCGGTTCTTGAAGATCCAATCATATTCACACCAGTATTCCACAACGATCTCCTTGGTGATGGTTGCAGCGGGACGCATGATGGTTCGCGCCCCGCCGCACTCTGGGCAATCAGATGGGAATATCATCTGGATCGAAGTCGGGAATGCCATCGTCGGCCAGGGCGGGGCCGCCGAAAGGCGGATCATCATTGCGTGCGGGGGCATTGTCGTTGCTCTTATACGACGGCTGCACTTCAACGATTCCTGGTCCCCACTTGGGCACGACGATCTCAGCAGAGTATTTGGTAACGCCCGCCTGTTCGTACTGGCGGTAAATCATTTGCCCTTGCACGAGGACACGCGTGCCTTTCGATACGTTGCGCTGCACTTTAATGACATTGTTATAGTCGACAGCTTTGTCTGGGTTGGCAGCCGGTGCTTTAACAATGACACGGTGCCATGTCGGCTTGTCGTCCCAACCTCCTGCTTTGTTCTTAAAGCTCTCGGATGTGCACACACTGAACTGGGCTTGGCGGTCGCCGTTGTCCCAGGTCTTCATCTCAGGGTCGGCGCCTACGTTACCGATGATCGTGATTTGGTTTAAGTCTCTTGCCATTAGGCAGCTTCCTTCTGTTTCTCTAGGGTTTCCGTACAGTCGGCAAAGATTGTGTTTAGCTCTCCCGACTTATGAGACACCGCCGTTTTAATCTCACCCCAATCAGAGCGAGAAGCATGGACGACTGCTTTAAGTGCGGCGATGTCATTCGCTGCCTTCAGGTTTGTAGAGATGGCATCGAATTTCTTTTGAAGTTCTGGTGTCCAGTTGTCGTCAACGGCACGCTGCTTGTCTTCTTCTTCTTGTTCAGCACGGCGTCCGGCGACGTATTTGCTATCGTCAAACTTGCCAAGGAAGACGTCGGCATTGAAGCCAAGATAAGACAGGCACTTGGTTAGCCCGTCTGTTGTGGCTTTCTTCATGCAATCGTTATCTTTCTTGGTGTTGTTCTTATCGATGTAGAGGCCGGCTTGCCCCCACTGTTCAACACTGTTGTCTTTATCGCCATGCCATAGGCGCACCAGTACAGCAGCGTCTTTGGTTGGCAGATGTTCAACCTGTACGACGGTCCATCCCCATCCTTGTCCTGCTGGTCCGAAAGCTCTCGTCGCTTCCATGATCTGTGAGTGCGGGTCGATTGCTGTAAACTTGCGGCCGAAGTCTACTGGCTTGGTGTGATCCGGATTGGTTTTGCTGACTGCGTTCCACAGTTTCATGGTGTCTTTTGTCATCTTCCTTGACCTCTCGTGTTCTGAAGAAACCTTTATGCTCGGGATAAAGGTGCATGAAGTAGCGTGCGTAGTACGCCGTGTGATTGTTTTGCAGCTTGAAGTCGTCGCCGTTGGTATCGACATGGGTGTGCCATCTGATGCGCTCCCAGATCCCCTTGGCTGAGTAATGCGTGTGACCGGCATTGATCAGCTCGTAGGTGTAGGAGCAGAACAGCTCGAACACTTTCGGGTTCTTGTGATGCCACTCCCACCATTGGCGCTTGAGACTCATGCCGCTTGGATCGTGACCGAGCCGTTCGGCCGGGACTTCGAGGGTTTGGATCGGGTGATCTTGATGCCGTAGCCCGTGGCTTCGTTGACATCTTCGGGCATGAAGCCCTTGATGTGTTTGTCTACCTTCTCCCATTCTTTCTTCGCGGCTTTCTTTTCGATCCACGTGGGAGCCAGGCGCTCGATGTCGGGTCCAAAGTTGGTGTCGGTGAGATCGATCTGCCGGTAGGCAGTAGGCATCCGCGGCGCTGGTGTTTCGTTGGTGTCGAACTCCGGCGGCTGCTTGTTGTCCACAAACTCCCAGAACTTCTGGATGCGGTCGACCAGGATCATCTGGTCCGGGTAACAAGCCTCGACCTGTATCAGATCACCGAGCTTGTTGCCGTAGATTGGGGAGATCAGTGCGTGTTCCAGGTCGCAGCACAACATCTGTTGCTGCATCTGCCAATAGTATCGGCCATACAGCTGTTCCGGTTTGGAGAAGCTGTTCGTGTGCTTGGCGTCGAGGACGCCATCAATTACCTCTTGCTTGGCTTTTGAGAAGTAAGCATCAGGCGTGGCGCGGATACGATCATCGGAATACGCTACCGTCTTGCCATTTGCTGGATGCACATCAATATTCGTATGGATACGCTTGAGCGCGGCGAGATGGTATTCTTCGGTGACATTGCCAAGCCCTACCTGGAACCAGTTGTCGCATTGCTTGGGATCGGACAGATCAGGCTCCGGAATCTGATGGCTCTTGATTAGCCAGAGCTCATGGATTTCTTCGGGCGTGCCGGTCATTAGCTTACCGGCCTCGGATGCGCCTATAAATTTCGTGCGGTCCTGCATCAGCCGATATCCATACGCTTGCGGATCTCGCCAACGTGCTCACGCAGCGTGTCGACTAGCTCATGCTGAACATTGTTGTCGTTGTGATTGATGAGGATGGCTCCGGCCACCTCAAGGATTTGATTGAGCGAATTGAACACATCGACGCGCACTTCGCTGGCACGTTGAACCTCGGCGGTTCGAGCATATTCAGCCACCTGATTGCTCAGATTTATGCTATCTGCGATCATTGATTCCACAAAGCAGTCGTCTAAGTCTTTGGTCATGTTGACCTCCAATGTCTGTATTTGTGCAGTATACTACCTTCATTAGTGAAGGTAAAGAGGCAAAGCGAAACCGAACGCCGCGCCCTCGCCCCGGTAGGGGCGCGGCTTCGGTTCTCGCTTAATGCTTGGGCTTAGAGACTTCTCAGAACGTCGGTTGCTTTACCGATAATTTCGCCCTTGAGGTCGGCGATTTTAATTTTGTAATCACCGTCTGCCCAAATCAAATTGGGTGGAAAATAGAGGGCTGCCATCAGTCCATCTTTTTCACAATAAAGCGCAACGGTATCACCAGCCGTGATGCTTACCGATTTGTTTACAACAACTCGATCACCAGGAAGGATGCCTGCTGCCGAATGTTTATCACTATCAATCTGTATACATACGATGTCGTCAATATCATCATATGTTTGTGGAACTTCAACAGCATTTGTTTTTGTTATCATTTGCTTACCTCCCTTATCTGGTCTTGTTATGATCAGATCAACTGTCTTTGGCTTTTTGTCTGCAAGCGATATTTCGCTGTAATCATCGCTGCCAAATTTTTGCATCGTTATCGAATAGCCCACGACCTGAGCAAGTTTAGTTAAGGTTGCGGTCGTCGGCAAAAAGCATCGGTTCCCTGAAATAAATTCGGTTATGGTTGTGGGAGATATCTTTGCTTTTTTAGCCCAGCTTTCAGCAGTTAACCCTTCTTCTCTCATCACCACGTTCATCCAGTTATGAATGAGGCGGCGGCTTATATCATCTGATTGTACTTTTTTATTACTCATCATACTGCCCCCTCGCAGCGATTGAGTCACTAAATTTTTCCTTCACAAAATCAGTATTACAGGTTATGTTCCTTCCATCCTTCATAAATGAAGTATAGAGATGGGTAATATAATTCGGTTCCATAGCTACTTCGACCAGCTGCATCACGCAGCGGTCGCTCTCGATGTTGATCTTAAACAAGCCGTCATAAGTGCAGGGCTTGGTGATTGTACTTACTATCGTTGGAAGAATAATTCAACGACCCCGAACGAAACCAAGGCGAGACTGGTTTTCGATACGATTAAGGAGATTGGAGGTGCACGTGTCATCAGCTGTGCCCGTCAGAATAGCTGAAGTACCTGAACGTGCGCTATATGCGCACGGCCACCTGTCCCCTCTGATTAAACAGCTGATCAGGATTCGCAAGCAGCGAAACCTATCCCAGTCTCATCTCAATGACATCATCGGATACACCGACAATCTTGTTTCCCGGTGGGAATGTGGCGACCGGTTCCCGTCGGCCTTTGCTTTGTTCGCCTGGGCAGAAGCCCTCGGCTGCGAGGTCGTCATCAAAACCAAACCCTAACTTGGAGTGTAGCGCATGGCCAAGAAATCGAGAGATAAAGGGTCACGTATTGAACGTGAGCTTTATCATAAACTGAAAGACCGCGGCTTTGATACCGCACG
>TARA_R100000655_G_scaffold70672_2_pt1 | contig 10946 bp, 11 predicted proteins | sample TARA_R100000655 | Tara Oceans TARA_R100000655 (sample SAMEA2622497) | marine metagenome | biome: marine biome (ENVO:00000447); feature: deep chlorophyll maximum layer (ENVO:xxxxxxxx); material: "saline water (ENVO:00002010), including plankton (ENVO:xxxxxxxx)" | depth 90 m
TCGTGGCGGTATAGTCAAAGGGCCTTACAGTTAAGGTGTAACTTATGGCAGTTTCTGGTTCTAATGATTTTGAGCTTGATGTAGCTGAGTACGTCGAGGAAGCATTTGAAAGATGCGGCCTCGAAGTGCGTACAGGATACGACCTTACGAGTGCGCGTAGATCTTTAAATTTATTGTTTGCTGATTGGGCTAACAGAGGCCTGAACAGGTGGACAATAGAGCAAGCTACTTTGCCTCTTGCATCAGGTATTGCTATTTACCCTGCCGGAACACTTACTATGACCGTTGCGGCTAGTGGTTCTTTTTCAGTAGCAGAAACAATAACAGGAGGCACTAGCGGAGCTACAGCAAGTATTACGAGTATCCGCTCTTCTACTGCTATAGATATTACTATACCTGAAGGAACATTTGTTGCAACGGAAACGGTAACAGGTGGAACAAGTGGGGCAACCACCACCGTTTCCGCTGCTATTTCTTTAACACCAATACAATCAACTATTGATGTATTGTCTGCTGTTATTAGAACAGGAACAGGTTCAGGGCAAACAGATGTTGCTATAAGTAGAATTAGTAGAGATGCTTACATCAACATTGCTACTAAAAACAGCTCTTCTAGACCTACACAGTTTTATGTAGATAGGTTAATTACGCCTTCTATAAAACTGTGGCCTACTCCAGATAATAATACTTACACATTAGTATATGATAAATTAACTAGAATAGATGATGTAGATAACCCACAAAACACGGTAGATGTACCTTTCAGGTTTTACCCATGTTTGTCTGCAGGATTAGCTTATTATATTTCTCTTAAACGCGCTCCACAAAGGACTCAAATTTTAAAAGCAGTATATGAAGAAGAGTTTGAAAGGGCAGCCGCTGAAGATAGAGATAGAGCAAGCCTAAGTTTAACCCCTAGTCGTGACTACTATACGTTTATAAGATGAAATATGCTTCTGGAAAATACGCAAAAGGCATTTGTGACCGTTGTGGGTTTGAGTACCCATATACTTCTTTGCAAAAAGAGTGGAACAATTTGAAAGTATGTCCTGAGTGTTTTGAACCTAAACACCCACAATTAGAACCACCCCCACCCCCTTTTGAACCAGAGGCATTGTATGACCCTAGACCAGATAGGGCTGAAGGGTTAGATGTTTTTGTTGGGCAGGAAATATTTCCACCTTTGAAAATTGCTTCCACACATGCAATCACTTCTATCGGTAAAGTGGAGGTTGTCTCATGAGTTTTACATACACTACTCTTAAAGATGCTTTGAAAAACTATACGCAAAACACGGAAGAACTTTTCTTAAATTCTATGGATATGTTTATTCGGTTAGCGGAAGAACGTATTTTAAAATCTACACAACTTAATGTATTTCAAAAAAATGTAACAGGTACTTTGTTAACAGGAAGTCCTTACTTAGCTGTTCCTAGCGATTTTTTATCGCCACATTCGTTAAGTGTAACAAACAACAGTTTGTATGAATATTTACAATTAAAAGAGTTAGAGTTTGTACAATCTTATAACCCTAACTCAGCTACAACAGGCACACCCAAATACTATGGACAATTTGATGTAAACTACTTTGTTATAGCCCCAACTCCAGATTCTACTTACACAGTAGATTTGAGTTATTTTTATCGTCCTTCGAGTTTAACTTCTAGCCAATATCTTGTTACTATGAATAATGTTTCTGGTACTTTTGTTGTAACAGAAACGATAACAGGAGGAACAAGCGGACAAAGCTCTACTATATCTGTTGTTGAAAGTGCAACGAGTTTGACTGTTGGCATACCAAGCCAAAACTACACTGTTGGAGAAACGATAACAGGTGCGACAAGTGGAGCAACAGGAGTAATTACAGCAGTTGGTGCAGATACGACAAACAGTTGGTTAAGTGAAAACGCTGAGGTTGCTTTATTGTATGCTTCTCTTGCTGAGTGTTACCTTTTTATGAAAGGTGAGCAAGATGTAATGAACATGTATAACCAAAGATACGGTGAAGCTATCAACCGTTTGAAAAATTTAGGGGAAGCATTAGAAGTAACAGATGATTACTCTGCAGGTTATATAAAGAAAGCTAGGACATAATGTTTACAGATAGTTTAAATATACCAAATGATTTTCAAGTAGAGGTGCATACTACAAATAATAGAGGAGCTACTCCTGAAGAAATAGCTTCTCGATGTGTAAAAAAACTTGTTTTTGTTTCTGATAAAGCGGAACCTGCGATAAGAGATCAAGCCCATGCCTTTGCTGCACATATTGAAAAAGTGATTGCCTCATATATGAAACAAGCTGTACAAAGTGATAGAACAACAGTTTTTAACGCTTTAGTAGACGCAGGACACCCAGAACTAGCTGAACTGATAAGGAGAATCTAATATGGCGTTTAGTGGGAATTTTATGTGTACCTCTTTTAAAAAAGAGCTACTCTTTGGCGTACATGATTTTGACACCTCTGCTTCAGGTGATACTTTTAAGTTAGCCTTGTATACAAACAGTGCTTCGTTTACTGCGGCAACGACTGCTTATACTACGGGCAATGAAGTTTCAGGAGCAAACTATTCAGCAGGAGGAGGGACGTTAAATACAGTAGATCCTACTACTTCTAGTACAACAGCATTAGTAGATTTTGATGATTTGGTGTTTTCAAATGTTACCATATCTGCAGTAAGAGGAGCATTAGTTTATAACACTACGCCAGATACAACTTCTATTACTGTTAGTAACCCTACAGTGTTGGTTTTAGACTTTAGTTCAGATAAAGCAGCTAGTGGAGGAGATTTTACCATCGTGTTTCCTACAGCAGATGCTTCTAATGCGATAATACGGATTGCGTAAATGACTAGTGTAGTTGTTCCATTTGGGGGTTGGGGTAGTCTAGGACAGGCTTGGAACTCCCGTGGATGGAACGATGCAATTATTACAAGCAAAACTGTCACAGTAGTTTCTACTGGTGGGGGTAATAAATATTTTATAGATGGCGTTCAACAACCTACTCTTTTTTTAGCAAGAGAAACTACTTATATATTTAATGTATCTGATTCTTCTGTTTCAGGACATCCGTTTAGGTTTTCTACTACTTCTGACGGAACACATGGGGGCGGTTCCCAATATACTTCAGGGATAACAACTTCGGGTTCTGCAGGATCTTCTGGGGCTACTGTTACTTTTGCTGTTCCTTTAGATGCACCTGACCAACTGTATTACTATTGCACTAATCACAGTGGTATGGGGGGTGGGGCTACTGTCTATAATATAGCTATTGTTCCTGGAGCAAGAACAGCAACAACAGCCGTTGCATCTTCGGGTGGAACAGCCGTTACAATAACAGGTCTTGCAGGTACGAGTGCTTTTGGTTCAGTTACGATTACTGGTGCAGATACTTCTATTACTATTACAACTACAGATATTATTGGAACAACCGCAGTTGGGAATGTAACAGTTATAGGAGATGCAAATATCCCTATCAATGTTACAGGTTCTGGTGCAGTTGGTGTTGTAGGTTTTGGATTTGTTTGGGGACTCAATGTTCCAGACCAAGATCCTAATTGGCGAGAAATAGCGGCATAAGGAGTTGATATGAGTACATATGTAAATAATTTGCGGTTAGAAGAAATTGGTTCTGGTGAACGTGCAGGAACATGGGGTGATGCAACTAACACTAATTTAGAGCTTATAGGTGAGGCTTTTGGTTATGGCACAGAGGCGTTAAGCAATGCTTCTACTGCTACGATAACAATGGCAGATGCCTCTTCAGATGGTGTACGTTCTTTTTACCTTAAACTTACAGGAGCTCTTGGGCAAAACTGTACGGTTACTTTAGCTCCTGATACTGTTTCTAAGATATGGATTATAGAAAACGCTACTACCGATTCTGGTTCTAGTGGGCCTTACTCTACTATTATTAAACAAGGAAGTGGCGGCGGTGCTTCAGTTACGATTCCAAATGGTGATGTAAAAATAGTTGTAACAGATGGCGGTGGTTCTGGTGCTATTGTTTACGATGCACTTACTGATCTAAATTTAGCAGGTACAACAACTGCTGCCATACTTAAAACTTCAACAAGTTTGCAAACCCCTTTAATTGAATTCACAGATGGTGATGATGCAATAGCTATAGCAGACGGTGGTTTAGTTACGATGGCTAAAGTAACAGCTATCGGAGGAACTACGGCAGGAACAGGGGCATTTACCACCTTGCTAGGAACTACAGTCACAGCTTCTACTGCTTTTGTGCCAGATGCTTCAGGGGGAGCAGATCTCGGTACTACTTCTTTAGAGTTTGGCGATGTCTATATAGCTGATGATAAACAAATCAAATTTGGTAGTGATCAAGATGTTACTATGGAATACGATGAAGATGGCACAGACACATTACTAATTTCAGGTGATGTTACTATTGCAGATGGTACTAATGATTTAAACATCGCATCGCATGATGGTACAAACGGTTTAGCATTAGCAGGAACAGTTGTTACTTCCAGTGCAACAGAATTAAATTATAATAAAATAACTACACTTGGAACATCACAGGCAAGTAAAGTAGTTACCGCAGATGCAAATGGTGTTGTTACATTTGATAATGGTAAGATTGAAGAAAGCACTGCAATCACTTCTTCTAGTAATGCAGCAACGCTTAACCTAAGGGATGGCGATAACTTTACACATACATTGTCAGAAAATGTAACATATACTTTTTCCAACCCCGCAGCTTCTGGTAAGGTTTCTGCGTTTACATTAAAAATAATACAAGATAGTAGTGCAAGAACAATCACATGGCCCAATACTGTTGATTGGGGAGCTGCAACAGCCCCTACTATATCTACAGGAAGTGGTGCTGTTGATGTTTTTGTTTTTGCTACATATGATGGTGGTACAATATATTATGGGTTCACTGCAGGACAGGCGATGGCGTAATGAGTACAGCAAAAAAACTTCTTTCTGGATCAGGTGCGTCAGCAGATAGAATAAATGTTGAAGACGTTTTCAGTACGCATATGTATCTTGGTTCAGGTAGTTCTTCACAGAAATATCCCTCGGGTGGAGCTGATTTTGATCTTCTTAATGAAGGTGGTATGGTTTGGATAAAAAATAGAAGTTCATCAGCGAACCACGCATTATTTGACACAGTAAGGGGTGTCGGAAAAGGTTTAGAGACAAGTACCGCCGCCGTTCAAACAACATCTGCGTCAGGGGATTTGACCGCATTCACAAGCAACGGATATACTGTAGGAACAAATTTCAACCAAAATATTAATACTAGTGGTGACACATATGTAGGATGGGCATTCAGAAAAGCAGAAAAATTTTTTGATATAGTAACTTACACTGGTAATGCTACTGCTCGTTCTATTTCTCACAACCTTGGAAGTGTTCCAGGGATGATCATTATTAAACAGCTTGACGCAACAAGAAACTGGGAAGTTTATCATCGTAGTTTATCGATTGAAACTGGTGATTATCCATATATTTTGCAATTAAATACCGATGCCGCGCAGGTTGGAAACCAAACTTTTTTCAAATCTGGCATTACAAGCACTGAATTTAAAATTGCTCATTATAATGCCGTAAACCAAAACGGAGGAAGTTATATAGCATACCTATTTGCCCACAATGATGATGACGGTGGGTATGGCCCAAACGGAGATTTAGACATAATCAAATGTGGTTCTTTTACTACTGATTCTAGTGGCGATGCTTTAGTGGGTGGAAATTTAGGGTGGGAACCACAATGGGTCATGGTTAAAAATGCTACAAGTACAGGAAGTGGCAGTTGGTGGATTGCCGATACACATAGGGGGTTTTCTTGCGTTGGCTATGGTAGTGACACAGGTAGAACTCATTATTTCACAGCAAACAACCCTACTGCGGAAGGTGTGTTCATAGGTCCAAGCACATTAAACCTAAACTCTACTGGCTTTTCAATGCCAAGTAATGCTTTTGCTCCAGGACAAACATTTGTCTATATGGCAATTCGTCGCGCTCCAACAAAAGAAGCGGAATCTGGCCCTGAAGTTTTTGGTATAAACGCAGGTGGAAGTACAAACTATTTTACTGACGGATCGATTAATTATATGGGTGTAAGTCCAGACGATTTGGTCATTGTAAAAAGACGAGATTCTACTACTCCAGCAGACCAACAGTGGTGTGTTACTGATAGAATGCGAGGTATCGAACCTTTTACAAGTTGGACTACATCTACTACTACAGCCACACCAACACTTTTTACTCATAGCACTGCTGCAGAAAGTTTATCCGGTAATAGAGCAGGGAAATATCCTGGAACAACAGGTAACGGTGGTGGAAATGCTTCTTCAACAAACATATTGGCTACGAACTTAGCTCCAGGAATTAGTTATTGGTGGAGAAGATCTCCGAAATATTTTGATGTAGTAGGTTATGTGGGGGATGGTTCAACGGCACAAACAATTACTCATAATTTACAAGGAATCCCAAAAATGATTTGGGGGAAAAGAAGAGATGATACTTCAAATTGGATGGTTTATTATGGTAGCACACTTTATACTCTCTTTTTGAACTCAACGACAAATTTCACAGGGATAAGCCCTTTTCAAAATATCCCCCATGATTATCAACCACTATCGTCAAGTACACAGTTTGGTGTTGCTGTATATTCTGGGGGAAACGCTGATAAATCATTAAATACATCAGGAGCAGAATATATTCTGTACATATTTGGTGAGCAAACAGGCATTACAAAAATTGGCACATACTCTGGAACAGGAAGCGATTTAAACATAGATTGTGGTTTTGCAGCTAGGTGGGTAATGATTAGAGATGCAACTTCTGGGAACTCAGGGCAACCGTGGTACGTTTACGACACTACTAGAGGCATTGCCGCAGGTAATGATAAAATAATTAAATTTGACACAACAGCCGCAGAAACAGAATCAGATGCTATTGATCCCCATAGTTCTGGTTTTACGGTTGTTGGTGGACAAGCGCATAACGTATCTGGCGACACTTACTTTTTTTACGCGATTGCATAAGGAGTTAACATGGAATATAGGGTAAAAAGCTCTGGAGAGTTAAAAACGCAAAGTGAGCTGAAATCAGAAAATCCTAACACGAGTTTTCCGAATGTTTGGAACGACAGTGTTCTTGAGTTTCTTGGTGTAGACCCTGTTTTATCTGGAGCGCAACCAGAGGCAGGTAAATATGAACGTGTTGAACGAAATGGTGTTGTACAAGATTCTAGTGATAATTGGATTGAAGCATGGCATGTTGTAGATATGTTTGCTGATGCTAAAGATGAAGATGGAAAGGTAGTCGAAACTAAAGAAGAGCAGGAAAAAACATACCAAGCAAAATTAGATGCAGTAGAAGCAGATGGAGCTAGGACTAGAAGAAATGAGTTACTAGCTGAAACAGATTTCCATGCTTTAGATGATTCACCTGCAATGTCTGATGAAATGAAAACGTATAGACAGGCACTTAGAGATTTACCTTCTCACAGCGATTGGCCTTATGTAGATTTTCCGACCAAACCATAGGAATAAAATATTGCCTCTGACCAAGTTAACTTTTCGTCCTGGAATCAATAAAGAAACGACCTCTTATAGTAATGAGGGTGGTTGGTTTGATTCTGATAAAGTACGTTTTAGAGCAGGATATCCAGAAAAAATTGGAGGATGGCTAAAAAAAGCCTCTTCAGCGATTTTAGGTTCAGCTAGGGCTTTACATAATTGGAGTGCATTAGATAACAACACCTTAATTGGAATAGGTACGCATCTTAAATATTATCTTTTAATTGGACAAACTTTTTTTGATATCACCCCTATTCGCACAACAGTTACAGGTGAGGCTACGTTTGCAGCAACTAATGGTTCTTCTACTATTACTGTTACAGATACTGGTCATGGAGCAGTATTAAATGATTTTGTTACTTTTACTTCTGCTTCTTCTTTAGGAGGTAACATTACGGCTGCTGTATTGAACCAAGAATACCAAATAGCTTCTGTGCCTGATAACAATACATACACGATACAAGCAAGAACAGCAGGTACAACGATAGCTTCTATTACAACTACAAGTGGTTTAAACCCTACTCTTGTAACGGCTAGTGGGAGTGATTCGGGCAATGGTGGAGGATCTACTGTTGCTGCTTACCAACTTAATGTGGGTATAGATGTGTCAATGCCTGGAGTTGGTTGGGGAGCAGGATCATGGGGTAGAGGTACATGGAACTCTGATGCAGATACCGCAGTTAGTACTCAAAATTTGCGTATATGGACGCATGATAATTTTGGGGAAGATTTGTTAATAAACATAAGAGATGGACAAATTGCTTATTGGGATCGATCAGGAGGCACAAGCAATAGAGCAGTATTGTTAAATAGTTTAACTGGTTCTAGCTCTGCTCCTACTATTGCTAAACAAGTAATTGTTTCAGATGTTGATAGACATGTTATTGCTTTTGGTTGTGATCCTGCTGATGATATTGGTACGCAAGACCCTTTGCTTATTCGTTTTGCAGACCAAGGAAGTTTAACAGATTGGGCTTCTACAGCTACAAATACAGCAGGTGATTTAAAACTTGGTGTTGGTTCTGAAATCATCAAAGCAGTAGAAACACGCCAACAAATTCTTGTTTTTACAGAAACCAGTATACATTCTATGCAGTTTATTGGGCCTCCTTTTACTTTTGGACTAAGTACAATAGCAGATAATACAACTATTGCAGGGCCATTAGCAGTAACCTCTGTACAAGACACAGTGTACTGGATGGGTAAAAATGAATTCTACATGTATACGGGTACTGTTCAAAGGATGCCATGTTCGGTAAGAGATCATGTGTTTTCTGATTTAAACTGGTCACAAGGGAGGAAAATAGCTTCTGGGTTAAATTCTTCTTTTGCAGAAATTTGGTGGTTTTACCCTTCTGAAACCAGTACAGAAAATGATAAATATGTTGTTTATAATTATGAACAACAAATCTGGTATACAGGTTCGTTAGCTAGAACAGCATGGTTAGATAGGGGTATAGAACAATACCCTGTAAGCGTGGGTACAGATCATTATGTGTATGACCATGAAAATGGTTTTGATGACGGTAGCACAGAACCTCCCTCTGCCCTCCCTGCACATATAGAGTCAAGCCAGTTTGATATAGGGGATGGTGATCAATTTACATTTGTTCATCGTCTTATTCCTGATATTACTTTTAGAAACTCTACAAACACATCGCCTTCTGCTTCGTTTACTTTGCAAACGAGAGCAGGTCCTGGAAGCCCCTATGCACAAAATGACCCAAGCACTATCACACGAACAGCAGCAGAAACTACAACTACAGTAGAACAGTTTACAGATTTAGTGCATGTTCGTTTACGAGGCAGGTCGTTTGCGTTAAAAGTTTCGTCTTCTGATGTAGCATCAGGTTGGAGATTAGGGTCACCAAGGGTAGATGTAAGGCCAGATGGTCGTAGGTAATGGCTAGGTTACTACCTCCCCCACAATTTCCCGTAGCTCCAAGGGAGTATACTCAGGAGTATGCAAACTCTGTTGTAAGAACATTTAGTATTTTTATACAACAGTTTTTAAGTCCTGGAGAAGGTAGAAACACGAATTTAACATTGACTACATTGCAACAAGATGCGTTTGGTTTAGAAACAGGAGCTCTTTTTCAACAGAATGGGTTTGTTAAAATAGTAACAATTGAACACTCTCACCCTAGAGGGGTTAGTGCAACAGGAAGTGTAGGCTCAGTAACGGTAACGGTATGATGAAAGTAGGTTGCGAAAAATTTATCTTGATTGTATGCTTCTTTTAGCGTAGTCAGGAATCGCTCCCTGCATAGATATAAACGATTTAGGGTATCGCAATATGCAAGGAATTGAATCTTTAGAATACGAGGTAAGAGACCAGCCATTAGTTCCTGATGGTGGTATGCAACAGCTAAAGGGTGCGGCTGATTTACTTGCTGAGTTTGGTAGGAATGGCGATACTTACGTTGTTCATGCCGCTGAAGGTGAAACAGTAATTCCAATGGAAGTATTGGAAAGTAGCCCTAAACTTAAAAAAATGATTTACGCTCAGATGGAAGAGCTTGGTTTACAGCCAGAGCGTTATGTTATTGGTAATGAGTTAAACTCTTTGAACCCTGTAACAGGACAACCAGAGTTCTTTTTCAAAAAGTTATTTAAGAAAATTAAAAAGGTCGGCAAAAAAGTTATTCGTTTAGCTAAAAAAGTTGCTCCTATTGTTTTGCCTCTTGTTTTGCCCTTTGTGCTTGGCCCTCTTGGAGCACCTTTGTTTCTTTCTACAGGGATAGGTAGTTTAGCAGGTAATTTAATTGCAGGGAATAGTTTTAAAGATTCGTTAAAATCTGCTGCTATTGCAGCAGTTACCGCAGGAACTATAGATAAATTAGGAGGTGGATCTGGTTTTGGTACTGGCAGTGAGGCTTTTCAGAACATAAAAGATAGTGTGAGTTCTGGTATTGAAAGTTTAACAGGACCATCTCCATCTACATTAGCAGAATCATTAACAGCTTCTTCTTCTGCTCCTCTATCAACGGCTACTGCTTCTAATCCAGTTTCTGGGTTTGATGTGTTTGGAGAAGGGGTGTCTAACGTAGCTTCTGGTAGCCAGCCTATAACAGATTCATTTTTTGCAGAGGCTTTTGGTTCAGGTGGTATACCTAATATTAATTTAAATACTGTTACAAGTACAGGAAGTAATCTAATTCCTACTGACCAATTAGTTAGTATAGATCCGAACTTTTCAGGGTTAGGTATGGAAGTTCTACCTTCTCAGGTTGCTCCAAGAGGAACTGTTTCTGGAGACATTTTAACAGACAGATTTGCTTCTAGTCAAAACCCAATGATAGATAGATTAGGACTTAATATTGCTTCTCCTCGTTCTGCTGGAGTAACCCTTAACCAAACGATGCCAAGTGGACAGTTAGCAGGAGCTCC
>TARA_R100000655_G_scaffold30402_4_pt1 | contig 10945 bp, 28 predicted proteins | sample TARA_R100000655 | Tara Oceans TARA_R100000655 (sample SAMEA2622497) | marine metagenome | biome: marine biome (ENVO:00000447); feature: deep chlorophyll maximum layer (ENVO:xxxxxxxx); material: "saline water (ENVO:00002010), including plankton (ENVO:xxxxxxxx)" | depth 90 m
GTTCATCAATTTGTTCTAACACTTTTTCTAATTTATTCATTTGTTCTATTTTTTTATTTATATTAGGTCTCGTCAACGAGACATTATTTATTTTGTTTAATATCTAAGATTCTATTTAGTAACTCCTCATCAAAATGGTCGAATGTTCTACGTCTATCTGCATTGTTTACTGCAGTTATTGTAGGATACCATTGCCTTTCTTCATCAGATGGATATACCGAACTTTGAATCCTTAGCTTTGGTTTATACTCATTCTCTTCTACAATCCTCTTCTTTGGATTGAATGCCTTATGTATTTTTTCATTTGTGTTCATCATAATTAACAATCTCTTTTAATTTTTTTAATACTATCTCTACCATTTCTGCATCAGATATATAATCCTCACTATCACTATCTTGTAGGTGTATAGGATTAATTATCAATTTAATTAACTGTTCTATTTCTTTTTTCATATCTATTTTATTTTATTAATACTTGTCTAGTCGACTAGACTTTTATCGCTACCATCGTCAGTTTTGCTCTGCTTCACATCCTATGTTCAATGGTAGTATTATTACTAACTTTCTACAAATATAATACATTAATTATACATTAAAAAGTTCTCATTCAATTATTTTTAGTTTAAAATTCTGATTCCACATAACTAGATACCATCCTCATTTTAGATTTGTGTTCTATATAAATTATTTCATCATAGGTTTCTTGTATTTCTCGCCAAATTAGATAGGCATACATTCGCCACATTTGTTCGCCTGTATATTTCTTTTCTTTTGGATTTATACCTAATCCATTTAGAAACTTTTCAATATCATAATCAGTAAACTTAAAATTAAACACTATTCCCATTAGATAATTTTGAAACCTATCTTGATTGTTTGGCCATCTATTTTTATTGTATTGATGATTGTAAACCCTTATAAATTCTTTTACTAGATATTCTCTAGCATCATCAAAACTTTTAAAACTTTCTTCATTATAATCGTGCATACTCTCCAGGATATGCTTCCTTACGTTCTCACGTACTTTTTTATTATTTGTTCTCATTTTATTTTATTTTTATTTCATATAATATTTTTTATCCCATCTTCTTCTAGAATTGTAACATCCTTTTTTCTTTTTCTTTTTTCTTTTCTTTTTTCTATACTCTATAACATCAACTTCTTTGACATTATCGTTTGCATAACTTCCGTATGCAATTACTAAACTGATTGTAATTAAAATTGTTTTCATATTGGTTTGTTTATTTATTAATACTTGTCTCGTCAACGAGACCCTTATCGTGACCATTGGTAGTATCGCTCTACATAACAACCTAATGTTCAATGGTCTACCTCAGCACTAAATCAATCTGTACAAATATTATACATTTATTGCACATATCCAAATAGTTTGCTATTTATTTTTTAAAATTTCTGAATGATGTTTAATCTCCAATACCTTTCCACCGTAGTTACGCATCATAAACGTACACCAATTAAGGTAGTGAGACTCACTCTTAAAAATTTTCTCGTATGTGGAATACGTTCCACCCGTACCACCGTACTTTACTGTACAGTAATACATTTCATTAGGTTTAAATTCCATATTATCTAGTTTTAAAAAACGCACAATGAATAGCATTGTATAACATTCCTAAATTCATTTCTTTGTCCTCGTCTGACATATCATTTATTTGTTCTTGTGTAAAGCCACTACACAAAAGTAATGTGTCGTAATATTCTTCTTCTCTCATACCTATTTTTTTAGTTCATTAATTAATTCATCTCTCATTTTACCTAACCAATAGTTTTCATTCGTTCTAGGTTCTTGGCCATTAAACTCATCTTCTTTATTCCATTCTATTAAATCCTCAATCGTGTTTAAGATTTCTTGTACTTGGAATCTATCAATTGTCACGCTGTCTTTTTTTGTTTGTCCGTAGCTAGTGAAAGCTATCGTTAAACATACTACTGTTTTAATAATTGTTTTCATTTGTTTTGGTTTATGCAAGGTCTCGCTGACGAGACCCTGCTGATTTATAATTTTAATATCCTTCAGCCTCCATCATAGACGCTATAATTCCAAAGATTGAAGCCAGCGTAGTTAATGCAAATATCCCTTCCATATTGATATCTACACAATCGCAGATACACATTCCAATAATACTTAACACAGCTGTGATTATACACAACCACGTTCCCCAATTTAATTTTTTCATTTCAATAAATTTTAATTTTTAGTTACCTTTTCATCCTTTTGGAATCATCAGCTAGGATACACATCCTAGTAAGGAGCGAAGGTCTCGCTGACGAGACCCTCGCATTTTTTCCTATAGCTTAACCGTTTCTAGTATAGCCTTCACTTCACTTGGTACTTTACCATCAGCGAAGATACCCGCATCCTTGAACGCTTTCGCTAGGTCAGTAATCAGCTTTGTCGCCATCTTCTTATCTACGTTTGGCGTCATCGCTTGTAGCTTACCGTCTTTGTCTATGTTTAGCGACATTCCTTTGTCACCACCGTACTTAGACATCGATACAGTAATACGATTCTTACTACCTTTAGCCTTATCCTTAGCATCAGACTTACCTTTTGCCTTAGCCTTAGATAGCTTACCGTTTTTAGCATCTTCAACGTATTTCGCTATCGCATCTGAAATACATTTTTTTGCTTCCTTCTTAGTCATTTTTGTTACATCCTTAACCACATATTGGTTAGTGAATTTGTTACACGCCTCAATTGATAAACTGTGTTTTAGACCGTTCATTCTTACCGTTATATCAGCAGTAATAAAACCTTCAACAACTTCTAAAGCTGTCTTACCTAGTGCATCCTTCTTGTAGAATTGTGCTTTAGATAAGCCAAATGCCTTCTGACCAAACTCTTCTTTTGTCCATTTGATAGCGTATTTCGTACGCTGTGCCTCTGACTTCTTAGATGTAAACCAAGCATAAGCATCAGCTATTAGATTTGATGCCTCAACCTCTTGACGAAATTTCTCATTTACACATTTTTGCGCCATATTCAAATGTTCTAGAACAGCCTCCTTATTGATAGCTTTCTTTACTACTGTACCGTTTAAAAATAAACCTTCTGATTTGTTAACAGTTACATTACTCATAATTAATTGATTTGTGCTGATATCAGCCTTTTTTTCGTTTTGTGCTGATAAACAGCTAGTTACACAAGCCTTATGGCCTAACTTACTGACTATCAGCGAGTTAGCAATATTTTCGTACATTGTTTGTGCTTTCATAGTTCAAAGATAGTATAATTATCCGTTCTACAATGCAGTTTTTTAAATTAATTTACATTTTGCTCTGTATCCCAATGGTAGTAAGGGAAATTTTTTTTAAGATTTGGTCTTTTGTTTGTTATTCTTTTGTTCATTGGGGGCATATAGCCTTCCCTCTTTACGTCTCGTAATGTTTTGAAGGTCTCGTTAACGAGACTGTATAGTAGATAATAATCGCACAGCTACAGCTAGTACTAGGTAAATAGCTAGAGCTACAGCTAGGACAACAGCGACAAAGCTAGGTAGCTACGTAGCACAACAGCTATAGCCTAGCTAGGACAAGGGCTGTAGGAAAAAAGGTAAAAAGTTGCAGAAAAAATTTGGGAATTGCCTAAACAAAGTCATAGCCCCCCCTACTTTTAAATGGGGGGTCGGTTGCGTATGGCGGCGTAGAACCCTTTACTTCCAGATATCTGAAAAAATTTTATATCTTTGTAAAAAAGAAAAGACATGATAAGCGATTACGTAGAAGGATTATTTGTAAAGGACGGTAGGTTGATGAACAAGAGACCTGATGGAGAAACTGGTATAGCTGAGGCTTCTCGCATTAAGCGTGCTGTTAAGAACGACAGAAAGATAAATCAGATTGCAGAGGCAATAGAGCTTGCAGAAAACAAAAAGAATTTTAGACAATTAGAATTTTAAACGTTTCCATTTGTTCGACAAGAAAGGGGTGTGACTTAGGTCCACCCTTTTTTTATGACACAAGTTGACATAGTAATGTCGAAATTATGTCGAAGTCATTTTTCATAACTTCTTAGTTTTCAGTATAGTTATATTAATTTATGTCGATATGTTAATTTTAAACTAATTTTATAAATAAAAAAATAATATATATAATAGTAAATATATATATACAAATAGAGATTTTAAAAATTGTCATAATATCATTTTATATATGTAAAGATTTTTATTATATTTGCAGAAATTAAATTTAATTAAATCGATGAACGAACAAGGGTACATTCCGAAAGACCTATCTTTCGATGACGATGCTAGGGAGAAGTTAATATCAGGCATCTCAAAAATCTCCAACGCTGTAAAGAGCACACTAGGGCCTCAAGGCCAGACGGTGTTAATTGAATCAGGTGAACATACACAAGGGTTGACTGTTACCAAGGATGGTGTAACGGTTGCTAAGTCTGTTTTCTTAATGGACCCTGTAGAGAACTTAGCGGTTCGTATGATGAAGCAGGCTTCAGAGAAGACAGCGAACACTGCGGGTGATGGAACTACTACCGCTATTGTATTGACCGAGGCTTTGGTAAAAGCTGGAGAGTCTCACATTGGTGAGAACGAGAATACGATACAGGTGGTACGAGAGATTCGTAAGGAGGGAGATAAACTTTTAGCAGACATTGCTAAGGAGTCTGTTGAGGTTACGGATGATATGCTAGAGGATATTGCTACTATCTCTTCCAATAACGATAGTGAGATTGGCGGGATTATAGCGGATGCGTATAGAAAGGTTGGTCATGATGGTATTGTTACTGTTGAGCGTTCACAAACCGACAAGACCTATGCGGAGGTTACTAATGGGATAAAGGTTGATAGGGGATATACCTCACCGATGTTTATCAATGACCACCGTAAGGATGAGTGTATACTCGATGGTGTAAAGATATTGGTATGTGATACCGAGATTACTAACATCCTGCAGATTGAGAATGTGCTCAAGCCAATCATTAATGGTGGCGAGAAGTTACTTATCATTGGGAATTGTTCGGGGAACGTTATCAACACGCTTGCTGCTAACGTTCAGCGAAACGGTTTAAAGTTCTGTAACATCTTAGTTCCTTCTTTTGGTTACCGTTCTCACGAGCTGATGCAGGATATTGCATTATCTGTTGGGGCTAAATACTTCTCGGAGAGTACGGGCGATGACCTGTCACTAATCCGTATGGAGGACCTAGGATATGCAGACAAGATTATCGTAGGTAAAGACTCTACAATCATTATCAAAGATAACCAGGTTACCGATGAGATTACTAAGAGGGTTGAGGAGTTGCGTGAGCAACAGGAGAGATTAACAAACAAGGCGGAGCGTGAATTTGTCAATGAACGCATTGCAAGTTTAGTAGGAGGTATAGGTTGTATATACGTTGGTGCTACCTCTGATATTGAGCAGAAAGAAAAGTTCGATAGGGTAGATGATGCGGTATGTGCGGTACGTTCAGCTCTGCAAGAGGGTATTGTTGCTGGTGGTGGGTTATTACTAGATAGGTTAGCTAAGAAATATAAAGGCGATAGTACTAAAAATAAAATTTTGCGTGACACGCTTCGTGCCCCACTAGCACAGATTTTAAAGAACGCTGGTTTGGATAGTGCTAGTATCTATGACAAGAAGTTAAAAAAGAATGAAGGGTATAACGTGGTAACAGGAGAGTATGGCGATATGTTTGAGATGGGTGTAGTAGACCCAGCGAAGGTTACGACACAGGCATTGACAAACGCAATCAGTGTTGCTACAACTATCCTAACTACTAATGCAATTATAACACACGCAAGAAAAGAATGAAAGCAAGTAAACTATTAACCAAAGAACAACGCCAACAAGAATGGGGATATTATATATCTTTTAAAAGAAAAGGGTTTATACCTGTAAATATTTCTTTTGAGGATTGGTTAACTAAGACAATACCATTAAACGTAAGATGAGCTTTGAAGTAAACGTTGGGTTTTATCCAGGGATAGTTATAGGGATGAGGTCTTATCACGATATAGGATTTACTACCCATGCGTTGTACTTACCGCTAGTTAGTTTACATATTGTTGTTGAAAATGATTTTGAAGAATGAAGCCAATAGGAAAATATATTATAATTAAAAAGATTAAGGAAGAGTTAAAGACAGAGTCTGGGTTATTACTATCTGCTCAAGATGCTTCGGAGTTTCGATATAAGAAAGGCGAGGTTGTAAAGTCGGGTACCGATGTTGAGGTAATAGACGATGGTGACATCATCTACTACGATGAGTCGGGTAGTCACGAGATGTTAATCGAGGATAATCCGTATACGGTGATTACTGAGCGGAGTGTCGTTGTTGTTTTATAAACTTATTCATCTCTATAATCATATTACGGTAGACCTTATCCATATAAGATGCATCGTGTCTAAATAGTGGGTTCATAGATGGGCTTTCACCAATCTCCTCCCCGTTTAGTTTTTGGTATAGTGCGGTAACAAGTCTTTTACCTTTATAGGACAGCTCGTATAGTGTTGTCTCTTTCCCGGCCTTCTTCCGCCAAACATGTATCCATCCTTCCTTTAGAAGCCTATGAAATCTTGGTTCATCCCACGACATGCACTGTTCAAACTCCTTAAACTTTGTCTTGTTAAAAATCTGTTCGCTGTATAGGAAGAATAGCATATCTATATCGGGTGTACCTATCTTGTACTTAGCCTTCGCCCAGTAGCGTATAACCCTCCAGTATTTCATATAGTCGTACCCTGGGTTGAACTTGTAGTCTCTCTCTATCATTAAATTAAATTTGTATATTTGTATAAAATTACAAAATTATGCCAACAGTTACATACTCCTGTCCAGATACAGGAAAAAAAATGAAGAAGACTTTCCCTTACAATGCACCAGGTAAAGCACAAGCCGATTGGTTTTCTAAACTAATGGGTGGTTCTAAGAAGAATAACCCAGGTTATGGGATGGAAAAGAAAACTGTGTCAGGGTATTAAAAGAAAATTATTATCTTTGTAAAATAAATATACGTTAAAATGAAAAAGCAAGGTTACAACGCAAGGCTTGATGAGTCTTTAGGAATGAAGCACAGAGGTGCTCACTCACAATCAATGAAAGACCGTAGAGACGAGTCTAAAGCAATGTCTAAAAAAGATTACGGACACGCTTATGGTGGAGACCACTCAATGGGATATGAAAAAGGTTACCCATCAAGTGTTAAAGGACACTTAGGAAAATTAATCCGTAAATAAGATGCCAAGAAAAGATACTACAAAGGTTAAGAAAAGGCTAGTAGAAAAGCGTAAGCTTACACCAGAAGAAAAAATAGCAGCACTCAAAGCACAAGTAGATGCAAAAAGAGAGGCAGAAAGAAAGAAAAAAAAACAAGAATTACAATTTAGGTCTTCTATACCTTTAGATGTTAGTCCTGAACCTAGAATGAGAAGATAGGAAAATTAATCCGTAAATAAGAAAACATGGCAATACGTAGAAATTTAAGTCAACCATTAGCAGTAAGTGCTTTTGATGGACCAGACAAACCAAAAAAAGGGAAAAAATATACTAAAACCAAGAAAAAAATTGTAAGAGGAGGTAAAAAGAAAAAAGAGGTTAAGGAGTTTGAGTACAGAAGTGAGACAGATGATGGATATAGAAGGGAAATAACTTCTACTGAAGGTACTGTAAAAAAGAAATATGATAAATTTGGTAGGTTAAAAAAGAAAGTTACAAAAACTAAAACAGCTCCTAGAGGCCAATATGTTGATGGAAAATTTTCTCCAGTGGACCCAAAATCCAAAAAACGTAGAACTGTAAAAAAGAAAACTAAAGTAAAGGGTACTAGAGGTCCGACGTACTATAAATAACTAAAATCACATGGCAACGAAAGGAAGAACTAAGAAAGAAAAGTTTCCAGAGATAAAAGAATCTCGACAAGGTGCTTTTACTAAGTGGGCTAAGAATAACGGATTCAAAGATGCTTGTAGTGCTGCTTCTGCTGTAATGAAGAATAAGAAAAAGTATTCTGAAAAGGTAATGAAGATGGCGAACTACGCTAATAACTTTGGTTGTAAAAAAAGATAGGATGGGAAAACTATTAATACGAATGGGTAATGCACTTATTGCATTCGGAAATAAAGTGAAGTGTGGATGGAACTGGTTAATCAGTAGACTAATGTTTACATTACCTTTATGTCCATACTCAAAATGTAAATGTAAAAAATGAAGAGAACAAGGATAGGACAATCAAGAGGACTAGGCGATAGTATCGAGAAGTTTACTACAGCTACAGGAATCAAAAAGGCAGTAGAGACTGTAGCAAAGGCTACAGGAAAAGATTGCGGTTGTAACAAACGTAGAGATTCTCTAAACCGAATGTTCCCTTACGATAAATAAATAAAAAATGGCATATCAAAAATTACAAGTATCACAAGGACTAGATGTAATACCATCAGACACTGTAGACATTCCAGATGTAAATAGTATAGTAACTCCTAGAGCTACAAGTGCTACTATAAATGTTGGGAACTTTGCTACCGCAGGAGGAGGTACAACTACTTTAACAGATGCTTCAGCAAGATTTACAACAGCAGGTATAAAGATAGGAGCTATCGTTTATAATACTACTGCAGGTAAAGCATATACAGTAAAAAGTATAGATACTAATACACAGTTAAGTTTAATACCTGAAGATGCAGGGGGAGCTGGAGATAATTATAGTATATATAATGAAGCAACTAACGGTTGTATACTTTACGTAGGGACAGCAGGTAATTTAGCTGTAGTATTCGCTAATGTGTCGGGTCCAACTCCTGTTTTACCAGGTGCTCGATTAACGTTTAAAAATTTACCTAATGCTTCGTTTATGCCTACGCAAGTTAGACGAGTTAACGTTACAAATACTACAGCTTCAGATATTATAGCACTTTGGTAAAATGGCTACAGGTATTGGTATAGGCATAGCAGGTGATACCTTCCAAGAGAAGGCAGGTGTTGGGATGGGTCCTGACGCTTTCACTAATCTTTATTCCGTAGAATTTGATGGGGTAGATGAAAGCCTAGACAATGCATCAAGTGTACCTGGTATAGGTGCCGCTGATTTTACAATTAATTTTTGGGTATATCGTATAGCAGACAGTGGAGCTGATGAGTATATAATGTTCTCAGATGCAACTAACGATTGGGAAATATTTATTAATGGCACCAATGATAGAATGCGATTTATAAGTACGGGATGGAGTGATATAGCTTCTACTAGCGTTGCGGTAGGTGCATGGGAGATGTGGACCTTTGCAGTAGATAGAAGTGCCACAAGTAAATGGTATAAGAATGGAAGTTTCTTAGACCAAAAAACTATTAGTGATACTACCGATTTTAGTGCAGGTGCTGTAAGTTTTCATATGGGAAGAAAGGCAGCGGCATATAGTTTTAATGGTAGACTAGATGAATGCTCTATATGGAATAAAGAATTAAGTTCTGGTGAGATTACTACACTTTATAATAGTGGAGAACCAACAGATTTAAAAGCAGAAGCTTTTGCTGCTAACCTTATTAACTGGTGGAGAATGGGTGACCCAAGTGGACCAGGTTCTTATCCAACAATAGCAGATGCTCAAGGAAGCTTAAACCTTACAATGACAAATATGACTTCTGCTAACATTAATACAAACGTACCAACATGATATATTGTATATTAGATATTGATGAGTTGAATGATGTTAACTACGGACAAGTTATTCAGACTTCTGCAAATACAGTACGTAAAAACTTATCAGACGATAAATTTATAATATCATTTCCTGCAGACGCAGTACCAGCGATTGCAGATTCTAAGAAAAAATATACGCATAGCGAAATGTTAGCTTATCAAGCTGACCCTGCTAACGGGTGGTCACTTCCGCCTAACCCTGATTTAAAATAATTTACTACCTTTACATTCATGAATTGGACACAAACTAATACCTACATAGAAGTAGGGTATACAACAACATATTCAAGATAATGAACGGACACGCAAAAGATACAGTAGAAGTACTAGCAGCTAATGGTGGAGCACTAGGATTAACCTTAACACAATGCAACGAGATACTTCAGTTTGTATCTTTAGGTTTAGCTATAAGCTATACCTTGTATAAGTTTTGGAAACTAACAAAAAAATAAATGAGAAAGATTGATAAACTTATCGTACACTGTTCAGCTACTAGAGAGGGACAGTATATTTCTGTTGACACAATCAGAGATTGGCATGTTAACGGTAGAGGATGGAATGATATAGGATACCATTTCTATATTGACCTAGATGGAAACATTTTAAAAGGTAGAGATATAGCTAAGATTGGTGCACACGTAGCAGGACATAATAGATATTCTATAGGGATATGCTACTGTGGTGGTGTAGAAGAAGATGGTAAGACACCTAAAGATACACGTACACCAAAACAAAAGGAAGCACTACTTGCTGTACTTAGAACTTTAAAAGCTATGTACCCAGATGCTTCGATTCATGGTCATCGAGACTTCTCTAGTAAGGCATGTCCGAGTTACGATGCTACATCAGAATACGCAGACTTATAATGACAGAGTTAGAGAATAAGATAAAAGAGCTGGAAGAAAAGTTTTACAATACAGAAAGCTTTTTAGAAAAAGCTGATATTGCAGACGAGATTCATAATATTAAAATGAAACTAAACGGAGTCAAACCAATGGACAGTCACATAGACTGTATTGGTTGTGGTTCATAAATTTATACTTATGTCTAGTAAAACAAAAATGAACCGTAAGAAAAGAGCTGAAAAACTTTATAAAAAATCTCAAAAGGTTGCTTATAAAGGAAGAAAAGCTGTGGATGAAGGTAGAGAAAAAAGAGCGGACAGAAAACTTAAAAGAGCAGCAAGGCTTGAAAGTCGTTCTATAAAGCTTGAAGAAAAATATTAATCTATGGCAAAGAAAGGAAGAACTAAAGGTAATAAGATTTGTCCAGCA
>TARA_R100000655_G_scaffold7911_2_pt1 | contig 10920 bp, 13 predicted proteins | sample TARA_R100000655 | Tara Oceans TARA_R100000655 (sample SAMEA2622497) | marine metagenome | biome: marine biome (ENVO:00000447); feature: deep chlorophyll maximum layer (ENVO:xxxxxxxx); material: "saline water (ENVO:00002010), including plankton (ENVO:xxxxxxxx)" | depth 90 m
CATTAAACAGAGAAAAACAATGAAGAGATTTAGATACACTTTGCATAATGTAATAGGTCATCCATGTATGGAGATATTTTATATTCTCGGAATGAAGAAAGCAGCTACATGGATTCATGATGCAACTCTTCCAAAAGATAAAAAAAGATCGGATACTTTTACATATCCGATCTAATGTATAAAAATATATTGATTTTCTTACCATAAAATATACTTGATTGATAGATTGCTTATTTCTTCTTCTTCAGCAAATGATTGATCTTGATGTTCTGAAAAGATCTCTAATATATCTGTATATGTTTGATCTATTCTCTTCTCTATCTTCTTCTCTTCTTTGATTGGAGGAGGAAGAGAGATAGGAGGAACTGGTTCTGTATATATGATCTCGCCATGTTGATGAAATTCGATAATATTATCTGATGAGTTGTAATATACTAAAATATCAGTTTGATCTTTTATTACTGGAGTAGAATATTTTGATGGCCCATTAACAGAGATCGTACCTGTAAGAGAATCGTAATTTATCATTTTCTTTCTCCTATTCGTATTTCGTTATCAATGCTACATTAATAAATCTTTTTAGGTTCTGAGGTAAAGACCCTCCTACAGCATGATATGCATTAATAAGTTCTTTTTTCGCATCATTAGAAAGTATATATTTATTATTAAAATAATTAGATATTCTATTGTATGGCAAATCGTAATTGTTTTTGATATATTGTAATTCTTCTTGCCAAACTTCAGAGTCTATAACTAAATTATCTTTTGGGAAGTCTTCACCACGATAAACATATAAACCCAAACCATGACGAGCAATTGCCTTTGTGATACATCTTTGAATAGTTGTTATTACATCTTGACTTGTTAGATCCTTTACTAGTATAGATTTGTTATAGTGATTGGTTACAGCAAGATATTCAATGTGTTCTATATCGTTAATTTGAACTCCTGCCTTGATCCAAGCTGTTTTATTATCGTGATGATAATTCAAACCATCTTTATTCTCGTATACTGTAGATTTGGCTGTAGGATAGTTTGAGATCAATATCTTCCAAGCATCAGCCCATGATAGATATTTGAGGTTTGCAGATCCTTTGGTTCTTACAAATTCGTCACAGTTTATTTTAGATAATATTTCGAATGTTGATTCTTTCATTGTTTTTTCCTTTGGTTAGTTAATGTATTATTACTATAGCATCCTGTTGACACCTGTCAACACTTATTATTAAAAAACAACAATAAATTGATTTTCTTTGATTAAATAATTGTGAGCATGATCCTCTTTTGGTATATTGAGCAGGAGGATCAGATGAAAACGTACACCTATATAGTCAAAAGAGCAAAGAGCAGGAAGAAACAAACAGATAGAGTTTCTTTTGTTGCTAGTACAGCTTCTCCTGATCGATATGGTGACATCATAGATCAAAAAGGATGGATAACATCAAACTACAGAAAAAATCCTGTTGTATTGCTCAATCATGACAGTTCACAACTTCCGATCGGGAAAGGTAATGTATCAATTAAAAATCAGCAACTTGTTATTGATGTTGAGTTTGACGATGAAGATCCAAGAGCGCAAGAAGTCAAAAGAAAGGCTCAAAACGGGTTCATGAATGCTGTTTCTGTTGGGTTTAGGCCCTTAGAGAGCAAATCAAGATCAGAACTCTCCTCGGATAGTCCTTATTATGGGAAGAGGGGAATGTATTATAGTAAAGCGGAACTCTTAGAGGTTTCGATCGTTACAATTCCCGCAAATGGAGAAGCAACAATGTTAGAACAGAAGTTTTATAATTCACTCAAAGAAGATTTGTTATCAGAAATGAAAAATCTCATCAAAGAAAATATGTTTATCAGCAAGCATATTTTAGAAGTGATTGAAGAAGATGATCGATATGTTGTTTCTTTTGCAAAAGGTGAAACAGAAGAGCCTGAAGAAATAGAAGAGATTGAAGAAGAAGAGATCGAAGAGGAATATAAAGAAGAAGAGGAAGAGGAAGAAGAGAAAGATCTATCTGAAGAGTCAACAGAGGACATGGAAAAAGCAGATAAGGAAGAGGAAGAAGAGAAAGAAGATAAAGATTTTAATGATTTAATTGAGGCTTTTGCCTATATACTCACATCATAGTAGGAGATACACTATGGATAACAACAAAATAGATGAAGCAAAACGTCTGATTTCGGGCATTGTCTCACATCAAAAAAACACTGATGATCGTTTGAGAAACTTCGAGGATCAAGTAAAAGACTTGAAACATGCTCAGAAGTTACTTGCAGAAGGTCAAACAAAAACCTATGAGCCAGAAGTACATAATAATGACTTTGCTCTTAAGCAATATACAAACGAAGACGGCTCTATCCAATGGAATACTTCAAACGTTTCTAAGAATATTACAGGTCAAGGAAGAGTAAATATCGAGCAGAAAGGACTACTTGATGCTGATGTTTATGCTAACCAATGGCATGCTGATCTTTGCAAAATGAATCAAGATCGATCACTTGCTCGTATGATGATGAAAGATCCATATACTCCTAAATCAGATATGAAACTTTATAGCCACCTCCAAAAGGCTCCTAGTTTTATGAAAAATGCAGTTAATAAGATCTTTGCTGACAGTGCGGGTGTTGGGGGCGATTGGATACCTGATGAATTTAAGACTGAATTGTATCAAACCTTTCAAGTTCCTCGTGGTCTTCGTGCTTTGTTGCCATCTGTACAAATGGAACGTGAAACTCTTCTTATTCCTAAACTCTCTCGTGGTGGTCGTCCGTACATTAAAGGTGTCGCCACAGATGACCTTGCCAAGTACCAAGCAAGTACCATAGAAAGCGCTCAAAAAACCGTCAGAGCCAAGGGATTAGCAACATTGATGAATATTGATGATGCAGCAGGAGAAGATTCTGCATTTGCGATCATTCCTGCATTATCTAAGCAAATTGCTCAAGATCTTGAGGATGCTTTTGAAGATTGTATGATCAATGGTGATACAGCCGTAACGCATCAAGATGATATTGCTAACTGGAATCTACGCGAAAGATGGGGAACAAGTGGGCTTGGCGGGGCTTCTGATCATAGACGTTTGTTCTTAGGATTCCGTGCTGCTGCTAAAGACAAATCTTCGGAGAAAGATATTGGTGGAACAGCTATGGATTTTGGAGAGTACATGGATGCGGTTTCTCAAATGGGGGAGCTAGCTGTTGGTAACAAGATCTGTGTTGTATCTCCTGAAGCCTTGATCGCTAACTTCTTGCAACTCGAACAGGTTGTAACATTAGAGAAGTTTGGCCCTCAAGCAACTGTATTAACTGGTCAGTTGGCTAGCTTGGCAGGTATTCCTATCGTTATGTCTCGTTTCATGGGGGCTGATTTAGATGGTGCTGATGGTCTTTATGATAATGTCAACAAAACCACAACAGGATTTATCATCTTTAACCCTGATTCATGGTCACAATATGTAAGACGACAAATTACTATTGAGAGTCAAAAAGAAATAGCTTCAGGTGCCATACAACTTGTTTCAACAATGAGGGCTGTTATGGATTCTCCTGATGCCGCATCTGTTAAAAATGTTGTTTATGGTTACAATTTACCAATATAATTTAGGAGTTTTAAAATGTTTATATTATCGTACAAATTAGGTAACGTTCAAGCTACGGATGTCACTGTTGCAGTTCCTGCTCCTGTTGATTGTCGTATTGAATCAGCCCATATTATATGCTCTGTTGCTGTTGCTTCTGGTGCTTCTCCAAAAGTATCATGTGAGGTTTATGCTGATGATGATGCTACAAAGTTATTAATTGCTGATTCTCAAGCATCAGGATTTGCAGAGAATACACCTGTTGCTATGACTCTTCAGAATGGTGTATCTCCTCGATATGAGAAAGATCAAGCGATACAATTAAAATTAGATTTCACTGGTTCTTTGGCTAGTGTTACTGATATTGCATTCTTCTTGAAATGTGTACCTGCAAGAGATATATAGGATTTAAATGAATGAGTTTGGTATCTGTATCAGTATTAAAAGAGTATCTCCCTGAGATACAGGGATCTAGTATTGATACAGATCTATCCTCTCTTATTTCCCGTGTTGAGTCGTACATTGCTCGATATTTAGGTTTCCCTCTTGCTGATGGTAATACCTCATATGTATTAGATCAATCAACATATACTGTTTACATTGATCAACCTATGTATGAGTTATCCTATGTTTTACAGTTATCTATCAAACCAGTTGTATCTGTTACATCTGTTCATTCTGATGTAGATAGAGAATATGGAACTGATACAGCTATAGATCTTGCTAAAACTACACTAGATAAACAGAACGGTAGGCTCATTTTAAACGATGAATCTACTGATACTTTTGATAATGGTTATCGTGCTAACAAAGTTATTGGTTCTTTTGGGTTTAATACCTCAAGCCCTCCTCATGACCTTGTACATGCTATTTGTGTGTATTGTGCTCATTTACAGCGTGCAAAAAGCAGTCAAGGAAATCAATCAATAGCTCAAAGAAATAGTACGGTATCTCTATCACCTAGAACCATGCCGATCGAGGTTAAAGAAATACTGAGAGGATATAGAAATGTCTCAGTTATCATTTGATCAGTTTCTCACCAGGATGAAAAAAGCATCTTCTAACCTCCTCAAAGAGTTACAGAAGGAATTGATGAAATCTGCTTTGAGAATGGAGCGGGATGGAAAATTAAACGCAACAACATATCCTAAAGTAGTAACAGGGAGACTTCGATCTTCTATTTCTGGGATTGTTGACAGCAAACAAGGAACACCTCGAATAATATTAAAGGCGGGTGGATCGGGTGCTGATGTGAATTATGCAGAATATGTTGAGTTTGGTACTGTGTTTATTAAGCCTCGTCTGTATTTGGGTCGGGCTGTGGCTGGAGAACGAGATCGTCTTCCTGATAGGTTGGGTTCTTTACTTGCTGTTGCTATGGGTGACAATCGATGAGTAATACTGTACAGGTAACAATATTAAATAGGCTTAAAGTTGTTATTGCTGCTGATTATAATGCAGGATATTCGGGTCTTGATCTAAGGGATCGTGTTGTTATTGGTGCTCCTATTGGAGCGAATCAAGTACCATCAGCAAACATAACCTTTATTGATACCATAGAACAACAGGGAAGAACTTTAGGGCGATATTTGGGCGAGACTGTATATCAAATTGTATGTTATGCAGGAGGAGGAACATTAGAAGCAAGAGTTCAAAATGCTATGAATCTTGCGGGAGATATTCAAAAAGCAATAACTTCAGATCGTACACTAGGCTTAAGTGGTCAAACTCAAGATGTTTTGGTCAATTTTACAGCCCTCGATGGTGAAGAATATGGTATAAGTCAAACAGGGATCTCGCTTATAGAAGTTAGAGTGACCCATCAATCAATATATGGTGTTTAATGAGTTGGTTTAATAAAGATTTTAAAAGACGTATACCAGTTGTTATTGATTGCTCAAGCACTTCATCAGGATCTATTGATTTTTTTATAGAGATTCCTAAAGAGTTTGATGATTTTTGGAGCAATGCAATTACCACAGGAGGAACAAGCGGCTATGATGTTGTTATAACTGATGATACAGGACAAAGAATAGCCTTTGAAAGAACAACTTGGACACCTGCAACCCCAAGAGGGGTTTTTAAGATAGCAGGATATACACTTCCTGCATCTAACACTATGCTTATTGCTTATGTATATTGGGATAACCCCGATCAAACTATAGATCATTCAACCGCTTATGGTGGTGGAGGATCTCCCTTAATAGGACATATATATTTAGGTGCTCCTTTTCAAAATATCGTTAATGTTGGATCAAATCAGGGATTATCAACTGTTCCAACTACAATAATTCAAAAAGATCTTGATGAAAAAATAGATATTTGGTTTCCTGTTTCTCATCTTCTTGCTCCTCGCTCCTTACCATATAATGAGCGACTTGATTTTAGAGCGGTTGAATATATAGATGTACAGGTCTTGAATTCATCAGGGGTCAATCAAGCATCAATGTATGCACTTTCTGAAACAAGATTGATCGCGGGATGGATTAGGGTTAGAGTACAAGCAGGAGCAAACAATACAGATTATGTAGTCAGAGCATTGGTTTATAGTTCTGATTCTGAAGTTTTTATCATTCCATGTCTGCTACAAGTCAGGCAATTATTACCATCATAGGAGGTTATCATGCCATTAGAATTTGGACGTGGTGCATTTATTAAAATAGGAGAAGAGACTACTTACGGAACCATAGCAGGAGCCATGGGTGTTGATAATAGGATCATCTCTGCATCTTTTCAAAAGACACAAGAAAAAGAAAGAAAAACACATCTATCTCAATCGGGATCAGGTGGTTTTCAGAATGGGCATTTCGAAGCCTTTCTCAATTGCGGAGGTTCTATTGATCTTCCTCTTCTTTATGAGGGCACAGGAATGTTGATCAAGGCTGCTGTTGGAAATGCAACAACAACAGGAGGAGGTCCAACTTATGAGCATTCTTATATCCCCTCTGCTGATGGATCTGTCCCATCTCTATCTATTGGATTACAAAGAGGAACGGGATCAAAAGAGATTTTTCTAGGTTGTAAAGTTGCAAGCATGAATATATCGGGATCAGCAGGAGAAGAAATAACAGCATCGTTTGATATTATTGCTCAAAATTCTCAAGCTCGAGCAGCTGCTTATACTTCCTCCTTTGGAAGTGGAAAACAGATGTTTCATTATGAATGTGGAAATCTTAATTATAGTGGTAACAATTTCCCAATGAAATCTTTTGAGTTTACACTTGATAACAAACTTGAAAGAAGAAATGTATTAGGTGATAAGAAAACCTTAGAGCCAGTTGTATCAGATGTTAAGGATGTTACTCTATCTGTTACTTTGGAGATGGAAGATAACCTTTTATTTGATAACTACATAGCAGGAACTCAATCAGATGTTGTTTTTACATTGACAAATAGTGATGGAGATGCTTGTGAGATCACGATCAGAAATGCTTATGTAACTGACTATGATGATTCTGTTAATACGTTTGGCCCTCTTGAGAGAACTATGACTTTTATTGGAGAGTCTGATGCGGTTGATGAAGCTATTTTGATCAAGATAACAAATGCTCAAGCAAGTGCTGTAGCTAACTAATGATTTCAAAATTGATCTCTCATATTTTATATCGTTGTCAATGTACTATTAGATATTTATCAGATAGTACAGGGATCGATTATGGGATCATTTACAGAATGCTAAACGACAATAGAACCCCTACAGAATGGGAATCTAAACAACTAAATATTTTTTTACAAGAACATACAGATTGGAAACAATCATATATCAATATGAGACTTCAAAAGGCAGGAGAAGAAATTGGAGATATTAAAGGAAATAGCAAAGGCTAGTACGTTTCAAATAGCGTGCTTTGATGGTAAATTACTCATCGAGGGCAGGATATTAACAGCATCAGAAATTGAGCAAATAGGACTAGGATCTTCTTTGCTCGCTTCTGAGGTTTTAATGCAAAATAAAAAGCAAGGATTGAGCGGAATAGATGCAATCAGACAGAAAGCAGATGAGGATGGTCTTGAGGGTCTTGATGAAACTGAGGTCTTAAGATTGTTAGACTTTGCGAAATCAATCAGACCAGAAACCATGGCAAGAATATCAGAAGATCAAGATAAGATATTATGTAAGGTTATCAAAAGAGCATCTCAAGATCAAGGGGCAACATGGGAGAATATAACACTATGTCATGCTATGGAACAAATGAATGCTGAGCAGAATGTCCTTTGGGTTGGGGTATTTACCTCAGAGGATAGAAACAACATTATTAATAAAGCAATGCAGGGCCAACAGGAGGCAGTTGAACGGTTAAAGCGGTTTCAAGGCTGATCCGAATTATGTTTTTCTTGTTGATCTTGTTGCTCGTACTTATGGAAAACTTCCTAGTGAGATCGTTAAGTTGGATTTTGATGATCTCTATATATGCATACATTGTATTATACAGAGGTCAAAACGGTTTAATAAGATTCTAAAAAAACAATCTAGAGGTAAAAATGCTATGATATTTCCGATAATAAATATTTCAGATCTTACAGATATGATATAATGAGGTTGTTATGCCTGCAGAAAATGTTGTTGAGTACATTGTTAAAATAAAAACCAAGGCCGCAGAGCAAGGTCTTGACGATCTTACTGCTGATCTGAGTAAATTATTAAGGGAGCTAAAAAAAGCAGATAAACAAGGAGGAGAAAGCTTTAAGAAAACCAAAGAATCAGCAAAGAAAACCAATGATCAGCTGAAGAAAACACAAAAACAATCATCAAGAACAAAGGATGCGTTAAAGGAAATTGGAAGAGTTCGATCTGTTTTTGGAAAAGTTCAATTTGCTCTTGCAGGGATTGTTGCGGGGTTAGGTGCTACAATTGTTGCTGCATTTAAAGTCACCCAAAAAGTAACAGATTTAACCAATGAATTAAACGATCTATCTGTTAGATCGGGTGTTACTGCTGACTCTATACAGGGATTGAGACAATCCCTATTAGCAAGTGGTCAACCCGCTTCGGAACTCAATACGATCTTGAGTGGTGTAGCTACTCGTTTTTCTACTCTTGCGATCAAAGGAGGAGCAGTTGAGAAGAAATTCAATGACATGGGGATCGCTGTTTTAGATGCAAATGGAAAACTCAGATCAAACAATGACATCATGTTAGATGGTATCAAAAAATTGCAATCAATAGAAGATGCATCTGAGAGATCTAGAGTAGCTGTTCTTCTTTTTGGAAAAGCAGGATCAAAATTAAATCAAGCATTAGCAGCAGGAAACTTTGAGAACTTCCTAAAATTTACAGAAAAGTTTGGAATTGATACGGGACCGGAAGCGTCAAAAGCAGCAGCAGATTTCCAAGTTGCTTTATCATCTCTACAGACAGTTATGAATGGATCTCTGCAAAGGCTTGTTAATTTAGCAGATGCTCAAAATAAAACAACAAGAGGCATGATCACATTAGGATCTACTGTAGTTTTTACTGTTAAATTGATTGAGGGATTGACAGCTGCATATGAAAAATCATCAAAAGTAACTAAAGAATTTTTAGATTTTGCTATAAACCCTTTAGTATACATGATCGAAGGACCTCTTAATTTAGCAATTTATTTACACATTAAAGCATTAGAGTTTATGGGTTTCGAGGTTGATAATTTGAGAAACAAAATATATGATTTTTTAGGAATAGCTAGAGATGCAGTTGTGCAAAACAACTCTTTAGCGAGCGCCTTTAATGATGCATATCTTGAAGCTAAGGAGTTCAATGATGCTGTTGTAGGTTTTAGTGGATCAATGTCGGGATTAGCATCAGCATCAGAGAATGCAGGAGAGCAAATTGCTAAGCTAGGAAAAGAAGCAAAGAAAACAAAAGAGGAAATCAGGACCCTTATGGATGTTGTAGATGATCTTTTAGATAAATTTACCTCTTTTAATGTAAATAAATTTGTTAGTGATTTTGCAATTGGCTTTGCGGTTATTGATAAAATAATAAACAAATCATTTAATACATCAAAAATAGATCTATTTGTCAATACTCTTAATTCAAGCCTACGAAGAGCAACAACACAAATAGACTTTAAAGAGGGCGTTTCTGTTCCTGAGGTCACTTTTGAGGGTTCTTTTATGAGTGGTTTTGAGGAATTATTAACAAAGATTAAAGTAGGAATAGGAGAGATCTTTTCTATTTCTATCAAGGGCTTAGAGCGATCTACAGCAAAAATATCAGGAGCACTAAGCAAGGGACTATCAGCGGGGGCATCTTTAGCGGTTACGGGTGTATTAGCAGTTTTAAAAATTGCTGAGGGATTAGGACAAAGAGGATCAACCGTTAAAGAAGTACAGAAAAGTGTTGAGGACGATATAAGAGCAAGAGCAAAGGCTATAGAGTTGGGCTTGAGGGTCTTACCGAGGATCTTATTTAAAACATTACCTCCTCTCTTTGTTGAGTTTGCTGATCGTGTTGTATTTGGATTTTTTAAATCAATCGCCGAGTTTGTAAATATTCTAAAAGATTTTTTCAGATCGATTTTTACGAGAGAGGGAAGACAAGAAAGGAGAGAGGCAAGAGGAGAACGTCAAGATGCGAGAACTGAGGAGTTCAAAAGACGTCTTGATGTATTATTTGGAATTGCTTCTAAAAGAGGAGGGGGTCCTTATATCCCATCAGCAAGAGGAGGGATCAAATTTACAGGAGCAGATGAGGGTCTTGCCCTGTTGCATCGTGGGGAGTATGTAGTACCAGAGACGGGACAGATGCCGCAAGCAGTTCAAAGAACTATGGGCATGGGTCAAGGTGGAATGACAATAAATATTAATGCTGCTGTTGTTGAGAGTAATGCAATCGATGAATTAGTTAGACAAATAGAGAGGAGGTTTCAAACATTCGGATCATCTACTTCTCCTCTTTTTGGAGGTCGATGATGGGTAACGCAAAGTTTTATTATTTCCCAATTCCGGATGCTCGAACACTCGTAACGATAGACATGGGCGAGCAACTAGGAGAGTTATTTTCTGAATACGAATATGATGTTGCTGAGAGTATTTCAAGGGGTGGAAGAAGATATTTGTCTCACGGATTACAAAGGGAATTTGTAACGATCCAACGCGATCGGATGTTGTTAGGTGAAGATCTTGCTATGCAGTTGATGTCTATGCAGAACCATCTTGATCGAGGAGGTTATGTTTCTTTTTGTGCTGATAGTTCAAAGGCATATATACACCCCGTTCTCAATACAGCAGAGCAAAATGCTACTTCTATGTTGTTGGGATCGAACCCTTTTAAGGATGTCACAGGAACAAATACACCCTTAGCAAATGACTATATAACACTACAAACAAACTCTCCTACATCAATCATAGAACAGAAGAAGAT
>TARA_R100000655_G_scaffold35282_2_pt1 | contig 10913 bp, 18 predicted proteins | sample TARA_R100000655 | Tara Oceans TARA_R100000655 (sample SAMEA2622497) | marine metagenome | biome: marine biome (ENVO:00000447); feature: deep chlorophyll maximum layer (ENVO:xxxxxxxx); material: "saline water (ENVO:00002010), including plankton (ENVO:xxxxxxxx)" | depth 90 m
ATTATGGGGCCTTATGATCTAAATGAATAAAGGGATTGCATTAATGGCTGAACTTGTCGGCTTAAAGAACCTTAAATCAACTCATGTATGGCGAATAGAATTAGACGTATATGAGATTGACTCACCTAAAGTAAAACAATTATTCGATTTAATAAATAAACCTTTATCTATAGGTATGGTAGAAGTTGATGAGTAGTGCTGATAAACAGCAGAATAACAGCAAGAAAGTACCAGGAAAACCTTTTAAACCAGGACAATCAGGTAATCTGAATGGGCGGCCAAAAAAGGGTTTAGCTATAGCAGATATATTAAATGCTAAAAGCAGTGAAGCAGACGAATCAGGTGAAACAATGAAAGAAAAGATGCTGCGAAAAGTATATGCTTTAGCTACTGGGCCAAGGCCTGAAAGATGGGCTGTAGAGTTTATCGCTGATAGGACTGAGGGCAAAGCATTAGAAAGAATTGATCAAACAACAAGATTAGAGCCATTCAAGTTGATAGAACGATGAATGGAAATAGATGCAATAAGAAGGGAAATTTTAGATGCAAGGAATAAATACTTATGTCTGGTAAGCGGAAGAAGGTGGGGAAAAAGCTCTCTGGCGTTGATATGGTTATTGGATGGAACAATACGCCAAACGGAACGCCGCTGGGTTATTTTTCCAACTTACCGCCAAGCGAAACTAGTTATGTGGCCCACGATGAAGACTTTTTTCAAGAAATATCCACAAGCAAAGGTAAACGAGTCAGAATTGTCGATAACGCTGAATGGAGCGACATTTGAACTTAAAGGGGCGGATAATGAAGATTCGCTTAGAGGTGTAACGCTAGGTATGAACGGCAGCAACGCTGTAGTATTAGACGAATACGCTTATATGAAGCCTAAAGTATTCGAGGAAATTGTTATGCCTATGTTAGCAACCAGTAAAGGAAGGGCTTTATTTGTCGGCACACCTTCTGGATATAATCATTTCCACGATATATTTTTAAGAGGTCAAGGTGGTAATCCTAATTGGAAGTCTTGGCAGTTTAAAACAATAGAGCATGGCTATGTTGATGCAGAAGAAATTGCATTAGCTAAAGAAAATATGGATGCGAGAACATTTAGTCAGGAGTTCGAAGCAACCTTTGAAACAGTACAAAATAGAGCAGCATATAACTTTGATAGAAACATTCACTTAAAAAGTGATGCTGAATCATCGCCTAAAGTATATGTAGGTATGGATTTTAACGTGGATTGGATGACTGCGGTTAAGGTCTATGAATATACAAATCAAACAATTCATTATGCTGATGAGATACGACTTACTAACTCTAATACAGAAGAAATGGCTAGAGAGATTAAAAAGAGATGGCCAGAAGTTAATACGATATTTCCTGATAGTGCTGGTTCGGCACGATCTACAACAGGTAAATCAGATCATCAAATACTAAGAGATTTCGGCTTTCGTATTATAGCCAGGAAAGCAAACCCTCCAGTAAAGGATAGATTAAACGCTTTAAATCGTAAGCTAAAAGATGCTAACGGAAAGATAAGCATGACAGTTGATCCTAAGTGTTTGTATTTAATTAAAGACCTAGAACAATGCCAAAGAGATAAATCAGGTACATTAGATAAACGATCAGATGATTCACTATCTCACGCTTTAGATGCTTGTAGTTATTTAATCGCATATAAGTGGCCAATTGTCAAACAGTTGGGAACATCTGTACAATGGTAGAGTTCTTATTAGGGTTAAGTGCGACCTTTAATGTCGTATTTATTACCATGTGGATAATAGGGTATAGGGCAAACAAGAAACACGAACAAGAATTAAAAAGACAAATAGAACAGAATTTCGGGAGGCAGTTGACGCAATATTTTGAGAATTGGATGTATAAAGCATGAAATCAGTTAATACAGTAGTAATACCCGAATACAGCGAACAGCTAGTATTAGAATCAATACGCAGAGCTAGGGAAAACTTACAAGCAAAAGAAAACGCAGAAAAAGCAACTGCTTTAGATTTTTATTACAATAAGAATTTAGATACGCATTTAGAGCAATGGTTTCCTGGCGAAAGTCTAAGCCAAGTACCAATGTTTCCTTTGCGTTTAGTACCAAGATTTGCAAGAGCTAGAATGCTCTTATTAAAGAATGAAATCAAACGTTATATCGGTGGAGAAGTATCACAAGATTATAAAGATATGACGTATCGTTTGAACTCTACTATGCGTGAGTATGGAGAGATAGCGTGGTTGTTAGGTACGTGCCATTTGCGTTCTAAATGGAACGATAGAAGGCAGCGTATAGAGTATGATATTCTTCCATTCGTAAAAGAATACTATGTACGATCTGAAAGCGAACCATTTGCGTATTCGTATGAAGTAGAAAGCCATAACAATAAACGACAGTTTGTATTCTGGTCAGAATCTAGGGATGGAGAAAAAGGTTTGCATTTTATGTACGATCAAGCTGGTAAGATGATTAACATACCAGGAGGAGATGGAACAAACCCTTATGATATATTACCTATTAGTAGAATGCACAATCATGGCGATGCTTCTGATGTAACTAGAGCCTCTATTCATGCTGGTATTGCTATGACTGAGATTGCTTTAGGTGTTCGCTTTAGTTTAGGCCAACCAGTAATAAGTGGAGTACATGAAGCACAATCACAAATACGATCAGGTATAGATCGTGCTATTATACTACCAGAAGGTGCATCGTTTAACTATGTAAGTCCTAGTGGAAGTATTCCAGCTATGATTGAATCAATTAAAGCAATGCTATCTATTACTGCTCAAAATCATTCCTTGCAAATTAAGTGGGGCGATGCTGGGCAAATACAATCGGGGGTCGCATTAGCAATACAAGATGTAGAGAATTTAGAATCACGACAAAGCGATATTCCTATGTGGAGAGAATGGGAGGCTTCTAGATATGAGATTGATCGCAAGATTATTGAAGTACATACAGGTAAAAATCTATCTGAAGATTATAGCGTGGACTATGGTGAAGTCAACTACCCACTCTCAGAGAAAGAAGAATTAGAAGTATTAAAGATTAAAAAAGAAATGGGTATCATAGACCAAGAGGATATTATACGTCATTTTAATCCAGATATAAGTGATGAAGAATTAGCTAAGAAATTAGGAACAAATGAAGAAGCACCTAAAGAACCTAGTTCACCATTACTAGACGCATTGAGGACTCCAGTTGCCTGATCTAAAAGATAACGCAGCAATACAATTTTCTAAAGCAGTTGAAAGAGTGCAAAGGGAATTAGTGAATCAAATACTTGATTTAAAGAATCAAGGATATACGAAAGATGAAATGCTATTAATACTTCAAGCGTTAGATATGGAAGATATGATATTAAACCGCTTAAACCTTAATGCAGATATAGACAAACTGATGTTGTCTTATGAAAGAGTGTTAGCTGGTATGGAAATGACAGGAGCTGTATCAAATGAATCGTTGACCGCTTTACTTAGAATGGATCGAGCAAAGTTTGCAGCTGAAGCTGGTATTATGGGAAACACAATTAGAACAGAAGTTGCTAGAGGAATCTTAGCTGGTGCAAGTGAGGCAAGTATAGCTGAAGGTATTTTAAAAGGTTCTGGCGGTGTTTTAAGAGCAGATCAAGCACAAACCTTAGCGAATACTGCATTGAATACATTTGAAAGAAACGTAACACTAGAAATGGCAGAGCTTGATCCACCTGATGCAACGTATGTATATCAAGGGCCAGTTGATGATAAGACAAGAAATATATGTTTAGATATGTCTAGTGCTGGATCATTAACAAGGGAACAAATAGAAACGCAATATCCTGGAGCGTTTGGTGATGGTGGAGGATTTAATTGTCGGCATCGCTGGGCAAGAGAAACATCTGTAAGCAAGAAATTAACAGCAACAAAAAAAGAAATACAAACACAACAGGTTCAACGTGGCTAAACCATTAAAAGATATACCTAAAACAAAAGCATCTTTCTGGAAGAAGTTAGGCGATGAAGTAGCAGAAAGAATAAGAGTGCATACAACAGTTGGCGGTAAAGATGTTAATAATAAAAACTTTAAAGGTTATTCATCAGGATATGCAATAGCTAAAGCATCTGGAAGATTTAAAAGACAATCTTCAAGAAGTACAAAGCCGAACCTAACCCTTACTGGTGATATGATGCGAAACCTACAAACAAGAAGTGCAACAAATGATGGTGTTATTATAGGATGGTCAGGAACAAATGCAGAAAAAGTAAAATGGAATGAAGACATGGGTAGAACAGTTACGACAGAAAGAAAGCCTGTTTCAAAAGGTATAGAAAGATTTATTGATAAACAAATCAATGCAACTATTGATCGCAATATTAAAGCGACCAATGAAACAAAAACCTTTGTCATTGGATAAAGGATAACTCAAACAAGAGGTAAAAATGGAAGAACAACAAGTCGAGAGCCTAGACGTTAAAGAGGCAGCCGTTGAAGCTAACAACGAAGAAAAACAGCCAGTCGATGGAGTTCCTTATGCACGATTTCAGGAAGTTAATGACGCTAAAAACACATTAAGAGATGAGCTTGATTCTTTAAAGCAAACGATTGAAAAAGAAGCCGAAGATAGAAAACTCAAAGAGTTGGAATCTAAAGGTGAATATGAAACAATTATGAAAGAAATGAAAGCAAAGCTAGATATGGCTAATTCTAAGGCCGCAGCTTTTGATGAATATCAGGAAACTCGTAGAGATACGTTACTATCGGTATTGCCTGAAGATGATCGTGAAATCTATAATGGGCTTCCGCTTGAGAAGTTAGAGGTTCATGTAGAACGTTTGAAAACGAGGCCAAAACCAGCCTCAACAGACAACACTAAACCATCAGCGATGGGTGGATTTACATCCTTTGAAGAATGGGCTGCTGCTGATCCGAAAGGATACGAACAAGCAAATACCGCTCAAACATCTGGTAAGATAAAGATCGGTTATGGCAGCTAATATTCTAAAAGATAAACTTGATCCAGATAATGAACTCCAAGATCGCAAGATTGATGGAGGTAACGATATCGAATGTACTTATAAAGGAAAGAAAGTTAGTTATGATGACTATCTTGATATTTATGAGGAACGTGGAGAAAGAATACAAAAAGGAAAGAAGCCTAAAAGCATTGGAATATTTAGTGGTTGGGGTGAAGGTAAATTAAGAAAGCCTTATGAATAATTTAACAAACCTTACTTGATTATATAGATTGTGAGACATTTATATATTGATAGGATGGTTAAACTATAGGAGTTTGAAGCTATGGCTGAAACAGATACTGGCGTAGCACAAGGTGGTCTTGGAAAGATTATCGGTGATGCTGTAATAGCCTTCAATCATTCAAATGTAATGTATCCTTTGGTTCACGCTAAACAAGCGGTTCAAGGTGCAATAACTGTTCAATTTCCAGATTATACTAAAATCGCTTCAAGTAGTGTAGGGGCTGCAACAGATGGATCAGATTATTCTACTGTAACATCAATAACAACTGCTGCTCGTAGTGCTACAGTAAGTGAGCACGTGATTCGTGCTGACGTAAGTGATTTAGCTAGAATGGGTAACGCAGAGGATTTAACTGGCAATGTCGGTCAAATACTCGGAAATGCCGTTGCTGCGAAGCTTGATGATGATCTGGTAGAATTAGGAAAATCCTTATCACAAACTGAATGTGGTGCTGGAACAAGCCTTGCATTAAGCCACGCTTTCGGAGCGATGAGGCAAATGAGAGCTGCTGGAGCACCATTTCCATATAACCTGATTCTTTCACCAAAACAGGTGTGGGGTTCAAAAGGATTGATTTCCTTGCTGCATGACGCAGCTGTAACTGGTAGTAATTCTAAACCATTATCACTTATGGGTGCTAAAGGTGAAGAAGCAATGGCTGCTGGTTATGTTGGTTCTATTGCTGGATTTGACGTTTATTGGTCAGATCAAATTGATGAAGATGTATCAAGTGGCGGAGATGCTGCTGGATTTGCTTTTTCTAAAGGAGCATTTGGACTAGCTGTTGGCCCTGAAGGTCTATTTAGACTCGAAACTGAAAGAAACGCATCATTCAGATCAACTGAATATATTGCGACTGGTTTTTGGGGAGAAGTAGAGATCAAGGATGCTTTTGGTGTGTATATCTTAAGTGATGTATCATAATTAACCAATCGATGATGGGGGCAGCTTCGGCTGCCTCTATCGAAATGAGGTATAGATGAAATATTTTAAAAAACCAAACGGATTCATGGTTCAATATGATCCGAGTAGGCATGATTTAGAATCTTTAAAAGATAGATTTGAAGAATGCGATGAAAACGGCAATCCAATGCCTAAGAAATCAAAGAAAAAGGAAAAGTAAATGGCAAATGCTCATATAAGAAGCAGACCAGCGATGGAATCGTTGGGTATTCTAACAGGGGCTGGTGGATGCGATTATGTAGCTGCTGCAACTGTTAATGCTCATACTTATGTTGCAATTACCGCTTTAGATACCGATACAACAACAGTTAGTGCTACTTCCGCAGATACAGATATATGGGATTCTCTTTCAACTGTAGAAATACCATCTGGATGTACTATTTATGGTAAGTGGACTGAAGTAGTAATCGGATCAGGTGATCTTGCAATGGTTTATAGAGAATCGTCAAGCGATTAAGGAGAAAATATGTCAAGACAATACGCAGTAGTAGAGGCTCAAAACCTTTCTATTGGTCAAGCTGGTTCTATCCTGGTAACAGGAACAACAGCGGTTACTTGTTCGGCTGGTACTGGAATCTTTGTAGCGATACAATTTATAGAAGATACAGTATTTGCTAGTGCAAGTGGTGGATTAGTAGCAGAAACAGAACAACTATACCCAGATGATGCTGGTACAGGTACAATTATAGATGCAGATGGCGGTGCTGCAATAGATGGACAAACATTCCCACAAGGAATGACTATCTTTGGCCGTTGGAGTGGTTTCACTCTTGCTTCTGGTGCTTGTATAGCCTATGTAGGCTGATGTTAAGATTAGGATTAAAATTAGCTTCCCATGTAACGCAAACTGCTAGGTTAGTACGTGATTTATGGACTTCTATAAATGACACCTGGCAATTAGAACATAGAAAATGGGAAGATATTGTATAAAGATTTACTTGTAGCCATGTCAAATCTGTTATGGGCGGTAAGCTGCAAGGTTTTTAAAGAAACAGGAGAAATTTAATGGCAACTTTAACAGGTCAAACCATTGCCAGTAGTTATGAACAATTACTTTCATTACCCGATGGCGGTGGAAATTCAACAACCCTAGTATCAATTACAGATGGAGATGCTGGAACAACATTTGGTTTCCAGATCAGTACAAATGCTTTAATGATGACTAGCACCAATCAATTACAGTTTGGTGATACAGGAACTTATATACATCAATCAGCAGATGGAGTTTTAGACCTCGTATCTGATTCTGAAATAGAAATTAATGCAACCACTATAGATATAAATGGTGCAGTAGATATAAGCGGAAATACTACTATAGGAGGCGATTTAACTGTAAATGGTACTTCTACCTACATAAACAGTACAACTCTCCAAATAGACGATAAATTAATTGAATTAGCACACTCTCCAAGCGGATCAGAAGGAGCAGATACAGCAATAGATGGTGGTGGTATTATATTAAAGTCTAGCGATAGTGATAAATCTATCTTATGGGAAAACGATGATGATTCCTGGCATTTCAATCAGGGAATAGTAGTTGGATCAAATGGTTCTGGATATGATGTAACATTTCATAGCGGAACATCTGGAGATTCATTTGTTTGGGATGCTTCCGAAGAAAAATTAACAATCACAGGAACAAATGGACAAACAGCTTTAGATATAGCTGATGGTAATTTAGTCGTTGCAGACAATATAGATTTAGAAGGTGATATTGATGTAAATGGTACAGCCAATCTTGATGTAGTAGATATAGATGGTGCAGTTCAAATAGATAATACAGTAACTGTCGGTGTTAACGATACTGGTTATGATGTAAAATTCTTTGGAGCCACCGCAACAAATGGATATATGTTGTGGGATGAAAGTACAGACGATTTAATACTTGGTTCATCTTCACAATTAGGTATAGGATTAACAGCTCCCGAAGCTCCACTGCATATTGTTAACTCTTCTAACCAATTAAGATTAGCAACTGACTCTTCATCAGGACACGCTATGTTTAGCCATAGAAGCGATGATAAACTTAATATATATTCTTTTGATGGTTCTTCTTATACGGATATTTTATTAGGAGTTGATGGTTCAAATGTGGGTGGTAATGTAGGTGTAGGTGTAAGCAATCCCTCTGATTATGATGGCAGAAGTTCAGAAGATTTAGTTGTTGGGGGAACAAGTGGTTCTCATGGTATTACTATTGTATCAGGTACAGATTCGCAAGGTCAATTAACTTTTGCTGATGGTGCAAGTGGAGATGAGGCTTATAGAGGTAGGATTTGGTTTGACCATTCCGCAGAAGGATTATATTTTACTGGCGGAGGAGGTACTGGTACAAACTTTGTAGTAGACTCCAACTCTCGCATCAGCCTATCCAATAATGATAGTGGTACATCAAATACAGTATTTGGATACCAAGCTGGAAACGCTTTAGCAAGTGGCGGTAATTATAATATACTTGTTGGACATTTGGCTGGTACGGCTATAAATACTGGTGATGACAATCAAGTATTAGGAGCTGGTTCTTTAGAAGCGTGTACAACTGGAAGTAGAAATGTAGCAATAGGTAGTAATGTATTAGATTTATTAACTACAGGTTCTGACCATATATTTATAGGTTATGATGCTGGTACAAATGTAGCGGCAAGTCAAACAGGAACAGATGGTAGTATTGGAATTGGTAGAGATGCTTTAAAAGCTCTTACAAGTGGTGCTGGGAATACTGCTGTTGGATATCAAGCCTTAGATGCTGAAGACACTGGGGATAGAAATACAGCAATAGGATATAGTTCATTAACTAATGTAAATGGTGCTGATAATAATTCTAACACTGGACTGGGATATAACTCGGGAGATGTAATAACCACAGGAACAAACAATACTTGTCTTGGAGCAAATACAGACCCCAGTGCTAATAGTGGTGCTAATCAAACAATGGTTGGTTCTGGTGTAACTGGAGTGGCAGATGACTCAGTAGTCTTAGGCAACTCTGCTGTTACAGCAGTATATATGTCTGAAGATGCTGGGGCATTGGTTCATGCCGCTGGTATACAGTTCCCAGCATCTCAAGTTGCAAATGGCGGAGCAAATGTATTAGATGATTATGAAGAAGGGGTTCACGCTGTAACTATTGGTGGAGCCACAGTTGGTATGCATTCTGGCAAAAATTCATTACAATACACAAAAATTGGTAGATTGGTAACTCTTTCAGGTGAAATATCTATTACATCTATAAGTAGTAATACAGGTACTTTTACAGTATCGCTACCCTTTACTGTTGGAGATACTGATGATTTAGCTGAAAGATTTCAAGGAACATTTTCAGTTCAAAATTGCAATTTTTCAGGAGATTATATAAATATTGGTAGTTATGGGGCACAAGATACGATGTCGTGTCAAATAACAAATGACAATGGAGCTTGGACATATTTAAATACAAGCACTATGGGAGCTACTACTGAATTTGTAATTTCGGTTCAATATATAACTTAATTAAGTCTAATTGGATAATTAGAATGGAACAAATTAAATAGGAGAAAAGAAATGGCTTTAGAAAAAGTAATAACTTATGATTATGAAATAAGAAGAAAACATAAATTTATACAAGAAAGAGAACGTACTGCTATTGTTGAAGATGGAAAAGAAATATCTTATTCGTATAAAAGAAGAATATTAGCACCTGATGCAGATGTATCTGGTGAATCAGATGAAATTAAAGGAATGGCATCTGCTTTATGGACTGATGAAGTTAAAAAAGCATATGCTGATAGTTTAAAATAACAGGAGAATATAATGGATTGGAGTAAATACAGTTCGTTGAAATCTAGCAAACTAGCCTCTTTGGGAAAAGAGAAGCAAGTCACAAAAGAAGCAATTTCAGAAGTGAAAGATTCGGATGGCAAAGTCGTAAGAAAGGCTGAAGCCAAAGAAGAACGTGAATACGTTGCGTTGAGTCAGAAACGATGGAGTGCTGAGTCTGGTGAAGCTATGGATGATAGTAAGCGTGAATATTCACTATCTCAATTAGAGAGTGAAAAAGAACGTTACGATGCAGACATGGCAAGAGCTAAAGCTCAAAGTGATGGACTTGCAGCAGCTATCGAAGATTTTAAGAAACTATAAACAATAACAAGAAGATAAAATGGCAAAAAAAGAAAAGAAACTAGTCATACTATCAATGGATGGCAAAGAATATACTGAAGATGATCTTAATGGCAACGAAAAAGCCATTGAGGCCTATAACCATATACTAAACCTACAGAGAAAACTAGAGCAATCTGTTTTCAATCATCGTGAGATGGAAGGTGGAAAGTTGTATTGGCAAGATCAGTTGAGCAAGGCTCTTAATGAAGAAGAAGAGGAAGCAGAAGTAGTTGAGGCTTGACTTTCATCATAAACTAATAGGCTATCTAAGAAGCGAAGCCTGGCTTGATCATTGGACTGCGGTTCATATGGCAGCTGGTGCTTTTATTTGTAAGGTAGCTTTATGGTTTGGTTTATCTGATCTGTGGGCTGTCTTGTGGGTTGCTATTATTGGTATCCTTTGGGAAATCCTTGAATATATAGTAGAAAACTGGCAGCCCTATGGATCGAAAAAGAAATGGTTTAATAATACGATGTCTGATCTTATAGTAGAGATCGGCCTTGCAATATGGATAGTTATATAATGCCACACGCAAAAAGAAAAGCAAGTTTATTAAAAAAGCACAATCTAAAA
>TARA_R100000655_G_scaffold9603_3_pt1 | contig 10907 bp, 3 predicted proteins | sample TARA_R100000655 | Tara Oceans TARA_R100000655 (sample SAMEA2622497) | marine metagenome | biome: marine biome (ENVO:00000447); feature: deep chlorophyll maximum layer (ENVO:xxxxxxxx); material: "saline water (ENVO:00002010), including plankton (ENVO:xxxxxxxx)" | depth 90 m
TGTTAACCCAATACCGACTCCAAACCCTGGTGATTTCATAATGTTCGCTAAAGATAGGGTTGCAAATACATCTGGTATAATAGGATATTATGCAGATATAAAATTAATTAATAATTCTACTAATAAAGCTGAGATGTTTGCTATATCATCTGGCGTAATAGAAAGCAGTAAATAATATGTCAATATATAAATCTAAAAATCCTAAATTTGATCAAGAAAGACAAGTAGATATAATGGATTTACGTCCGTCCCGTGTGTTAGTAGATACTTTAAAAAATAATACTGGTGTTATTTCTAGTTCAAAATTTATAAATAGTTTCGGTATATCAACAGAAAACATACCTATTAAAGGTACCACTAGACATTTTACTGTTAGAGGGACTGAAGGAGCTAGGTATTTTATTAACGTAATAAGAAATACTGATAATAAACGTTATAATTTTAACACTAATACTTTTGTAACAGAAACTGGAATTGTAGAAAAAACTATAGGTAGTAGTGGTGTTGATACTGGTTTTATAAGCTTTCCATCTCAATCAGCAAGTTGTAATTATGTTGTATCTATTGATAAATTAGGTGATACTATAAACAATGTTGAAAAGATAACTGAAGAAGCTAGATTAGATGGTGTTAACTCAAAAACCCAAACTATTTTTGGTAAAAAAATATATCAATGGGTAGATTTAACAATGACATTTTCTTTAAAATCAGCTAATGGTCATTGGGCTACATTTCCTAGTAATGTTACTGTTACTAAACCGCGTGACTTTATTAATAGTGGAAGAATAGATAAATCTGGAAGATTTTCAATTGATTGGACAGTTACTATGAGTTCTGGTAATGGAATGGTAATTTCTAGACAACCAGTTGAAAGTGATTTTGAAATTCAAAAAACAACAACGGTATCAGAAACAAACGCTGATGCTTCCACCGATATAAAGGTTGCAAGTAATGAAAAAATACCAATTGGGTCAGCTGTCACGGGTACTGATATAGGTACTGATGGACAAAGTGCTACGTCAGCAGTTGCTAGTATAAAAACGGTTAGTGGAGAACAAATGATTGTTTTATCTAATACACAAACCGTTGTAGCTGGAAGAACGTTAACATTTACGTTTGGTGGATCAGATGCTTCAAGCACTACTACTGGTGCTAAATATACTATTGAAAGTGCTTCTGTTGAGTTAAACGATGTAACAACTGCTGTTAACGGGGCTGTATCAGGTAGTGCTAACGTAACGGTTGATAGTTCAGATGGTATAATAGCTAGTAGCACAACTTATGTTAGCGGTATAGGTGTTGTTGGTTCAGGATGTACAACTACAACACGTAGACCACACGTAGATGCTATTAACACGAGTACTAATGTAATGACTCTAAGCGATGCTCAGACATTACCAGATAATACATCTCTAACAATAAAAGGTAGTAGTAGAGTTGCTAAAATTAAAATTGTTGGTACAATTACAGACATAGGTACTAGCAATACAACATTAACGCTTGATTTAGATAACTTCTTAACTCAGAGTTAAAAAGTAAAAAAAGCGTAAAAACTGTAATTATAAACAAAATAAGAATAATAAAACAAAAAATATGGCTGTAGGTTTAATAAAAGAAAGACATGTTCACTCTAGTAAAGGTAGAGATAATCAAAAGAAAAGTCCAGTAAGAAAATGGTGGCACTCTAGGGCTAGAAAAGAAAATGAACAAGCTATTGAAGATGCACAAAAAGATTATGATCAACAATTAGATGCATTTAAAAAACAAGAGTTTACTAACGTTTATCAAGATGTTACTAATCCAATGGCTGGTTTGCAAACTGAATTTGAAAATACTTATGAAGATTTAACGGTTAATCAACAACAAGCTCAGTTTGAAAAACAAATGGCCCAACAACAACAAGCTAATGTTTTGGATGCTATGTCGCAAGGCGGAGGGTTTAATGCTGGTAATATACAGGCTTTAGCTAATCAAGCTACTCAAGCTTCTGCAAGAGCATCAGCTTCTATAGGCCAACAAGAGGCTGCTAATCAAAAACTCGCGGCTCAAGGAGCAGCTGGTGTTCAACAAATGGAAGCCGCAGCACAAGAAAAAATATTAGGTGGAGCGGCTCAAGCTCAAGCAATGAGATTACAAGGTGAAGCTGATAAACAACAATTTGGACTTGATCAACAAGCAACATTAATGGGTATATCGCAAGAAGAACTTGGAACAAGAATACAAACAGAGGCTGATAGAAAAGAACGTTTAGCGCAAACGTGGTCTAATATAATAAGTTAAAATTATGGAAAAAATTAATTCAGTGTTAAATGTATTAAACGCAAGAGGTAAAAAGTTTAATTTAAAAAATGAACTATCTAAAGAAGTTAGAAGTACACAAGAAAAGATTGATGTGGAAGAATTTCCGCAAGTAATGCAAACTGATGACAATATGGGTGTTTTTATAGAAGGTAGCACATTGTTTAAAAACATGGCTGCTATAGAAGCTAAAAAAGAAATAAATTCACCAGAGTATAAACTTAGTGTTAAAAACATGAACACTATAAAACAAAGTTTTGAAAAAATAAAAAATGATTTATATTTTTTAGCTGATTATAAAACGAAAAATTGGGACAATGTAGATGGTATATCTAGACAAGAAGATATTGATGATATTGAATTCCTTCAAGATTTAGTTCTTTCACCAGAACAATTAGATAGATCTGTTTCTCTTCATCCTGAAGGTAGTACTATAATGGGACCTAGAGGAAATCTTATAGCTATTAACAATTTACCAAAGTTAACACCGGCTAATGTTGGTAAAGCTCTTGAGGAAGGATTAAACGAAATAGTACAGCAAGAAGGAATTAATCAAAAAGAAAAAGGTAATGAATTTAATTCACAATCTGTTAGATCTACGGTTAAACAAATGTTAAATTCTTTAAAAGAGAGCGGTGGTATTAAAGCTATAAAATCAGTAGGTTACGATGCTATGATTAATGTTGGTGATTTTAATGGATCTTTTATGGATCACTATTTTGAGCAACCAGATATAGTTGATAATATTAAAAACTGGATGGCTGAAAACCCAGGACAAGACCCTAATAATATTAAAAATACATTATTACCTAGTATGTGGAATCATCATAATAGTAATCAAATGGAAAAATTATTAGAAGATTTTTATGTTTTTATGACAGCAGAGGCTTATGATAACGCAGAAGAAACAAAACCACAAATAGACACTCCTACAACTGGTATGTCTGCTGAAGAAAAACTAGAATATTACAGAAATTTACCTAAATAATATGTCTGAAGAATCTATTTTACTTATCGATCAAATGGAGGCTAATGGTGAATCACCAGAGGCTATAGCTGAGGTTCTACGAAAAAAAGAAGAAGAGGAGAAAAAATTTGATCCGGTAAACGATTTAATGAACAAAATTAACAACAATAAAGTTGTTAAGCAAGTAGTTAAACCTCCACTTGAAGGCACATCTCCTTTAGCAGAAGATGTTTCTTACGAATATGATCCAGAACCATATTATACTGTTGAAAAAACTGACGGAACAAAAGAAAAAGTTTACGATCCAAAAAGTCATTATATTAAAAATACCGTTAACAAGACAACAGGTGAAACAACTAAAGCTGTAGTTAATAGTAAAGATGTTCCTACTAGTTTTGTTAAAAAAGTAAAAAAAGATATAAAATCTAGAATTGACAAAGATATAAATAGTGTAAGTGCTAAAGAATTTATGGATTTGTTTCAAACTGACAAAGATGATGTTGGTAAAATTGAAGAACAAATAAACAAAGAGGTTAATGATTATCTAGATATTGAAAACATGGATATGCCTACTACTCCAAGTTCCACAGTTTTACCTAAAAACGTTATGGATGCCGAGGGTAATATACGTGAATATACAGCAACAGACTCTAGAAACGCTTATGACCAGGAAATAACTAATTATAAAAAGTTACGAGAAGATAATCAAAATTCAGTTTTTGCTAGTTATTTAAGAAAAGCAGATGAAGCTTTTGAACAAAATTTTCAATCACCTTCTGAAGAAGGAAGAATTGAATTTGCTAAAGAACTATATTTAAGAGATGAAAAAGCTAAGTTTATAAAACATGGACTAACACAATGGATAGAAGATAATATAGATTGGGGAGACACGTTTGTATCTGGAGCTAAAACATTTCGAGATTTTAAATGGATATTAGACAAGGCTAATATCAGCGCTTTACCAGAAGAACAAAGAATATTCTTAGATAAATTAAAAGATTATTATGATGAGATAGGTTATAAAACAACTGTAGATGGTAAGAGGGTTGAACCACCAAAAATAGTTAAAACTAAACAAACTTTACAAATACAAGAAGATTTTATCAATTTAAATAAAGAGGATTTAATTTTAAAAGGAGACGAAATTAAAGCAAAAGAATTAGATTGGAAAAATAAACTTGATAATTCTAATGAAGAACTTGAAAAATATAAAGATATTCCTAGTGTTTTAAATGATTTAGAAGATCTACAAAATCAAATGCAGTCTTTTTCTGAATTAACAGATGAAGAAGGAAGATTAGATGAAGAAAACTATAATAAATATAAAGTTATTTATGATGAGTACCAGTTATTATTAAATGAAAATAAAGGAAATATTACATCATATCAAAACGCTGTAACAAATCATAATCAATTAATAGAGCAGTATAACACGCCATATATCGATACTGATGGTAAGGAATGGAAAAACGAACTTGAATATGATTATAGTAATTATAATTCTATTTTAGATAAAACCAATACTATGGTTAGGTCTTATCAATTATTAAACGATGATTTGTTAGATCAAATAGAAGATTCTGGAGATTTAGATATTTTTATAAATAGTTTAAGTAGAGATCATAGTGAGGTTGCTCAATTTACAACATATCTTAAAACAAAAGCAGTTGATTTAGCTATGGGTGTTGAGTCTGCTGCTTTTCATGTTACCAAGGCCCCTAGACGTTTAATACTTGAACCGATATGGAATAATTTTCTTGTTGAAAATGGATATATTGATGAGAATGGTAATATCAATGAAGTAACCCAAGCTGTTTTTGAAACAATGGAAAATGCATCTCCACTATTTGGTGTGATACCGGTAGATAGAAACGAAGTGCGTACTGCTATTAACAACTTCCAAGAACAAAGGTTAAAAGGTGTTCAAGAAAGAACAACTTGGGATGATGCTAAAGGAGGTAGTCTTTATGATTGGGGAGAATATATAGTTGGTGCTTCAGCTGATTTTATACCTCAATTAGCAGCTTTAGTAACAGCACCGCAGGTGGGATTAGTTGCTTTATCTAGTTCTGCCGCTGGTATGAAATTTGAAGAAATGCTAGAAAAAAACAAACATGGAGGTAGTTACTCTATGTGGGATATGTATATTGCTAGTGGAGTTACTTTTGGTTCAGAATATTTAACAGAAAGATTTGTTACTTTACCTTTAATTGAAGCGGCTGGAGGAAAAGATATATTAAGAAATGGTTTTAGAGCAGGTATGCGTAATCTTCTTAATCCTAAAAATATATTAACAGGTGTTGGAGGTGCGGCTTTAGAGTCAGGCAGTGAGGTTTTAGCTACTATGGGTGAAAACTTTGGTATGAAATTAGCTGGAGATAAAATAAGTATATACAAAGGTATAGATGAAGCTGCGTTTAATGGGTTGTTAATGGAACGTATTATAAAAGCACCTAGAGTATTTAAACAAGTTGTATATCCGTTTTTACCAAAAAGTGAACTTTCTAAATTAACTGATAGTGCTAAAAAAATACGCGAAATAGAAAGTCAACTTAAAAATCCTAATTTAGCGCCAGAAACTAGAAAAATATTAAAAGAAAGAATTGCTCGTATTGTAGCTGATAATACAAAGGTATTAACTAAAGCCATAGATAGAATTGATGAAATGACACCTGAACAAAGAAGATTGGTGTTTGATACTGATATTAAATTTGTTGAAACACTAGAGCTTATAAGAAATATCAAAGAAGACGGATCTATATCTACTGAAGCCAAACAAAATCTTATAAAAGAAATTACTGACGAATACTATAAATTAGAAAAACAAAAGAATGATATGCTTGACGAAATAAACATGCGTCAAGATGAGGAGGTTTCAAAAAAGACTACTGAAAAATTACAAGAAAGAGGTGTAAAAACTGGTTTTAATATCGCACAAACACCTCAAGAATTCTATGAAATATACGTACGTGAAACTGGTGATACACAAACTCCTTCTCATGTTATTAGAAGTAAAGATGGATTTTTCACGCCAGGTGGTATGTGGGTTTCTAATCGTACTAGAGCTAAAGAAACAGGGGCTATAAGTGTAGCTTCACACGAGGTATTACACTCTATTACTGAAAGTACGTTTAACGGTGATGCCAGAATAGTTAAAGACAAACAGGGTAACGACGTAGAGGTTACTATAACTGAAGAAGGTGTTAAACTAATAAAAGATTTTCTTGGTAAACTTTCGTCAAAAGAAAGAGCTGTTTTAGATAAGAGAATGGACAGTGGTACCGAAAGATACATAAGAGATAAAGACAAAAATATAATTGGTGAAAAAGCTTTTGAACAATACGCTCAAGAATATCTAACTTATTATAGTGATGCTATAAGATTAAAACAAATAAATCCAAAGAAAGATGTTCTTAATAGAATTAAAGAACCATTTATAAACTTGTTTAAATTAAGAGGTTATGATAATATAGAATTTAAAGATGGTAATAGTGTAAGAAACTTTATTATAGATTACGCTGCAGATGTTAAAGCTGGTGAAGTTAGAGAATCTATATTAGCTATTGCTGGACCAGGTGGAGCTAAAATTGGTGAATTAAAATTCTCTGAAACAGAGATTAATGATCAAGCTGTTCTTGAAGATGTCAACACTATAAACGCTCGTCAGGCTGAGATGGACAGAATAGCTAAAGAAAGAGGAGTTAAGCCTATAAAAGATCAAAGATCTATAAGGTTAGAGGCTAATGTAATTGATGCTATAAAAACACCAGTAAATAAAATAGCAGAAACTTTAACTAAAGCGTTATACGACCCAATTGCTATAGATGCTAGGGGAGGTATAAGTAGAAGTGATTACAGAGCATCTCTTAAATCAGAATTAAATAACATGGTTATACAAGAGTATAACGGAGATCAAGGTGTAGAAAAGTTTATAATAAACAGAGGTTGGAAAAGAGCACAAAGCTTAGCTAGAAGACTTGGTATAGAGTCTACAAAAGAATACGGTGGTAAAGGTATAATGAAAAGAAGTGACGCTCTTGACAATGCTTATGAAGCAGGTGAAGATGTTGGTATTAACTTTGAGGCAGCTAGAGAAAAAGTTCAAAGTATGCTTGATACTGGTCAAATTACTCAACGTAGAGCAGATGATTTATTAGCTCAATTAAAAGAAATTGAAAATGATAAAGCTGGCCAAGAAGTTGAAACTGGTAAAACAAGAAGAATATTAGATATAAAAGAAAATAGTACTTTATACAATGAGATATTAGAAGAAGTTAGAAATATATTAGGCCCTATAAACTTTGATGAAGTTTTAACAAACAAGAAAACAGAGAAAAAGTTTAGACAAGCTTTAGAAAAAGCATTCTTAAAAACAGAGTTTGCTAAGAAAGTTAAAAAACTTATAGGTACACAAAAATCTGATAAATTTAAAAAGTTATTAGAAACTAAACAAAACGAAATACAAGCTTTAGTTGGTGTGAAATATGCTACTAGGTTTAAAGGTGAAAATGCTTTAGTTGAAAGTTTAGGTAGACTAGGTGTTCAGGAATCAGCAGAAACACAAACATCTTTAGAGGGTTCATTTGTTATGAATGAAAAAGGTGGTAATGAGACTTGGGCGTTAAAAGAGATGACACCTCAACAGTTTCAAGATATATTTATAAAAGGTAGAGAAACTCAATATAAATCATTAGTAAATGCTATTATTAATGAATTAGGTTTAGATGCTGTTTTCCACCCAGGTATATTACCAGAAGGGGCAACTAAAGAAAGCGCTAAGTTAACTGAGGCTATTAAAAGAAATCCTAGTGTAAGATTTAGTGAAACAATAGAACCTGAAATACAGGCTTTAGCCAATACAGAAGTAGAAACAATAAGTAATGATGTTATGAGTGTTTTAAGATTAGCACTCACGCATGGTTATAAAACCCCAAGTTTTTATCAAGCTTTACAAGACGAGGGAATAGATCAATCTACTATAGTATATTTAGATACTCAAAATTTTGAAGAATATTTTGAAGCTGATGTTAGTGGATTCAAAAAACCATTACAAAATCTTTTAAGAAAAGGAGAATTTAATGAAGATGTTACTGACATGCTAGATATTTATTTTGCTGATGTAATGAATAAAACCAGCGCCGAAGCTAAGCAACAATTAGTTGATTCTATGATGGAATTAATAGATGCTTTAGAACCTGAAGTTGTTGCTGCTTTAAAACCCCAAATGTTTGGTTTAACTGGTAGTGATAGGTTATTAGGTGGTAAAAACTTTAAATTTCCAGAGCTTAGAAAAAAATATGATGAAAAAATAAAACAAAAGTCATCAGGTAAAAATCTAGATTTTGATCCAGCAAAAACACATCCATTAAACGCTAATCAAGGTTTAATGCTTAAAATACAAAATATATTAGCTCAGCCATTTAAAACTTGGCAAGCTAAAAAAGACGAAGTAAGAAGAAAGTATGGTAAGCAGATAGATGAAGCTAACAATAATAATCCTAAATTATTAAAACATTTAGCCAAAACTGCTCATAATATTTTTATGAACAAACCTGGTGGAGTTGGTATATTAAGATGGTATGAGGCAGCAACTAGTAATGTTTTAGCACAAAGAGCCTATACCGCTTTACCAATAATACAATATCACGCTAAGTCGCAAGCCCCTTATGTGGGTAAAAATAAAGATGGTGATATTATAAAATATTATGCTAAAAAACCTACAAAAAAAACTAAGGGAAAAGATGTAGTAGTCGTTGAGGTTAATAAAGAACATCCAGATTATAGTATTGCTGAAGCTATAGCTAGAAATAGAGCTAACAAAACAGCAAAAAAGAAAGGATATAACAAAGCTTGGATAGAGCAAGAGGTTAAGTTAATTGTTGGTGAGCATTTAAGGTTTAAGGGAGAACATATAGATCCAAGCGCTAATGTAATGAGAGAGATAGCTTTGTTGTCTTTAAAAATAAAATCTGGTGAAAATTTAAATTTTGATACTGAATACGATATTATAACAGCAAACTTTAATCAATCTTTAGGTGTTGAAGCATATTCAAGATTACAAGACATAAAACTTGGCACAACTAGTGAGCTTGGAGATATGAGAATATTATCAATTGAAAAAGATGCCAATATAAATAGTTTTAAAACTTCAGACAACGCGGCTATACAAATAACAGGTTATATAAAACGTGTATATGCTGATATAAGTGTTATACAAAGCGTAAAAGAATCCATGAAGGATTTAATGATACCTAATGAACAACGGTTAATTGAAGCAAAAATAATAAGTAATGCTGTTAAAAAAGCAAGAACAGTTAGTTTTTCAGAAACACCAAAAGGTATTACTGTTTTAGATTTTGATGATACTTTAGCTACAACTGAATCATTAGTTAGATTTACAGCTCCAGACGGGACAACAGGAACTTTAAATGCTGAGGAATACGCTGCTACATATCAAGATTTATTAGGTAAGGGCTATAAGTTTGATTTCTCTGAATTTAATAAAGTTGTTAAAGGTAAACTAGCACCTCTATTTAATAAAGCTTTAAAATTACAAAAGAAATTTGGTCCTAAAAACATGTTTGTGTTAACGGCTAGACCGCCGGCTGCTCAAAAAGCTATATTTGATTTCTTAAAAGCTAATGGTTTAAATATACCATTAAAAAATATAACTGGTTTAGGTAACTCTACATCAGAAGCCAAAGCGTTATGGATAGCTGAAAAAGTTGGTGAAGGTTATAACGATTTCTATTTTGCTGACGACGCTTTACAGAATGTCCAAGCTGTACAAAATATGCTTGATCAATTTGATGTTAAATCAAAAGTTCAGCAAGCTAAAGTTAAATTTAGTGAAACAATGGATGGAGAGTTTAATAGCATATTAGAAGAAACAACTGGTATGCAATCTGAAAAAGAATTCTCTGCTGCTAAAGCGAAATTAAGAGGTAAAGGTAAAGGTAGATTTGACTTTTTTATTCCACCGTCTGCTGAAGATTTTAAAGGTTTATTATATAGGTTTTTAGCTAAAGGTAAAAAAGGTGATCTACAAATGGATTGGTTTAAAAAAGCTTTATTAGATCCTTTTGCTAGAGGATATAGAGAACTTAATGAGGCTAAACAAAGAATGTGGAATGATTATAATGCTTTGCGAAAAGCTATGCCTGACGTTCGTAAAAAGTTAACTAAAAAAATAGAAGGACAAAAAGATTTCCGTTATTCAGACGCTGTAAGAGTTTACTTATGGGATAAAGCTGGTTTTGAAATACCTGGTTTGTCTAAATCTGATAAAGCAATGCTTTTAGAGGTAGTTAACAATGATCAAAGATTAAAAGATTATGCTGGTGTTTTAGGTTTAATATCTAAAAGACCAGAAGGATATGTTGAACCAAGTAGAGAGTGGTTAGTTGGAAATATAATGTCAGATTTAGAAGGAGCTAATAAAGTTAATAGAGCAGAGTTTTTAGCTGAATGGATAGAAAATAAAGATATAATATTTTCTGAAAAGAATTTAAATAAAATTGAAGCTATATATGGAGCTAATTTCAGAGAAGCCCTAGAAGACATGTTGTACCGTATGGAAAAAGGTACAAATAGAGCTACAGGTAGTAATAGACTTGTTAACGCTTTTCAAAACTGGATAAAC
>TARA_R100000655_G_scaffold63977_1_pt1 | contig 10867 bp, 3 predicted proteins | sample TARA_R100000655 | Tara Oceans TARA_R100000655 (sample SAMEA2622497) | marine metagenome | biome: marine biome (ENVO:00000447); feature: deep chlorophyll maximum layer (ENVO:xxxxxxxx); material: "saline water (ENVO:00002010), including plankton (ENVO:xxxxxxxx)" | depth 90 m
TCTTGTAGCACTTCAAAAGCTTTAAAAGTATCTACCATTGTTTCTTGTCCTTCAGCCGCTATCTTGGCTTCCATCGCTTTTCTCATCTCTCTAAACAACAAAGCAGAAGGATGTTCACTTACATTAAAACTGTCTAGCGTTTTAACCTCGTAATAGTTCTTTATCGCTTCTGTTAGCTGATAAGGTAATTTAGTTTTCAATTGCTTTCTTGTTTGATCTCTTATAGATAAATCATTTGTAGTCCCTGGTAATTCCATTAATTTCTTATAAAAAGGACTATTAAATAAAGATCTAAATGCCTCTTTCGGTGTCTTGTTATTTACATGTTTAAGTAATAACGGTGCTAATTCAATACGAATTGCATCTCCATCTCCTGTACTAAATTTAACTTTTTCTCTCATGCCTTTTAGAAGTCCACTTTTAATAACGTAATCTGCAATTTGAGGATCAAAAGTATATGCTGGATTAATCATTCCTTTTTTCATTGTTTCTAAAGCTGCTGAATTGCCCTTAGTTGTGTGATACGTTTCGTTATAAAGTTCTTGCATATCGTCGTCCATAGGTACTCCATCAAGACGTTTGGTCAACAAAGGTCCAGGCTCGTCTAATAAATTTAATCTATGCAGCTCTGCATATACTTTCCCTTCTCCTTCTGGGTGAATACCTACACCATGTCTGTTTTCCTTATAGCGATCATAATTTTCATTCCAAACTAATCTTATCTTCGTTCCTAACCAATCATTATTTTTAAACTTACCTCCAGCAAAAGCACTTAAAGAATAAAAATTATAGATTTTATCTCTTAACTGATTCTCAAATTGTTCAATTTTATATTCATCAAACAGCTCTTCATCTCTTTTAGTAAAAGCTTTTGGCCTGTAAACCTGACTTGCTTTTGCATTAGTAAATCTTTCAACCTGTCTTATTGGGCCAATAAAAGGTGTTTGACCAGATGCGTAATACCCACCAAATCTCCCAGGTCTTCTTTGTCCGTAATCATCTCCAAAAATTAAATCATTTATTTGTTTTAAATTTCCTAATGCTGTATTTCTTGATATGTGACCAACCAACACAGTAAATAATTCAGTCCACCTAGTCTTTGCATCAAGTTCACTCATAGACGCTAGTTGCAATGAGTCTTTAAAATCTTTCATTAAAAACAAAGTATTAATTACAGGTAAACCTCCAATTAAAGGTATTCCAGCAATTGAATTTGGTTTTTTACCTTGTTGTTGCATCCTTAGCTTCCATTGTCTTCTTAGCTCTGGATCCATTGGCCCATTTCCAACAATTAAATCATTTGATTCCATCAACCAAAACATCGACCATGTAGTAGCTGCCATTGCAGCATTAGCCTTTACTCTTGCAACCTCTTTAGGTGTCCATTTCTTGCCACGATCTGCAAATATTCGCACCGTATCCAACAACGGGCCTACGCCTGTAAGTGTTAAATCTAAACTTGCACCTTTGAATGGTGCCTGTAAATAAGGGAAAAGAGTGTCCATGATCCAAACATCTTTTCGTAATTGATCTACTCCCTTATAAATACCAGCCCCAATATTTTTATCTGAAGGTCTACCTTGGAAACGCATTTCTTCTGAAAACAATGCTGCATCTCTTACTAAATCTTTATCCATTACTGGAGCCCCATAAGTCTTAGCGACTCTTTCTTCTCTAATCATGTTTTCCAGCTCGACATCACCAACGATGTCAGGCGTTAAACCTGTTTCTTTTCTATATCTCAAACGCATTTTTTCTGTTACTTGAGTGTTGTAACTTGCTTCCTTCATTTGATTGTTTATCCAATCATCAACGGTTCTTCTATCTAGCTTTCCATTTTCATCCATCAGACCTAGCTGAAAACCATCACGCCTAGCTTTAATCTCAAGGTCGTGCCTTAAGTTGTAATTATGAAAAAAGAAACCAGCAACATTATCAACAGCCGCTAAATTTGTCAGACCTGGACGAAGAAAATAAGCATTACCTGTTTGCTCGTAAAGCCATAATCTTGAAGAAGCATGAGTCCATCTTCTCCAATAAGCAGGGTTAGCCCTCATTAACCGTTTTGCTGTTTTTGTTTTAGGAGTCCAATCTCTTAATCTTTCCAGCTCTCTAATTTGCTCGTCTACACTTTTAAAATATTTTCCATAAGTATCAATTTGCCCTGCATAATGTAGAGATTTATTATTCCAAGCATCAAGAAATACTTCTTTACCTGAATGCCATATTGAATTTAAAGCTGCTCCATAAGCTTTGCTTGAAGCATGTAATTGTTCATAATATGCTTGCTTTAAAGTTGTACCGACAGGGGTATAAGCAACTCCCTCATGTATTTTTCTTGCTGGCCCATAAAGAGACATTATTAAATTAGAACCAGCGTTTAATCCTTGTGTTCTTAAGTTCCAAAGTTGATGATCTTTTGCCAAGGTATTAGTTAACCTGTGCATCCTGTCTTCCCAAGTTGCTGGATCTAAAATTTTGAAAGGATCAACACCTACTTGTCTTGCATTTTTTATCTCCAGCTCCAACTGCTTCATCCCTTCAATTCTGTCAGTTCTAAACGTATCTGCCGCTGCTAGAACTCTTGCAATAGGGCTATCTTCTGCAAAGTCTTCGGGCTTCATCTGCCTTGCTTCTTCTACTGAAGGAACATCCATTCCTTGATCTAATTGATCTTCTAATTTTCCAGAAATAATATCAATTTCTAAATCTCTAAAACCTCCACCTTGCATAGCAAAGCCTTGTTTAGACCATGTATTTCTTACAAAGTCATATTGCCTTTCAGACATCAAAGCAACTTTATAAGTACTAATTAATTTGTTTAATAATTCAGGAGGAACTTGGGTGGCTTTCGTATTGTTATCCATAAACTTTTCTATATCATCAAAACGATCTAACAAAGCTTTATGACTTACTTGATAAAAAGCTCTTACTCTTAATGTCTTTTCTACTGCTGAATTAAAAGCACCAGCATCCCTTTCCATCATTCCCAAAATATCTTCGGGAGTCATTTTCCCGTTAAATGTTTCAAATATTTGTTGTGCAGCTCCACGAGGATCTTCGTTAATAAAATCCCATTGATCAGGCATTAATCTTTGCCCACTATTTTGTAGAGACTTGTTCAAGACTCCATAATTATTGGCAACATAATCAGGGTCGTAACGTAATAATTGAGAAAAATTAGTAGGTTGCCCTTCTGGAATATTGACTTCTGGATTTGCTTTTGAATTATCTAAAGCTTGTTCGATTAGGTCATCAATCTCTCCTGACTCCTGTATTTTCTCAATATCATCAGCAAAATTCCCTTCGATCTCTTTCTTAATAGCATCATCATCAGGAAGCTGTGATGCCTGAAGCTTTTTAACTTTTGATAATTCAGAATCAATTTCTGCTTTCTCTCTGATTAATCGTTGTCTTTTTTCAAAGAGTTCATCACAACTAGCCATTTAACAGCCCTCCTTAATGAATTGGTTATTGTTGCCGAAGAGCAAATTGTCGTAATCGGCTTTCTTCGCCTCAAGATAATTAAAAACTCGCATAGTTAATTGTGGTGCATGGTGATGGCTCCAAGCATTAAGCTTTGAACTCATAAAGAGCAATTGATGATCAGACAATCCTTCAATAGCCGCTGCTTTTGCGATGTTGCCCTTCGCTGCTATTTCAAAAATATCCGCATAACCCAGATCTTTCTTTCTTAAAAGGTCATATTTAATTCGTATGCTTTGTAAAAATTTCTTTAAACGCTCAAAGGATGTTTTAACTAATCCTCCTTTTGTAAGTTTTATTTTTCTATTTGTTGCCCATATACCAAAAGCTTCTGCCTGAATCTCTTTATTACTCATCCCAGGTTGAAAATTACCCCCATATTTTTTAATAATGCCTACCATTTCTTTTATACTTTCCGTACTATCTAAAGAAGCTGCCTCAAGATTTAAGTGTCTGATAAGATCTTGAACACCATGAAAAGCTTCGTGATACAAAGTCCATGAAAAAGGTCTTCCTCCCTTTGGCGCGTGTGATAGCAAGCCTCCAAGTCTTTGGTTTAAGGCGGGGTATAACGCAAGATAAATCGACTGCTCAATCTTCTCTGAATAATCAATCGGAACGTAAAGACCTCCAGTGGTTCCCGCTGCCGTCCTCGCTAATGGATCATCAGGATTTTGAGAAATAAACGTAGCCCTTCCCGCATCCCACTCTGCAACTGTTCTAGCTACTTCTTCTTTGCTAGCCCTATCAAGCATATTTATTTCATCAAATATTTTTAAATTATTTAACGGTATTCCTGAAACCCTTAAAGAATCTTTCATTGCTTCTAATAACTCAGCCGCTAATTCTTTAGATTGCAAAATTCTTCCGTTTAAATCATCAGAAATATTACGTCCATATTCAGCTAAAGAATCCGCTGCTCTAATCCCTTCCCTATCTTTTAAAGTTTTTAAATATCTTCTGTAATACATTTCATCGTAATTACCATTTGTATAATCAATACCAGTAATAGATGATTGTAATTTATTTTTCTTTGCCGCTTTTTGTGCCTTTAACTGGGCTCTAAATTCAGGATCGTTTTTACCTAAAAGTGGTTTCAAAAATGGTAATTGCTCATCTGTATTTAGTCTTCTACCAGACTTAGAAGTAGTAACTTTTTCAAAATCTTCTAAAGCTTTAATAACTGCAACTTCAGTAGATGTCCTTGCAACATCTAAAACATTCGCAACATCACCAACTGTATGTATTCCTCCTTTCCATTTATGACCAAGTGTTCTATCCATTGTCCTAACTAAACGGTTAAACGCTTCTTGGCTTTTGCCTTGGAAAATTCTTCTTGTCTCTTTCTTTGGAATTAATTCTCCATCAGCTTTTTTCTGTTCATAAGTTTTCTCATAATATTTAGTCTCAGTTCTTTCCTTCGCTAATTTATCTGCCTCGATAGATTCATCTATACGTCCATGTTCTTCTCTTAAACGAGTTTCATTGTCTACAAGTTTTGCATATTCTTGATTTGTTTCTGCTTTTCCTAAACCTGTAAAAGCTTCGTTTAAATCAACATCATCAACTTTTGCAGATGTTGGAATAGTTGTTGATGGTGGACGAGCTTGCTTATTCTTTAATGCACTAACAGCTATATCCTTTAATAACTCTTTTTTAGTTGGAGCTGGTGGCTCTGGACGAACAGGAATATCTATAGGCTTTTGAAGTTCTGCATCACTAAGACTTTCGACAAATTGCTTTTGTATTCTTCTTTTTATGGGGCCAATCTTTCCTCCTTGCTGTAGCTCAATTGCACCATCATTTAGTAATTGGCTTAAACGTGTTTGTGTATATTTCTGTGCTTTAAATTGCTCAATAGCTAATCCAGCATCAGAAACAATTTGTTGACTTGCTTCTTTATTAACTGTTGTTCCACCTTCTTTTAATCGTTGTGCATTCTTTTTAACTCTTGCAAATAAAGTTCTATCAGTCTTTAAATCTTTCTCGATACCAGCAGCTAAACGACCTTTCTCTACCATCAAGTTCAATGTGTCTGTGTTGCCAAATAGATCAACTTGATCGCCTTCTATAACTGGTGCAGTCTTGGCCTGTTCTATAACTTGAGTAAAAGTTGCATCTGACATATCTTTAGACAACAAAGCTTTATACGCTTGCTGCATTGATGCCTCATCTAAGCCGCTGGCTCCTAGTGCCATTGCTTTAGTTCTTGTTATTTTCTGATTAATAAAATCTTGGAAAATATTCTCTGGCAGTTTCGCTAGTGCTAAACCTTCAGACGCTTTACCAGATGCAAGAGGAAGTCCTAAATCAACTAATTCGTCAGCCTGAGTTACACCTCCAGCTTTAAAGAATTTAGCGGCATCAACTCCTGTTCCTGAGCCAGAAGCAATGTTAGATAAAGCTCCTTTTGCTCTAGCCTCTGCTGCTGAATTAGCAACAAGATAATTAACTCTTAAACTCGTTATTCCTAATTCATTAGCCTTGGCTACACGATTATGACCATTGACAATATATGTTTTGCCATCTTTAGGATCTTCCCATACATCAATAGTTCCTTCTAAATCAGGATTCCATTTCTCAACTCCTTCTAAAGAACCACCTCTTTGAACACCTAACTCATCAACATTCTGCTTGTATTGAAAACGAACAGGATCAGCAACTAATTCGCTAGTTGAAAGTATTGGTTGAGCTGTTAAACGATTAGGTAATATCGAAATCCCCTTCTTTTCTTCTAGCTGTTTAAAAGCCTCAATAAGATCTAACCGCTTGGCATCTGCTGGCTTTGTACCAGTTATAGACAAAACATCTAAAGCAAATTTTTCATCACTTGCTACAGCTCTAAGTGTTGGTAAATCTATTGAATCTAATTGGTCATAATATTGAGATCCAACTAATGAAGAAGTTGGAGCTGTAGATAATCCAAAGTTTGCATCTAGAGCAGCAGCAATTTCTTCTCTTTCTGTAACCTCATCTATAACTTCAGCTAGATTTTCACCAGCATTAACTCTTTCCTTAATTTCAGCAGTTCCCTCTAGCGTTGTGCTGTCATCAATTGTCTGAATAACAGTATCAACTTCAGGCTTGTCTGGTTCTGCTGGAACGTACTTGCTTCTTAATGCTGCCTCTGCCTCTGTTGCCGTTGGAACTGCATCTCCTTCTGTATAAACACCAGTATCGTCTTTTTTTATTACTCCTTCTTCTTCTAATCTCGCTCTTGTTGTCTCAGCTTTCCTTGTATAAGACTTACTCCTTTTCGCTCTTTGAAAAGATTTAGCAACATTATCAATATTAATTTCTTGCAACCTCTTAAACCCATCCATTTGCTTAAGAGCTGGAGCTATATCAGCTAATCCACTAATCGCTACGCCAAGAGGAACATCAACCAAGATCTTGTTTACATAAGCTTGTCTTCTTGTTTTCCCTGCTGCCATTGCAGGGTCTATATCCTCACTAAACATGCTTAAAGCACTTCCACTAATTCGTGGATCAGTTGTCATTGCAGTTGTCAGCTCTTCAATCATTGCGAAGCCGCCACCTTTTAGCAGTAAACCCCATCCTGATTTCGCTGTTCTTGGATCGACTAAAGACGCAATACCTTTTGTATATTTAAACTTTTTTAATTTATCTAATGCTTTAAACCAAACTGGTGCTGCCATTAAGGCACCAACTATTTCCGTTCTTGCTACATCACCTTGTCTCTCTTCTTTGGTCATCTGACCTTGCAATTTTGTCGTTAATTTTCCAGCTCCCCCATAGATTGCATCGTTAATATTTTGCTCAAATTCTTGAATATTTTGTCCATATTTAGGAAATAATGCTTCAGATAGAAAAGCAGTTGTTCCTGTAATTGCAGTTGTTCCACCTAAATAAACAGTATTTGCTATGTCTCTATTTGGTAAAACTGTTCTTGCCGCACCATAAATAGGTCTTGTTGCTAACTTTCCCCAATCCTTATTTTCAACTGCATCAGAAAAATAATTAAATTCATTTTGTATATCTTCCCCAAGCCTATCTGTATGTATCTTGGCCCAATCTCTTGCATCTAATTCTCTAAGTTCATCTTTGGTGTGATCTAAAACAGACTTTTCACCTACCTTTAAACCAGATAATTGAGAAGGATGATAATCACCTAAGAAAATAGAATGTCCTAACTTCTGCCACCATTGGGCCTTCTTCATCACATTTGGATCTGTTAAATATTTCGGTAATGTCTCTCTCAGCGTTGGCTTCTCTTCAACTACTGGCTCAACTAATGGCTTAATTACCTTTGGATCTTTTAGTTCTTCTTCTTCATCTAGAAGTTCAACATCATTTAAAGGTGTCATTGTCATCGGTTAAACCCCCAAGAGAACATTTTCAAACAAGCGACTCGTTTGTGCCAGAGCCGTTGACCCTGCCGAACCCGTAATGACTCCATCAATCATTCCTTGTGCTTGATTACCTAAAATCTCTAATTGCTGCATTTCAAATTCATTTGGCATCCATTCAAGATTTGGATAGTTTTGATAAAACTCCAAATGTCTAAGCAATAACTTCTCTGGAGAAAGACCTAACTTTCTTGCCGCCTCCTTAAATTGATAATGAAAACCTCTTTCTCTGTTTTCGTATATACGCTTAACTGCATCAACTGTATATAAAGGTTGTTCATTAAAAGCATCTAAATCTGCCTGCCTAATACCCGTATCAAGTGTATATTTACCCTCTGGAACTAATACTTTTTTGTCGCTATCTCCTCCACTATTTAATATTTTTTCAGTCGTAATATTTTCTCCTCCAGGGAAAAGTTCTTTCATTAATGCTGGATCATCTTTTATGTCTTTTGCCGCTTCAGTAACTAAAACATTAACTTCAGCATCAGTAAGTTTTATTTTTTCATCCTTAGAAAGTTTATTAATTATCTTACTTTGGGCTCGATTGTGCAGCTCCATTCGATACCTAGAGAATCCTTTCGCCTTGTTTGCATCCTCTTCTTTTAAGAACTCTAAAATATCAATCTTTTCTCCAGCCGCCATCCTCATTCCGACATCTGGATACATATCTTTTACAGTTAAATCTAATTGATTCTTAATAGTTTCATTGTAATTTTCATGCCTATATCTAGAATTTGCTTCGTTTAATTTTGTCTCTTTAAATTGTTTATAATCGTCATATATACTAAACATTTGCGTTTTATTAGGAATACTTTCGATTACAGGTACAATTTCTCTATTCATTTCGTTTACGTCAAACTCAAGACCAGATTTGAATAAATACTTAGATTTTAAATCTTCATATTTGATAGATTGTTCAGTAGGTAAGACTGCATCTAATTTCTTTGATTCTTCAACAATTTCTCTCATAACTTCCATTTTTCCATCTCTCCTTAAGGGTGAGTTCTTATCTGCTAATACTTCTTGTTCTATTTTTGCTATTTCTTCTGTGTTTCTATTTCTAACTGCTTTAACAAGTCTATTTGCATAATTTTCTGAAATATAGGCTTTACCATCCTTTTGAGCATCACTATCTTTTTTCCATAAAGCTTGTGCAACCTTGCTAGTACTAACAGCAATTTCAGGGCCAAATAAGTCTCCAATTGTTCTGCCTGTTAGCTTTCCATCTGGGCCATCATGTCCAGCATCTAAAGTACTTAAAGTTCTAAGAAGACTTCCAGCTTTTTGATCTCCAGCTAAATGTTTTTTCTTTAATAAGTCTGCTGTTTGTAAGATTGAAGCCTTAATCATAGGCAAAGAATCTTCAGCTAAATTAGCGTTTCTTTTTACATCTGTTATGTATTGACTCCAAACAACTTTAAAGTCTTCAGGATCCATTCTTGAATAATAATTAGACAAAAGATCCATCATTCCTGTCGCAGTTTGAACCCTATATTGATACCTATCATTTTTCCTCTTAGCAGTATATTGTTGATTACTAAATTTCTCCCATTCTCTTGTTATTACTGGATTAATTTTCTTAATAAACCCATGACTATATTCATCTAATCCAGTAAGACTTTTTAAAACATTAACAACATTGCCTTTGATTTTTGTCAGTCTTGGATCGCCTGCATCCCAAGTCTCTATTCCTTCTGCTGTGTTATAAGCATGTTCAAACAATAATTGAATCTTAGAAGCTGCAATCGTGCTTCCTTGATTATTCATTACTGCTTTATGATGCGGATCTAATTCATCCCAAATTATTGCTGCTGCCTTGTTGTTTCTTTCTAGTTCTTTTCCTTGAGCCGCGTAATCATATTTTTGCAGTATTTGTTCATCATTGATATTACTTGCTGCTTTTAAAATTTGATTTTGTGCTTTTTCATATTGATGGGATGTATGGATTTTGGCGGCTGAATCTATTGCTGGAATTAACTTTCCAATGGCATCAGCCATTTGCTGCATTGAATTATAACCTTCAACATTAGATACATTCCCTCTTTGAATAATATTGATCCCTGGAGGAGTATTTAACTTCTGTGGTTGAGCAGCATTAGGGATATTTCCCTTCTGAAAATTTAAAAAAGTAGAAACAGGTTTAGCTGCTGGAACTAATTTGCCTGGGTCAATGCGTTGTTCTCTTGCCATAACTAATTACCCTTTAAACCTATGTAAGTGTTCATGCCTGTTGAGAAGCCACCAAGCGCAGATCCTAAGAACGCAGCAGAAGCACTTGGGGCTCCGCCCACCATTGAAGGAGGCACAGCTCCAACCATTGCTGGTATCGGTGGGAACGGTGGTAATGGATCTTGAAATTCTTGCTGGGTATAAAACTGTTGAGAATTAAATTCGTTTAAATAATTGGCAATTGCTCCAGCTTGATCTCTGCTGAATTGAGCATTTCTAAATCCATTATTTAAGTCAGTAATTGTTTGCCTATTACCTACTTGTCTTGCGTAATCAATTAATTGTTTATCTATGTCTCCAATGCCAGCAGCTTCCGTTGCAGCCATCGCTCTCAAAGTTTGAGCCCTCGTATGAAACATTGACATTGCTTCAGACATTGACTCTTGCTCAAGTCTTGCTGTAATAGCATCACTAGCTTGAACATAATTAGCACCAGCCGAAGCTCTTGTCCTTGCAACAACATCAGCCTGTGCAACTGCTTTTGATAGCTCTACATTTCGCTGATTTAAAACATAAGCTTGATCTTGTCCATAGTTAACTCTTTGCTGCCAATACTTATATTGATTATTTACATTAATCTGACTTGCTTGAAGACTTGCGTTCCAAGAAGCAAATTCATCTGAAGCTTTTTTATAAGCTACATCATTTACATACTGTTGTTTCTGAGCCCCATAATTGAGCATCCCTTGAAGAAAACTTGCTCCACCAGAAGCAACAGCCCATGCAGTTGCAGACATTTAAGCTTTCCTCCAAAAATGACAGAACATTTGATCTGCAAC
>TARA_R100000655_G_scaffold61890_1_pt1 | contig 10833 bp, 11 predicted proteins | sample TARA_R100000655 | Tara Oceans TARA_R100000655 (sample SAMEA2622497) | marine metagenome | biome: marine biome (ENVO:00000447); feature: deep chlorophyll maximum layer (ENVO:xxxxxxxx); material: "saline water (ENVO:00002010), including plankton (ENVO:xxxxxxxx)" | depth 90 m
CGTTAACTAAAAAAACAGGTAAAAACTGTTCTTGATTCTTTGCCTTTACCAAATCCGCCAATCGGTAAAGCAACATGAAATAAATGTGAATCAAATATCACAGCTTTATTTTTGACCATTTCTGCAACTTTGTAAATTTGCCATTTGCTATCATCATTGCAGTCTTTAATAGTCTTATTTAATGACGCCGCCGTTACTGGCGCAGTAGTCAACCCCGTTTCTTCATGCCTAGCAAACCCTGTTCCAGCATCAGGATTATCTTCTAGGTACAGCATCATAGAGTAAGCGCCCATTGAGTTGTCAGTGTAATACCTGTGCTGCACTGGCTGGCCTTCCGGGCTTCGCCTCATGAAGCAAACGGGGTCTTTCGGCATCCTTCCCATAGCTTTATAAGTAAGATTGTACATTGCGTCGTAAAGGATTTTCTCTGGAATATCTTTACATATTAAAGGGTAAACTATGCCGTCGTAAGGGCTTTCTTCGTCAACAAAGTTAGCCTCTTTTGCGTAATCAATAATGTTTTCGGGGAAATCTAAAAAGTTTTCTATCTCAATCATCAAGGAACATCACTCACTATATCCGCACTGGTCATATTGTACATAACAAAAGTGCAATTTGCAGCCGATCCGTTGTCCTCTAGGTTTGGGTATGTATCGCCGTCGCCCATGCGCCACCAATGCGTAGGACCGCTAGTTAAAGTTGATAAATCAAACGGCGACCCGCTATTGTAAATGTCGGACACGTTCGCGCTTTGATCACTATCCCATATAGCTAATTCGTCAACCTTACAGTTGTCCCGCATGTAGTTACCTGAATTAAAGCGGCCAACCCTTAAATTGTCAGGGTCTATGCTTCCAGTGTATCCGTAATTCCTATGAGACCAAGAGCCACCCGATATAACGTTAACACCATCAAAAAAAACCTTAAACCTACTGTAATAATCGTTTAGGCTCCCACTTGCCGCCCCCGTTGTTCCGCCATCATAGGATATTAAAACGTGCGACCACGTATTAGCGGGAAGTGACACATTTGCAGACTGAAACCTAACATAGTTGTTATTAGTGCCATACTGGAGCCTTATTTTGTCGGTAGATCCCAAATATCTAATATTTATATAACCGGAATTAGCGACATCATTGTCACCAAAATAAAAAATAGTTTGGCCTTGAGATGCTGTAGAGGGGTTAAACCAAAACGAAATAGTCCATGCGTCAGAAGCGCCCGAGCCATTCCCAGTCCTTCCTAAGACACCACTTAAAAGACTGGCGTTTGCCCCTAAATAATCTTGGTTGTTAAACCTTACGCTTTTAGTGTTTGCGAATGGGGGTGTAGAAACCGTTAAAACTATTGTCTCAGAGTCTTCTCCGTTATAATTTATCGCTTTAACAGGAATGTTATAAGTGCCTTCTGCCAAGCTTGATCCACCTATTAATAGCCTAACATTTCCGTCAACCGTGGTGATCCCTGGAACATTTGTTAAGTCCCATTCATAGCCTACACCATAATTAGCTGTAAGCTCATAATTAAGTGTTTCACCCGCTACAATCGTAGCGGTAAGACTTGATGTTATTTCCGGGATGTTTGTTAGTGGCGTTCCTGACGCAACAAATATAGCGTTTAAGGCGTTGCATACCTCGGTGGCATTGTTGCCATAAAGGTTGCCTGCCTCATCTAAAAAGTCGTCATACTGCGCAGTACTAATAATTTCAATATCTCTAGCCAAATCATGCACGGTACAAGTTAGACCATCACTAGTGGCCTGTAACGAGTTAAGAAATTGAGCGCCGTTAGAGTCCTCTATAAAAATAGCGTTAGCGTTAGAATCTTTGTAAATAGTGACAGCCATCAAGCAGACCTTATAGAAATATAGACACCAGCATTAACCACGGATCCAGTCGTTGAAAGCTTAATCTGTAGCTTTGCCGGGTTTGATTGTGTGTTAGTGTCCCCCATGTAAATAGGGAATGATGTTACTCTCTGATAGCCTATACCACTGCCGTTATCCAGCCTTTCAGACCAAAATTGAAGAGCGTATTCACCTGCCCCAACGCCAAGCAAATACCGGGCTTCAAGCAATGCGTTATTAGTTCCTGGGGTTACTGTGAAATCGTTTCGAACTATGATTTCGCTACCTAGAGCTATGTCAGAAAAATCCAAGTAGCCTGTTGACGTATCTAGCAGCTCGCTAACACCTTCGGGAGTATAGAGCTTGTTTGTGAACGCCCCAAGGCCATCATTGGGGATATCTGTCCACTCATCCGCCACTAAAAGAATAGGCGATGCAGACGTGCTGGTATCGTTATAATCAATAAATCCAAATTTACTACGACTATTTATGTGATCGTTAACTGATTCCATCCACGCGCGCATAACCTCAGACGCTTCGAGGCTTGTCTTAACTATCTTGTCGACTATATGAGGCAACAAACTCATGGCAAGGCTATCACTTTGTTAACGTTGACTTTCGAATCTGAAGAGGTGCCAAACCTTAATGTGCGGGAATATGCAGAAGACCCTAATCTATCCCATCTAACGTGGCGCCCATAGTCACCAATACCGCCAGCACCACGCTGCAACCCGTCAGACCACGTATGGCCGTCATCATCAGACCACTCAAGCACCATATCGCCGTCATAACCTGTATCCATAGCCAAAACCAAGGACTTTAATGATACGTGCCTACCGCGATTGTCAAAAGGCTGCATGATGAATGATCGTCGAACATTTACCCCGTATTCCGTATTATCATTCGACAAGTAACCTGTTCGCCCGTCAATATCATCGCCAACAATAAGCTTGCCGTAAGCTTTTGTTATCGACGAAACGCGCCAAGCTACCTCATTATCACCAACGCTTGACCGTCTTTGATGCCATCGACCCGTTAAAAGGTCATAGACAAAGCAATACCCACCTACTTTTAGCGCTATAAACTCGCCGCCATCAATCGCAAAATACATTATGTATGCTTGGTCTAAAATATTGATATCTCTAATTAAGTACTCTATAGCATCATTACTTATTCTTTGCGGGTATGTTCCTGTTGACAACCATACAGCGGGCGTTTCATTCTTGCCGCCCCCTAGATAGCAAAATGACTGCCTAGTTATAGCTTTGGCGTGAAGGCTGTTCAGCCCGCTTGGAATCGATGAATTAGGTTGGTACTGAAATACAAAATTAGAGCCACCGACAAAAGTATAGGGGAGAATTTGGTCCTCACCCATAATAAACATTTGCCCTCTAAAGGATATAAGGCCAATAACTTTTGGCGTCCGAGTTATAAGCTCAAAATCCAAAGCGTTGTATGACGCCACGTTATTAAGATTTGAGTGAAAGACCCTATTGGTTCCAGTTTCGAGAAAAACGCAAAAACCATTAATGCTAATTACGTCATTAACTGGGTTGTCAAAGTTTGTTAGGCCAATCAGGCTCTCTACTGTTCCGCCTGACTCCGTGTAGTAGTAGGCAAACTGTCCAGGTACAACAATTGCCATTTCATAACCAGTACTACTCCATATTGACGCCATGATTACACGGCCAGATCCTTTAATAGTGCCAAGATTTACCCTTGTGTAAACTTCCGTTAAATCAGGGTTTACAGTTCGATCTATTCTATAGAGCGTATTACCGGAAACTTCGTAGGGTATCGAGTTCATAGTGTGCGAGCCTCGACACGTAACACTTCCAGGCGAATCAATGATGCCTTTTATGCCTTCCGTTTGATACAAGGACTCGGCGCTAAGAGCGCCAACAGGAGATATATTTGCTCGGTAGTTAATGCATTGTTGAGCAGAAAGCCCGAGGCTTCTAGATTGATAAAAGCCGTTAGTAAACGGCAAGTCTATGCCATCTCTAAGTAAGCTCACGTGTCATCCTCAACGATAATCTGTGCGTTTTGTTCGGTAAGAACGCCGCCATCAGACTCTTTATAAAATCTATCTGAGTATCCATTAGAACTACTTCTATTACCTGAACCATAAGGAACATTGCTGTTAAGTTGCGGCGCTGGGATTCGACTATTAGCAATTAATACAGACTGCCAAGCGTCCTTTTCGTCTTCTTTTAACGGCAAATATGACTCTAGCTGTCCATACTGAGGGGCTAGCTTTATTGCCAAAGATTTAATAAACCACAAATTAAAAGAATCAGAAGATGTTATTTCGTCGCTAGCCGATTCGATTACGGTGTAATCCGTAATTATATGAGCCTTTGAATAGGCTATATTGTTTAGATATCGTATAGCTGTTAGTGTTTCGTCGCCGGTTATCGGTTGCTCAGCGGCAGACTTGCCTATCTCTAAATAAGCGTCACGTATTAAGTCGGATGCAATCATAATTAGACCTCTCAGACAACTTTACCACAAATAAAAAAGGGCAGCTAACGCCACCCCTTTTAAGCTTGAAGGCTTTTGATATAGCCTTATTTGCCGAAACACCGAACCGAGTGCAACGGATTTGAAACACCAAAAGCAGGCACAAGGTCAACTCTAAGCAATTGCTGATTAGCACTGCCGTCTGAATAGCGAGAAACACGAAATGTCAAGCCATCAGCAGATTTATAGCTCAAGTCAGTCGCATAAAGCTTTGGTAACTGAATAGTTGCAAATGAAAATGCGTCTTTGTGATAAGCCAAGTTAGGCTTATAAAGTGTAGAGTCAGAACCCAAAATGGTAATTACATCATTATCCGCTGGCGCGGCGCTAATGTTGTCATACTGATTATTACTTGCTGCGTCAAAGATTGCCGCATTCGTCACTGTGATTGTACCGGCGCCAGAGCCATCAAGCGTTGCATCGCTAACCACAGTCCAACACCATTCAACCCTAGCGCCCGTCTCATCAATCAAAACATTTTGATTGCGTGGGTTAGCGTGGTATTTACCTGTAATCCGAATGGTTTCACCCGCTTTAATTGTGGTGTTAGCACCAAAACCGTCTACAGTAATAGTTTGCTGCATTGTGTCTTTTGCGCTTGCCCAAGTAACATCAGGCGCACCGTTAAGCGCTCCTTCTCTATCACCTGAAGCATCACCAGAAGTAAAGGAACGCAAAGCGTTAGACTTAAGAGGGATTAAACCGGCAAGCGGTGATGGAACTTGAGCTTGCTCAAATGCAGTCTTGACAAGACCCTCTTGGTTAATAGCGGTCGTTGCGCTTGCCAAAGCTGCGCCGGTAAAGCTATTCATTTGGTAGTACTTTTCACCCTGTGAAGGAACACCAATCTCATTCATCATTGCTTCAACGTAAGCTACATCCGTCCAGGCGTCTACCGCTGTCCCAGGAGTACCAAAAGTCAAACCAGAGTTTTGAATCATGTAGTCGTTAAAGTTACGCTCAACACGAGTTACAAGTTCTTCACCCATGGGGGCGAGTAATTCATCAAGCTGATTAAGCTCTAGCGCTTCCTCTACGCTGTCCCACTGAGCCTTAACGGTGATAACATCTTGCTTAACGTAAGGGATGCGACCAACAAGAATATCATTGTCTGCCCCACCACCAGAAACATCGCCACTGCTGGTTTCAGCGGCGCGATACGACGTTTTGCGCTTACGATAAATAGTATCCCCGGTAGAGCTGGTATGCTCACCCTTGATGTTCTCGGTATTTACGGTTTTAGTTGAAACGCGGTTGGACTCAAAGCCCGCCGCAATGGATTTCATGACTTTAGTCATGACATTACTACTTAAGTTATTAGGCATAATCCTAAATCCTCATCTTTTCTTTAAAAAATAGTGGAGCCTTTAAGGATCGGGTATTCATCTTTAGAATCTACGCCAGAACCCTGTATCGGCTCATCCGGTGGCGGTGCCTTTGTTACCTTGGTAGGTTTAAAGTTTTTTGCCATGTTTTCTACTTTCACACCCACCTGATAAGGGTTCAGGTTCGCTAATTCTTGTAAATCCATCGGGTTTTTAACTAACTGCCTTAGTATTTGTGGACCGTAATCGTGACCCACTAAGTATGACTGTGCGTCATCACCTAAAACAGGGGCCGCGATAGAAGCCGCATAAGCTAATTCTTGCTGGCTAATTCCCGCGCTTTCTGCTTTCTTCAAAAACAACTGCTGGCGCTCGGCCTGCTGTCTCTCAATCTCTTGTTGCTGATGCTGCTCTCGCAACTTTTGGCTTGTGTCCCAATCTACTTTTTTAGACACATAATTATTATAATCTTGTAGCCTTTTTTCTGCGCCTTCAGGGTCATTATAAAAGTCGTCTGCTGTAGGCGGCTGTATTTCTTTTGGCCTATTTAGCTCGGAAAGCTTTTCTTCGTATTCTTTTAGCTTCTGCTGATATTCCAATTCTTTCTTTTCTAGCGCCTTCATTTTCCTAAAGTCGCCATCAACACGCATTTTTACCGTGTCTCTAACCTCTTCAGGCAAAGCGTTATAGTCTATATATCCGCTTCGGGGCTTTTCTTCCTGTTGCGCTTCCTGCTGAACTCCCTCATCAACCTCTTGCTGCACTTCCCGCTCGGGCTGCTGGGTTTCCTCTTGCTGTATCTCTTCTCGAATTTCTCCGCTCATATCTCAAATACCTTAGTTGGTCGCTATTAATAGTTTAATTTTATTAATTATGTTTGTCCAATTTGTCGTTACTATGACGTTTTTTTGGACCCCTCTTTCTAAACTCCTTCCATCCCCTACGTTTTGCTAAATTCCTAGATTCTTCAGTATCGTTTATTTCGATTGGCCGGTTACTTGGCCTTACATATGTAACTGTCTTCATAATATTCCCGGCTAAATCTCTCTTTGAGTGTTATTTATAAGGACTGCTTGTTGAGACAGCTCGTTTGATTGAGCATTCATTTGGTCAATTTCAGCCAAGGTTTTAGCCCCGCTAATCAACTGTGTAAGCTCATCTATTTGTTGTTTTTGCTCTTTTAGCTGCAAATCCATAGCTTCCTTCATTGCTTTGGCTTGGTTTTCAGCCTGCTTTTGCTCAAGCTTTGCTTGCTCTACTAATAACTGAGTTTGAACCTTATCAGCCTCAGCTTGAGCCACCTTAACCTGTGCCTCAGCTATCAAGGCGTTAGGGTCTGGCTGTTGGTTTTGCTGTTGAGCCATCATTACCTTTTGTTTTTCGTCCTCAGTCCATTGCTCTTCAGGTATTAGCCCTTGCCGCATCAAGAAAGCTCTTTCTCTGTCTGCAACTGTGCGCATTCCTGGCGCCTTAATATTAGTTGCAATAATGTCGGTGTTTCTTGTTACAACATCAGGGTTCACAGAGCCTAACTCCAATATTGCAGTATTGGCGTCTGCCTGCCTAGATTCGAAGTCCTTACCCATATTTATAACCACATCATATTTACCTGTCAGCAAATTATTAATTTTCTCCCCTGTTGACTGGTCAATTGCGTTGATATCCACTTCAGAACTTTGGTTAGATTCGTCAATGATTCTTATCTTGCGGGCTGTATCGTATACTTTAGGTATGGCACCTAAAATAACCTTGGCTGTATGCTCTAATGCCACCTTATGAGCACGATAATATTCAAACGTGCCCACTTGGCCCATAGATGAGCGTGATTCAAATCTATAGTCGCTATCTTTCTTAGTTGACGCTATTGTTTCAAGTTCATTGGGTAATCCTAGCGTTAGCTGCATATTCCTAATCATATCTGCGCTAATCTCTGTTATTGCAGTGTTAGGAGTAGGGCCGCCAGTTTCAAAGAATGGGACTTTAGCGTTATCGGCGCCTTTTCCGTTAAACAATTGGACCGCTCTAGGGTCTCTGTTTATGTCGCCAAATTCTTTTTCATAGCCTTCAGCCACACGATTATCGACCATTAGCTTTTTACGTTGCGCCAGCACAGATTCCTCAACTTTGCGAGACTCCGAATAGTTAAATACTCGTTGGTGATCCATGACGGGGCGAACTAAGCCGCGAAAGATCGTCTTGCCATCTTCTGATATGTCAAAGTTGGCAAACTCAGGGATAACAGGCAAATAATTAAATACGGTTAGCTTTGGCTCCCCAATCCAATCGGCGTTATCAAACTTTCGAGTACATACTTGGCATTCTTCAGTTTCACGGCTGTCTAATGCGTCATCAGGCGTTAACCCCATTTCGGCAAGCCCTTCATCGTCTACAACGCTTAACTTGTCATCATCAATAAGATAAATGGTCTTTGATACTTTTTTCTTATATAAAACCTCGCCAATAATTACGGTATCATCAGGCTTATAAGAATAAGAGGAGCTTTGCCGGTTGTCATTGACGCCTTCAATCTTTCGCTTTGCTAGCTTCTCAGCCGCAGAAACAGACATATTGCTCAGTATAAAAACGTGGCCTGCGTCCTCTTTAGTTTGTAGTTCGGCATTGCAATCAAACCAAACCCGCCTATGAAAGTTGTTTAAAGGGATTATAGATAAATCTTGGTAAAAAGATTCTGTACTCATGTATTTAGAGACGACTCTCCAGCCTCCAATACCCGTGGCAATCATTTTTTTGCCGGATTTAATTGATATATCATCAAAAGAACAATTGTTGTATATATTCCTAAAAAGACCGTCAATAATATTTGAGACTTCTTCTGTAGCTCCGCTACCTACAGGCTGAACGCTGGCAGAATACTCATTCGCTGCCATTTCTGCCCAAACCTTGGATATAGCAGGGTTACATTGATCAAATGTATATCTTGGCCTGCCGTCAAATTCGCTCCACACGTTAGGCTCCCATTGGCCTTGAGGGTGGTTAAGGAAGTCTAAAACTTCGTCTATTTCTTTTCTAAGGTCTTCTTCTGCTTCTTGATCCTTAGAGAGGGCGCTTAGCACACTTTTATGATCTTCGTAATTCATTACCATGACCTCATAGGTGGCAACTTAGTTAATGGTTTTTCTACCAAAACGGGCTTTTGCAGCATCATCACACAATCACCAATATTAGGCGAACTTATGCCTTTTTTTAGCATTTCCGCTTTTGTCCATAACTGTATTCTACCACTACTTATAAACTTTCGCGGAATACTGCATAGCTCAGCCCTAAGCAGCGCCAAATGTTTAATATCCTTACTAAAACTAATCATTTCGTCTACAGGGAAATATCGCCCCTTTTCTACAGCTAGCCACGTTTTAAACATTTTATCACCAAGATGGCAATAGAATTGTGCTCGCTGATTAGCAAAGGTTTCTTGGTTGGTCTTGGTTTTAGCTCGTTCATCAATATCTATTTCTTGGTAGATATCATCAGGCATAAAAGCGCCTTCAGAGCCTTTGAATTGATCAATATCAACCCTCTTACCTCTAAATGCTTGTGAAACCTGAGATTTAAGACCTATGCCCATTCCGTCACAATCCCATGTAAACGAATCCACCCGCTTATCATTGGCATAGGAGCACGCCCAATTACACGCCTCCTCAATATCCTTTGCGTCTGCGCTCATAGCTTCATAGACAACATTGCCCTTTTGATGAGCCAACGCTTCAGGGTCTTTCCCTGCGTCACTAGGATCAAAAGAAACCCTTTCCTGACCGGCATCCCATCTACCTATACCCTCTAGCTTTAAATGAGCGTCAACACATGCATCAAACCACTCTGGCTGAATAATTGCGTTTTCGATAGTGTCTATGTATTTCCCTAACCACTTATGATCATATTCGGCCTTGGTCATTAAGCGTTCATCGCGTTGCCTTTCTTCGTCTAGCCCTGAAGAAATAAACCACTCGCTAGGAATGTCCGTGTAATTAATTTCACAAATAAGAACATTTTCATCTGCATACCAGCCTTGCTTGGCTATAGTTGATTCGGCATGTGACAAATATTCTAGTGATATAGGATCTTTCGAGCTTCCTCTATTCATCGTAATAACGATATCAGGCGACCTAGCCTTTTTCCCTTCCTTCTTTGCTCTTGCTTTCTTCCCTGCTGACACACGGAAAGAGGCGGATAAAACCTTAAGCGTCTTATCGCTAAGGGTTTCACCCTCCTCAATCCAAATACCATCAGCAACGATAGATTTGATAGAAGCTGGATTTCTAGCCAAGCCCTTGTGAAATATTTCACCCCCGGAGGCGTGCTTAATCTTATTAGCTTGCACATCAAAGCCGTTAAACCCTAGCCTTTCGATCTCTTCCTCAAGCATAGCTTGGCAAGAATCCTCGATAGAGTTTAAGAATTCACGACCACAGCACCACCTTTCGCCAGCTTGTGTTTTAGCTAGAACAACGTCTGCGGCTGCTGTTGACTTGGTAGAAGCTCTGCCACCGATAAGAATTAGTATTTTTACGCCTAGATCGTCCTTTTTCTTAAAGGCTTGACGTATCTTGGGCGCAAGCTGTACTTTTATCATTCGGGGTCAACAAACAAGACAGGCTGACTAATCACTACCGGGCTTTCAGAATCGCCCGTTATTTCAGTACTCTTAAGGTCCGGCAAATACTTACTTACCAAACGCATCCTAGAGTCAATAGATATTTTGATTAAGTTAGCCTTATCCTTAGCTGCAATAACATCTGCGTTGTACTCCTCTACTGAAGAGTAGTCATTTATGTTAATCGATGCTAGCTCGTCTATTTCCCTAATAGAATCAATTACTTTTTCGACAAGCTTTTGGTTTGATAATTGGTCTCTTAAAGCGTCTTGTCGTATCTTTCTGTTTTGATTTGCTCTTGTTGTTGCCATCAAATCTACCTCTGTAGCTCATTTTTAACTGTATTACTGTTTACTTGCCTTTTGGCTTTGTCTTTTTGCCTTTCTTTTTGCTTTTGCCGTATGGCATAACTAGACTCCTATTGATCAACAAACACAACACCACTAACTGAAGACGCCGAAGTTACCGCAACCGTATACATACCTGGGACATTGACCATCCTTTCAGGGTTTGTAGGTGTCAAAGTGACC
>TARA_R100000655_G_scaffold17334_1_pt1 | contig 10830 bp, 7 predicted proteins | sample TARA_R100000655 | Tara Oceans TARA_R100000655 (sample SAMEA2622497) | marine metagenome | biome: marine biome (ENVO:00000447); feature: deep chlorophyll maximum layer (ENVO:xxxxxxxx); material: "saline water (ENVO:00002010), including plankton (ENVO:xxxxxxxx)" | depth 90 m
AGATTTGAATGCTTTTCTTCCCGCAGCAGCTTTGCTAAATTTTTGACCTGGTTGATTTGTTGTAGCCAATGCTCCTTTTTGTCCCGGATAAGGGGGTAAGGCTTTAAAATCAGAACCAGTAGCTGAAGTTTGTGACCTTGTTCCTGGTCTGCTTTTAAAAAGTTCGTTTGTTTCATCTTTGTTTTTTTTATCTAAATATTTATTAATTTTATCAAAAGCATACGCCATACTATACTCCTCTTCCCAATTCGTCAGTAGCCGGTGATGCCACCTGGGATTCTTTCTCAATTCCTTCTGGAACATCTTCTACGCCCGGAGGTGCCATCATTTCTTCTGCTTGTTTTTGCTGTGTTATTTCTGGTCCGGTTGGCTTCATTTCGCCACCCCTAACCATAGCTAACAATGCCTTATCTGTGTCTTGCTCTAATTGTACGTGCTCTGCTATGTGGGCCAATATCGCTTCTATCCTATCACTGGAATTTCTAATATCTGGGTCGTTTAATAGCATACTATGGTGCTTTACGTGATACGGGTGATCGTCTGTAGCTAAAGCCATCACCTGTTCTCCGTCAATTAATTTTTCATTTTCCGTCCAGACTAGATCGGATTGCGAAGTGTACTTTTCAGTAATATCTGACAACGGATGACCTTCAAGTAACTGTATATATTGATATCTAAACTCTTCTGGCATTTGCTGAAGTTGTGAGGCAATCTCCATTCTACCAGCCGTCGTCTGCATCATCGGTGAACTAACCACAATTTTAACACCTTTGATATTCTTTATATCATCGCCCTTAAATACTTTATTGTAAACTTGACCTTTTTTACCTTCTATTGTAAGATTATGTTCTAATTTAGCAAAGGTTTTGTAACACCTTATAGCGTTATGCATAGTGCGTTCGAGACATAGATGATAATTTTTACTAATAGAATCAAGGAATTCAATTGCCGTCGCGGTCATTGTGGCAACCATGGAACCAGATGTGGCAGTTGCTTGACCTCGTAATACTGGTTGAATCCCCGAAAGTTCTGATAGATATTTGTCTAATTGTTCAGCAAATTTAAAAATTTCAGGTGGTGATGCGGTTAGTTGCAATGGCTCCGGCTTGCCACCGCCTGGTGAGTTTTGGGGCGTGTATGAAACGAACCTCATACCGTTTAAATCTTGAACGTTAATATTACTTCCCCTTGGCACACAGACTGATTGCACCCCGAATTGAGACTGATTGGTCGCTATAGCTGACATTGAGTTGTCTAGCATTTCATTTGCCGGAAGCAGGTCTGTTAACTTCGGATAACCTATGGTAGTACCTTGAATCTTCTCTGGCATCATAGGCTCTATGGGTATAAATCCATATGGATTGTGACCATCATAAAGCACACATTCGCTTGATCCATATATTAACATTCTTCCTTTTGGTACAGCTGGTGTTGGTCTTGAATACATTTGGTAAATGCTAACCATATCATCTGATCGAGTTGTATCTTTTTGATCGAACCAGTAATTGATTCCGTTAACTTCAGTCCAGCTTGGAAGTGCTAACAATTCGTCTTCTAAATTAGGGTGTTCTGCAATCAGGTCATATCTGTTTTTTATAGATCGACACTCAACCCAATCTAATTTTTGCCAATCGTCCACATTTACATCATAAAAGACGTCAAACACCGATTTCACATCAATCTGCACTTCTCCTGTATATACTATTTTACCGCGATACGTATCATAAGGCTCTCCTCCCGCGGTATTCCATGTTGTCTTTAAAAAACCACCCCCACAAACCAACGCTAGTTCGATTAAATCCTCTGACTTAAGGTTTAGGGTTTGATCTATCACAATTCGATTGAGGAGGCTGTTAGCTAGCTTCACGTCCTTTAGTACATCATTTCCCCCAGATTGAGCTTCTGCTTGAAAAGCTAATCTTTGTTTAGAAATAAGCGTAACTAGTTGGCGCACAAGGCTTCTAGCCATAGGAGTATAAAATTTAAGCAATTCGCCTTGAGATCCCTCTTGAATCAGACTAGTGTCCCAAGATGAAGGATTTATTAATGCAGAATTATAAGCAATAAAATTACGTATCCAAGCTGTTCGAACCGGGCTTACATTCCACAATGACCACTGATCATGGTATGAGGTTAAATGATCTACCGCTGTGCTTGCGTCTTCTTTTAACCAATATTTTTTATTACTAAATGCCATTATCTAGATACCCTTTCTCCAAATTTACGAAGTGCTACGTTAACTGATTGAATGTTTAACTTGTCTCCGCCAATCCTATTTTTAATTATAGGCTGAAAAAAAGTACTACGTTGTGCTAAGCGACTTACATACATTCTGCATATATGCGCATATGTGGTACCATAATTTTGACCCATATCTGAACTCAGGAAATCTACTTCTTCTGCCCCCCACGCTTTTACTCCCCATGCAAATGTACCCCATGCCCAACCTTGTACGGGAGCTATCCATTCGTTAGATTTACTATTTGCGTAAGTGTCACTTGAAAAAGATACATCTAAGTATGTACAAGCCAAATCCCTAAAATGAATTTGCATTTGGCTAAACTGTTTCATAAGTCCAACTTGACCTGCCGTATAGGGAGCAAGTTTTATGATAGACTCATATCCTTCATATATTATAATTCCATCACCGGGAACTAGTCCAGTAGCTAAGTTACTTTTATGGAAGAATGTACAATAGTACCTACCAGATCCTACTACATCCACTGTTTTTATTACGTTTACTTGAGCCTCGCCTAGAACCGGCGAAGGTATTAAATCTCCTGGCCTTGGAACATATCGAGGTGAATCTATAAGCAATCGATCTGGATCGGTGCTATTCAATATTGTTCCGTTCCACCATTCGCCTGAGTAATCGGTTTTCCTGTTGTCTTTTCTTTCTCGATATATAGACGTTCTACTTAAATCATTGTCACTAAAACTTACATAATACATACGACCATCAGGACCTAATGTAGCTGCGCCAAATGTTCTATCCGAATTAGTCCATGTGTCTGTTAAGACATTGTACAAATAATTTACAATCTTGTCGCCAGGATCTAGAGTTGTTATTTGTAAGCTTCTATCAACCTCATATGCAAAAGCACAACTGGACGTCTCTAATGTAGGCAGATCCAATGCGTATTGAATAACGTTTTCTATTGGTCGCGATATAACTTGTATACCAGTCTCTGAAATCAGACATATTCCTTGATTACTGAGTAAGGCCACTTGGTTGTTGAAAACAACGCTAGTATTACTTGCCAAGCATTTCACTGTCGGATCTATAAGACTAACAGAAAAATTAGCCGATTCATCACCACTCAACCTAAAAATACCATCTGGTTTAATGACAATAAGACTATTGGTAAGAGCATGTATGGCTAAAATTGGTTCGTTACCTGAGCCGACATTAACAAAATTCAGGATAGGAACAGCTTCTGGCTCTTGGAGATTAGAAAAATAGAGAGAATTGATTTCGGACGGAAATGCGGAATATACTTGCAGTCCAGTGGTGTAACTAGTAGGTATTACTTGATTTCCAAAAGCTGAACTGGTGGTTGTGCTATCAACTCTCAAACTAATTGGTGATGTGAAATCTTTTTGATATAACCTCATAAAACCAGGATTATCAATCAACGTACTAGTATATTGAGCATATACAGAAGAAAAAGGGTCATGATTAATTGCTTGAACGAGGTGCTCGGCCACATCACGCAATTTAATGCCTTCACTCGTTGCAGTATTATTCTTCCATACTACGTTAGCATGTTGAGCAATCTGTCCCGAGCCCCCGGCTGCTGTTGTGGTAGCTGTTATGGTAAACGTATTAGCATCTACTCTTGAATCTATTTGATACAATCCGTTAGCTAAATTTGGATCGTTTTCAAACCAAATAGTAAGACCTCTTGCGTACCCGTGATTAGCTTTAATCATAGTAACAGTGTCACCAACACTAGTCCAAAGGATAGTGTCAAGGCTTTCCACACATTGTGATATTACCTGATAATTTGTAGATCCAAGTGGATTAACATATGGTACACCAGTATCAGCAATAAAATTATCTAAATTATTATATAATACAGCAGAATCGTTAGTCATTCTTGCGGTAGCCGCAGTTGGATTTCCGCAATAATACATTTTTTTAGAGATTGTTGAACCGCCCGGATCAACATTAAATAAATACAGTTTAATGGGACCATCACACGATTTAAATGGCAAACCTGATGTAGGAACTGCTCTTAAACTTGCATAAACAGGTGCGCCCCAATTCCCAATATTTCCTTTTAATATAGGATTACCACCGTTATTTAGGGCGCTCGCCCATCCCGATGGCCAATAGTAACGTCGACATATGAACAGATCCTTGCTTATTTCTTCACCTAATCGCTCTGCAATTTCGATATAAGTTGTCGGGTCGCTTTCTGGACTGGTATTACCTGCCGTGTCGTCAATGTTATTGGCATCAATAACTGCAAAGTCTAAAAATTCTCGTGGTTTACAATTGGCAAAAAACAATCTCTTCTGGTATTGGGCTACATCATGACAACGTGGAGGACGATGATTAGCTATAATCTCTCCCCCTCCTGAGTTTGTATTAGTATATAAAAATGCACCTTTATTAAGCTCAGACACATCATCTGTGTAAGTTACAATACCTGCTCTTAATTCTGCCGCAGTTAATTGTTTTTCTTCTATTAATTTAAAATCTGACAGAATACTAGCCACAGCAGATTGAGAAGATCGGTATAACTGAAAGAACCAACCGGTTACTAGAGTACCTGAAATTTGCGAAGGTATTGAGAAATTTAATCGTACTTGTTCATTAAGAACATAGGTTATATTACCTGAAGTTGCGGGAGCTACAAAAACGCCTGGGTTGTTAGGAACATCATAACTAAATTGATCGTCGGAGATCCGAGTTATGGTAACACCATCTTCGGCTAACGCATTAGCGTCGTCTGTAAAGTCCCTAGCTCCGATTACCTTTATTGTTTGGCCAGTCACCAAACCGTGAGCCTGAGAATCAACCGTAATAGTGTAAGGACCACCCCCACCAACTAGAGGAACGTTATTGGTATTTAATAAAGGATTAACAACAGGATTTGATATAATAAAGGTTGAACTTGGTGCCCCAATTATTAGATTGTTGTTGCTATCTGTATATCCAAATAAAACTCTGTAACCAATTGTTATTGCATTAGGAAATGCTCCACCAGCAGCTACTAACGTAGCCCAAAACGAAGCTGGTTGGTCTGTTGTAAATTTAGCTCCTATATCCAAACCCATTGGTGCGCCAGCCTGGTATATAAGCGAAGATACTTCAGTTAATTTTAAGACTCCATCATCTGACGTGAAATATAAATTAGAATTGGATTCGTCAAATTTAGGGGTAGTTATAGTATCGAAAGACATTTCAACAGGGGAATCAGGAGTAATAGCTGTAGGAACTCCAACAAAATTAGGAGACAAAGCTCCGTCTAAAAAAAAATCAGCCCTACCTGATCCTGCTTCTTTATATATTGCTATTAATCTATTGTTAAATGTTACCAGTCCAACAATTTCTTCATCTGTATTGACGGTGTAATAAGTGTATGCCCCTCTGGTTTTAGAGATAACACTTTTATCTTCAATAACTACATTCTTAGCTATTTCCAATGCACCAGTAGGTAAATTAAAACTATTAGGTTGTATAAACAACCCTTGAAAATCTTTTATTTCGTCAAATTGCATAATCTATTGCCCGTATAACCATGACCTCTGATTAGCTTTGTTAGTCCTAGCAAGGCTGTTGTAATTAACAATTATTTCACTTTCACCATCTATTCTAGGCTCTAATATCTTTAATAAATTCTGTGTTTCTAATTGTGCGTCTTCATTCAACATTTTTACGCCTTCGTAGTCTGAAATAGACTGAAGCATTCTTTGGCAAGTTAAAGTTTCTAATAAAGGAAAAGCTTCGTTAGGAAGCCAGTTTACTACATAAGATTCCCCACTTAAAGATATGTAATCTCCCGCCGTTAATTGAGTGGGTATATCAGCTGCTGCTGCAAAGGTTATTTGCGTGGTCCCAACAATTCCAGCTATAGGAATGTCGTAAGCATAAATAGAACTTCCTGATCGGCCTTGACAGAAATCTATCTGGGTAGTAGCTTGGAGTGTTGAAGGAATGCTTTCCACATTAACTACATTTCCAACAACGCTTGTTACTTTAGCTACTGCAGTAGATTGAACTAATTTGTTTGGAGGTAGCCTGTACCAACATAATAAGGATGGATTTCCAGCTAATGTTGTCGGAACGTCAGGGACCAATCGTATGGTATCATTTTCAAAGTGAAAGCCTATTGTCGATTGCCAAGATGTGTACATGTAAGCATTTTCTATGCTTATTAACGGCATGTTTCTTAAGTTAACGGTAGTTGGTGATTCTTTGTATCTTATTTCTCTCAGGCCTCTTGCTACCGATCTATAAGGAACCGAGTAATTGCTTTGACCAGCCACCAATGGAATTTCAATTCTATCTACAAAATAATCTTGATCTACACTTTCAAGCAATGGTATTAATTGAGCTTGTATAATATTGTCGCAAAACGCTAAGATATCAGAATTAGATAACAAACCTTGAGGTTGAGGATTACTGATACGTCGATTTACGCCATTAATAATGTCATCGGCTGTAATCATATCTTACCTATTTTTTTGATTTTTTCTTTGATTTTTTCTTTTTTAAACTTTTCTTTGGTAACTCAGCTACTATTTCCATACTCTTGACAGACGCTCTTTTAGGGTCCATTGCCATCATTTTGTGCTGTCCACCTTTTTCTCTTTGATGAACTCTTCCAGACAGAAAATCTGAAATGTCGTCTCCCATCAAATCCCCTTCATCTTCCATATCTTCGCCTTCTTCTTTCATTAATTTTTCACCGGAATCTTCTAAATCTTCTTCTAAATCTTCACCTTCTTGATGTTCTTTTTTTTCTAAATGTTCAGATTCTTCTTCTTCATCTTCTCGGCGGTGTTCATCTTCCGGTAGTCTTTCTTGCTCTTCCCTTCCTTCTTCTTGGTCTTTCATTAACTTCTCCAGACCTCTCTCATCGTCACCTTCTAAGTCATCGGAATGATCCATAATTTTTTCATTTAACATCGCGATCAATTTTTTTAGTTGCTCTTTTTTGACTTCATCTTTCATTTCTAACATACCAAATTCCTTAAATTAATTGTTAAAATACACGTATCCATTGATTATTTACACCATCTCCCACTAATAAAGCACCATTTAAACTCCCCAGTGTTCCTGTATTTCTTACTATTAAATTATCTCCGGCTGCTGTCATCGGTCCTACCATAGTGTCTGCACCGCTCAAAGCAATTGTTAAATCACCACCGGCGCCAGCGGGACCATGATTACTGATAAATATTATTTCTTTGTCTGTAGCTACAGGTAATGTAAGGGTTTTTGCTCCGGCAAAAGTGGCAATGATTATGCAATCTAATCCAGAAGCCGGTGCAATAGCGGCGTTTGTATCAACCAAAAAACTAAATCGTTGTCCGCCAGTTCCTTGCGCGGAATCAGCCAAAGCTGCTAAAAAAGTAGTCAGGCTTCCCCAATTCAAGTCGCCCGTTTGAGGAATTTCATAAGTTAATGGGGCGGGAGTTGTTGTCCCGCTAGGCCATGTTTTTGTTATACTCATACCACCTCTTATGTTATACTATTCATATGCTACTATTATTACATAATCTATCTTAACATAAAACACGTAATGATAAACTACGTTATAATGTGATTATTGTTAAAAATATGATATTATAATTTTTTGAAGTAGTTTATTATATATTATATCATTAATCTAGGGAAGAGTAGATAACTAATTAAAGGGAAATACAAATGGCAAATTTTAGATCAGGATACCTAAAGCAAGGTGACCCTCTAGGTATGACGCAAAGAGATTACACAATGCCCAAGGGGACTAGGATGGCTTCTCCTTTTTGGGTTGATCTTGAAGGAGTTTCTTTAGCTAAGATATATGGGATTGAAGACCAAAGTAGTGTCGATACAGTAGGTGCAGATGGATTGGATGCCGCGCAGGCAGCTGTCACCGGAGTGGTAACAGTTACTCAAGTAGGTCATAAATTAGAAGTAGGGTCTAGAATAAAAATTAAAGGTTGTTCTGGTTTTGCAGAAAATGGTGCAGCGATGGGCTCCAACCCATTTCAAGCAGTTACAGCAGTGACAGAAACAACATTTAGTTATGTTGGAACTGTTCCAGCTGGTGCTGGTACGGGTAAAATTGCCTATACAATGGACGCGATACAAACGCCTGTAAAATTAGTAAATGGTGTTCAAAAAAACCAACAAGTCGTTCTCGAATGCGCTAATCAATCTACTTGGCATTTAGATACAAGCAATATAGACATCCTCGATGCATGGATTCCTCAAGAATTTGATACTCTAACATTGTACTGGGACGGTCATTCCAAATGGGTTGGTTTGAGCGATCAAATCAGATCTGATGAAGATGTTAGATATCAAGACGGCGTTATTTACGCTGACCAAATGGAAAACTTAGGAGCTCAAGATTTAGTTCTTCTTCCTGCACCTGGAGCTGGATTTTATAATAAAATTGACTACGTCCAAATGGATCACGATGCATACCCGGCAGCTATGACAGTAAATGACGCTCCCGCAGTGGCTGTTGGAGTTGCGGGACCACCAGTGCAAACAACAGTTACTGTTACACTAGGTGCTACACAACCTGATCACGGATTGGCCGTTGGTGATATTATCGTGGTAACAAGAGCTACAGGAACATTAACTGCAAATGTAACCCTTACTGATGTTGTAACTGAAACTAGAGTTGTTGCTACTACTCCTGGTGCAAAAGAATTTACATACGTTGTAGAAGGTATTAATTCTTCAGGAAATGGTGTTATTGATTATACAGTAGTTCAGGAAATCTCGACTGGTAATAATATCAGAATGTTTCCTTCTTCTGGTGTTAATCCAGTTGGTGATATGTATCCTACAAACGACCTTAGACCAGAATTTCTTCAATCAACAGGCAGTACTGGTGTCTTTTTTGTTCCTAATAGCCGAGATAGTAACCAAATTATATTTGGTAGTTTTTATAAATTTACCCGTATAGACCCTGCTGCTGCTCTTGGGGGGTTACAAACAATTGATTTATCTAACAAAGAATACTTAATAAAAGGAGTGTCTACAGCAACTGGTGGAGCAGCTGGAGCAGCTGCCATGAAACCTACAGGAACAATAAAAGCTCAGCTTGCAAACCATAGAATTAGATATAGAATTAAATATCAAGTTAAATCAGTTACAAATCTTGAGTAATTAAATAAAAAAAAAGTCAACAAAAAAAGGGAGGGTCTTTCGACTCTCCCTTCTTTTTTTGTATTAACTTATTTTACAATTCGTCGTTAATACCGTGTATACGTAGGTTCTGAGCTGGTGCATGACAAAATAAATATTGATCCGAATAGCTCCTAAAAGCATAGCCGGCTTGATTTTGAAGTGCAAAAATTATCTTCTCAGAGTCCATGCCAGGGACGGTAAAGGAGACGTCCGAGCTTCCAGACCTTGTCCAAGTAGGAATGTGGAGAGCATAAGCTTGACCTTCTTTTACACATCTATGGGGAACCATTTCTATAACCCCCGCTTGTGAGTGGTATCTTATCGATTGGAACCCAGCTGTATCCTTTTTCTCATCGTACGATTCATCGTAGAAACGAAGCGCGGAATCTGAGTTAGATAGTGATGCCCATGTACGTGGATTTACGTAACAAACGAGGTCACCTTCCATTCCAGATTTGTTAACCATGTCGGCTACGCCATCTTGACAAGCTGATAAACTTAAAGCTGCGTTGTGTTGCAAGTCTAAGTTGCTTCCTTGCCATAGACTATATTGACTAGTGTTAATACCAAACAATTGACCCGCTTGAGTCGCAAGTATACGATCGACACCAATACTGTCATTAGCCGTTTCCATGCCATCGAAACACAGGCGAATATTAGAAGTTAATGCTGTTGGAGATGCGGCAGCGGCTACTGGTACAAAATCAACAACAATATAACCAAATTCGGAATTTACAGAGACTAGTGAACCTGCGGCTTGAATTGTTCCCGCGGCATCTACTTGCAGTACTCTCATACCTTCCATGCCAACCCATATCCCACTAGCAAACTGGCCGGGTGAAAGAAGAATTGCACTGTTGCCACCGGCCATACCACCTGCATTAATACCGTTAGTAAATAAAACGCCATTTAATGTAGCTGTACCATTGGCAAATACAACACCTCTGTAAGTTCCGGTGTAATGTGAAGTATAGCCCAAAAGATCCGTGGATTGACCATACAATCTAATTATCTCTTGGAATTTCTGGTGAGACTTCAGGTTATTACGAACTATGAATTTCGTAGCTTCAAAAAAAGCCCGGTCACCACCACCGACAGAGCGCGAGATAGTGGCCCACGGAACAACTGAAGCCAAAACCGAAACGTTAGGAGCAACAGAACTTTGTGAAACTACACCTGCACGAGGTGGGTTTAAATCAAAAGCACTATTACTAGAAGAAAAAGTGATTCCAGTCTCAGCACTAAGGACGACGGCCTCTAAGTAAGCCTCCCCGACCCGCGCTTTTTGGCTAAAAGGTATTCGTTTACTCAGATGCTGATCCTCTGGAACCAGGTCTTCAAGATTTCCATAAACTCTTTTAAACAAGTTAATAACATCACTTGAGGAAATTGCTGCCATTTTTAAACTCCTTTATTAAATTATTTTAAACGTAAAAAACTTCTACTTTTATCATACAAGGATTAAA
>TARA_R100000655_G_scaffold35127_2_pt1 | contig 10828 bp, 18 predicted proteins | sample TARA_R100000655 | Tara Oceans TARA_R100000655 (sample SAMEA2622497) | marine metagenome | biome: marine biome (ENVO:00000447); feature: deep chlorophyll maximum layer (ENVO:xxxxxxxx); material: "saline water (ENVO:00002010), including plankton (ENVO:xxxxxxxx)" | depth 90 m
TCAACCTCTTCTTCAGGCTCTTCTACTTGTTCATCTTCTACCTTATCCTCAATTTCTTCTAATTCAGGGGTAGATTCTTCTTTTACTACTTCTTCTTTTTCAACCGGAGCTTCTACTTCAGCAGTAGCTTCCGGCACTTTCATGCCATCACCTGCGATTACATCATCAAAAGTAATGTCATCTAATTGTATTTTATCATTTGGGTCCATTATATATTGTTTTTAATTTACAAATTTACTAATTATATTGATATTTTTTATAAATGTTTTATTTTTTGGTTTTCTATTATTATATAACACTTAGCTTATTTTTTAACAGCGTTTCTATAATCTTTCATATACTCTTCAACTGATTTATTTTTTCCTGGTGGTGTATACACCTTACCTTCTCTTCGAGCTGCAAAATATTTTCTAGCTCCTTCTCTCCCTATATAATTTGATAATGCTGCTAGTTCATTGTCAGTAAAATCAGTTGCTAAGTCTTTATAATCTTTCCTTAATTTTTTAATATTACTCTGTAGTCCTGGAACATCTTTAATCTCACCTCTCCAACGCATATCAAAAATTTGATTTTGTAAAGTAGTGTCTGATGCAAAAGAATCTCTACTTACACCTTCCATTATAGGTAATTTTTTTATCTCTGAGTATAACTGCCCATAAAATCCAGTAGCACTAGTTTCAGGGTTTTTCATAAGAACTCCGTTACTACTCTCTACAAATCTTACTCCTTTTTTAAGTTCCCATGGCGCTCCTTTTTCTCTACGACCTTGTGGAAATTGTGGGGGCATGTATGGTGTAGGATTAATATCATCAGGATTAAACCCACCTTTTTGATAAGCAGCTGGTGATTCTATTACTGTTCCTCTTGATGGACCAGTTGGTAAATCTTGTATTCCTGGAGGTACATTTTGATAGCTTTCTACTAAATGACCTTGATCATCTATTTTATCTATATTAATAGGTGCTTTCATCCCAACTGTGTTAAAAGATTGGTTAGGTTGTACATTAGGGAAAGCCATACTAGCTTGAGTGTTCCCCATAGCATGTTGTTCTCGTAACCCTACCTCTTGTTCTTGCGGTGTATTAGCAACTTGCATTTGTTGTTGCTCTTGCTGCATTTGATATTGCTCAATCAAATCTACTCCTTGATCTGCAGCCTGAAATACCTCAGTAATACCACCTGGGTATCCTGTAGCTCTAACTCTGTTTAGTAATTCCCTCCTAACTTCGTTTGTTGGCATTCTTATCAGCTATTTCTTTTCTGTTTTTACTGTCCTCTCTTTTAACTTCGTGTAACTCTCTTGTAAGATTTTCTGTAGCTTGATTACCCCTAGATTTTTCATCTAATTCTTTTTGTCTTACTTCAAGCTCTCTTTCTTTTATCTCAAAATCTCTAACCATCTTCTCAAGATTTAAAGTATGTCCTTCAGTATCTTTTTTAGATTCTGCAGATATTAATGCAATCTCAATATCTTTCTGTCTGTCTTTTTCTCTTTCAAGATTTTCAGCTTCTTGTTGCATTTGTGCAGCTTGCATCTGCTGTTGTTGCATTTGTTGTTCTGCTTCACTTTGAGCTTGTTCTAATTGCTCTTGAACTCTATCAGCTTTCTTAAGATTCTTTTTAATTTCTATAAAACTTTCAGAATCTAACATCTGTGCTATATCCCCCATCTTAGCTCCACCTTGAACCATAGCTTGTGTCAATCCTTTAATGTTTTGTAACTTCTCTTGATCTTTACCTGCATCAGAAACAAATATCCCATAATTAGATTCCATATGTTGCATACTATCTATATCTAAAAAGTCTTGTGTACCATCAGGCATTACATACATTGATTTCTTGCCTGTTAACCATGCTTCTTTAGAATACTCAAGTAAAGCTTGGAAATCTCTTTGCTCCATTCTTTCAAACTTTCTAAATAAATCTTCTGTAATATGTGATGATTGTAATATAGCTTGTTGTGAAGATGCTTTACCTTCGTATGCACCAATTTCACCTTGTCTTTGTCTACTAACCCCAGATATTTTTTCCCATTCAACTAATATAGATTCTAATAAAGAAATATACTGCCCAATAGTTTTTATAGACATGTCAAGTACTGATTGATGCTGTGGATTTAGCTGTATACCTTCTTTATTGTAGTCCACCCAAGCAATACCTGTACCCTCTACATAATACATAAACTTATCCATGTCCCATTTCTTAGGTATCATATTTATATCAAACTGTGCAATAATATCTTTACTCCTAGCTATTGCAAGTTCTAATCTATACTTGTATATGTTGTAGTTTAACTGATAAGGTATACCAAGTTTTACTAAAGATATATTTTTTGCATTAGTATTAGAATATCTTCTCCCGTTAATAGGTAATTTACATTTAGAAGGGTTATCTAAAGATAATCTTTGGTTTACAATAGGGTTTATATTTATATAAAATCTCCCATCTATTCTTGTACCTTCCCAAACTTCATTAACCCATTTCCAAGTTAGTCTAGCCCCTTGTTCTTTCATTTCCATAGGTAATCTAAATCCATCTGCAACTTCTTGCTCTTCTACCGTTCCTGTTTCAGGGTCTAAGTAAGTTAAAAATCCTATTCTTTTTCTAGATTTCCAGTAAACATTAGTTACTTCAATTAATCTATTTCTAAAAGCATTTGCATCTTTACCTGTAGAGTTTGCATATAAAAATGAAACATCATTCTCTGAATGTTGCGGATCTTCAAGCTCTAATACCTGCTGTTCTGATAAACTTTCATAATATGCGTCAACTACAGTAGATGCGTGTACGTATTTTCTTACTAGAGCCCAATCACCATCTTCTACAAACTCTAAGTCTGGGTCAAGGTCATAGTCTACATCTAAAGGATTTAATATTTCATAAAATGGTTCTGAATTTCTAACTCCTCTGTGTGTATACACTTCTCCAGATACTAAATAGTGAAACCAAGCTTTTTGTATTTTATCATACACTTCTTGATCTTGCATTATATAGTTCATAGCCTTTTGTCCTAGTATAGCTCTTTGATCTACATATGTTTCTTCAAACATTTCTGCAATATGTTGAGGTAATTCTATTTCTTGTTCAGGATCTACCCCCACATCTTGTCCTTGTCTTTGAACTGCTTGTAAAAAATGTTGTTGTAAATTTTTAAATATTAATTCTTTTTTGCTTTCCTCCTTGATAGCAATACTATCAGAATTTTGTACTGTAACAGTGTAATTGAGAGGCCTCTTAGATTTTTCCCCTAGAAGAAGATCAATTATGGGTTTGATTATAGGGTAATTACGCATTTCGGAAGGGAAGTTTTTACGGCTTTTACCGTAAGGTTTTAATACATAATTGTAATCGCCTTCATCAATTACACCGTTATAGTAATCATATAAAATGTTAAGATCATCTTTCTTTTGAGAGTATCCTGCTCCTGAGTTAGAAAGATTAATAAATGCTTCTACACATTCTTCTCTCCATTTTTTATCTTTTTTAGTTATAGACAGTTTTTGTCTTGGTAATTTAGTGTATCCCATAATCTACAAAAATAATAAATATTTGTTCTTAATATTAGCCCTAATTACATTTTTAATTAGACATTATAAATATATCACTACAGATAGTTACATATATCGTATAAACTATATTTAAGAGTTAATTCTTTACCTTCCTCTACTCTTTTTATAGTTTTTAACTTTTTATAATCTGTATTCTCATCATCCTCAACCAATTCACAATTAGCATCTTCAGAATGATTTATAAATCCTCCTAATGGTGTTCTAATATAATCGTGTTGAAAATTTGGGTCATAAACATGACTTATACCTATAACTACCTCTCCCGGAATATCTTCTTTCGCTATGATCCCTACTCCATGAATTTCTGACGGACCTATTGTTAAGTATTCTGGTAGAGGGTTATAAGGTTCTTTTTCTTTACATTTTTCCATATTAATAATAATTTTGATCAAACCATTTATCGGATGATCTGTCTTCTAGTATATCTTTAACTTCTGCATTATACAATTCTCTAGTGTGATACATTCCAATCATTAACGACATTACTCGGTCAAAGTTACCTTTGTGATTAAATTTTATCAACTCTAATAATAAAGCAGGATCGTATATTTTATGCAAATTTAATAATTGTTTTCCATCTTCTTCTGTTCTCCTTACAGTATTTAGCCAATCTCTGATATATATCTCACCTTGCCTTTTCCTAGCTTCAGTCATATGCATACCATATTGTCTTTTTACTGTTCTACTTCTAAGTTCTCTTTTATCTAACATCTCAAACTCTTCTTGTAACTTGTGTAACTTCCTAAATCTTTTTGCGTAAGCTATTACCTCACCACGATCATTTTCAAACCCTATTTTACACCCATAGTAATCTGCAAGTAAGAATAAATTTCTATTATAATCATCTTGAGTCTTAGGCCTACCTACATATGATGCTACAATAATATCGTCTGGTTGTGATAAATTATTAGGTCTTTTTAAAACATATGCAGAGCCTAAAGATGTAGAATCTGCAGATTGATTTTGACCATAAGGGTCATGACAAATAACATACATATTCATAGGTACTTGTCCTTTTTGATTTCTGTAAGGAGTTTCATATATAACTACCGCCCCTGTCTTATCATCATCTTTTCTATGTGGAAATTTTATAATTTGTTTTAAATCTCCATCTAAAGTAAATTTAACACCACCTTTTACATCTTGGTGTAGTCTACCAACTGTCCCCATAGACTGTAGACCTCTTGCCTTAACAATATTATACTGTTCTTGCAAAGTGGCTATGTCAAATAAATTAGAAGTAATTTGTAGTGTAGCTTCTTGAGGAGAAAAAGGGTGCTCAGCTATATATTGGTCTAATGATTTTGCATCTGCAGCACCTTTCTTCTTTTCCCTCATTTCTGTTTCATACTCTATTGCTTTTTGCTCTTCAGAGTTACCTTCATCGTCTATAAATCCATCTAAGTTTTTTTGTATAGGAATAAAATACCCACACTTAGTTCCTGTAGCTCCTTCGTCCCAAATATTTTCATATTCCATACAATCATATGCTGCAGGGTTATAAAATATCTCTTCCATAGCCTCAAAGTCTGATCCCTCAGTACCACCCGTACCAAATGCTATCATCATCCCCAAAGTTTTACTACCTTGCCTCATTGTAGGCATTGTTACCTCCCATGCTTTTAATAATCCTGGGAAAGATCCTGCCTCTTCAAAAAATACTAGCTCCCCTGCTTTACCCCTTACTTTATCTGGGTTATCTTTTAAACTTACCCCTAGTATTTGTGACTTCATCCCCATTTCGATCTCTAATCCATTAACCTTCTTTTTATATCCTGACATTTTATGCATTTCTCTATCCCTTAGTCTAGGTTGAGACCATGCAGTATGATCATCTATAAATGATAGAAATTCCCACGCTTTAGATAATAGTCCATCACCAATTAAATATTCTTTTTGTCCAGCAAATACAAAGTTTTTAGAATTTTTTACAAAAAAGTAATTACGTGCAAGCATAGATCCAGCTTTATAAGAATATCCCTTACGTCTTGCTTTTAAAACAATCATATGTTTATTATCTGCCCTAGCTTTATCTATTTCTTGATAGTATTCCCAATCACCATCATAAAATCTAGGAAATGTACGCTCACGTCTAGCTTGTATACTACCATCAGGTAATTCTTCATCTACAGCTCTATCAATAGGACAATAGTTTAAATAAAAATAGTGAAATCCTGTAATGTGTAATTCATCTATAGTATATCCATATAAACAGCGATTTTTTTCTTCATCCCAAAAGTCATAATATTCTTTTGTACCTGGAAGTGCAGGTGTGTAATATCCATTATTTAAAAAAGATACTGCTGCTGGTCTAATTCTATCTATATTTTTAAATCTTGACATTTCTCTTTTATCTTAACTAATTCAGCACACTTTTCATACTCTTCTATACTTACAAAATACTCAACAACAATATCTATTATATCATCACTCCTACCATCCTCTGCTATAGGATCAAATGGTAGAGGAAAATCATTTATTGTGTCATCTTCTAAAGCATAGTAAATATCATCTAAAGTTTTCCTCTTAGTTATAAGATCGTAAGCGTTAACCATTGCCCGATTATAAAGTTCTAAGTCTTCTAAAAATTCCATTACATACTATATTTGTTTACTTCAATGCCCCCTCTGTTTGTATTAGCAGCTTGCTCTTCTTTTTTAACTATCTCTTCTAATCTTGATAAACCATCAACAACTTTCCCCATATTAGACAGATTAGCTATTAAATCTTTAGCATGAAATATAGGCTTACCATGGTCATCCATTAAATGTAAGTCTATATCTCTAAAATATTTTTCTAACTTTACTATTGACTCTCTAGCAGCTTTTAATAATCTTACTGCTGATGTCTCTATTAAAGTTTCGTACTTTTTACACCCTCCTAATACTTTTTCCGAAGGTTTCCATTTACTTTTTTCTCCAAATATACTATTTTTTACTTCAATTGTACGCTGCTCTCTATCATATACTGCAAATGGACTTTTATGATCTTCCATAAAATATATAAAAGCCAGCTCTTCAGCATTTAAAGTTTTTAACTGTATTATAGTTTTACAGTATGGGCTAGGTACCGCTTTATTATCTTGTATGTGTATTAAATCTTCTCTCATGTTTTCTTACAAGTGTTAGGACATTCTTATATTTTTCTTTATCTTCTACTAGTTCTACAGTAATACTTATTTCATCTAGTTTTTCATTATTTTCTATTGCAATATCTTTTAAAATTCTTAATCTATGATTTCCATTGCACGCATAATATCTATACTCTAAATTTTCTCCTTTATAATCTAAAACTTCAATATTATTTTGTATTCCATTTTCTTTAATATCTTCTTTTAACTGTTTATTTGACCAATAACAATTATTTTTAATCGTATGTTTAACTCCATACTTTGCATAAAAACCACCAGCATTACAAAAACAACCTTTAATTTGACTTAAAAATAAAGTTGTAGTTTTACTCATCTACTTTTTTATTGTGTATTTCTAAAAACTGTTTTATAGTTTCAAATTGCATACAATAATCATATAATATTTTTTCATCCTCAGTATGCTCTTTTTTAGCATCATGAATTAAAGCATATTTAAATAAAGCCATTTCATGATTTTGTAACTGCGAATCTCTTTCACGAATTAACATATAAACATCGTAGTCAATCTTTTTTTGCATTCCATTAATAAATACCTTCTTCTTACTTTTCTTTTTTTCTTTTTTCATTTAATTTAGTAATATGTTTAATTCTATTAGGGTTTACAGAAAATTTACCAAAGTAAGGTAGACGAACACTATCAAAATTTCCCTGTTTCATTATCTTTTCTACAAATTTAAATTGTGAGTTTACAATATTTTCTACTTTTTTAAGGGAAAGATTATATTTAGTCGCTAGAATCTGTATTATTATTTTTTTGTCTTTCAGCATTTTCTTTTTTGTAGTTTTCAACCTCTTCTGGAGGTATTATCTTCATGTTTCCAGGACCTGCAGGCATCATAGTTGGGGGATTTGTATATATTTTTGTACCGTTAGCATCATAATAATGATATGCTTCTTCTATGTCTGGAGTGTTTTCTTTTTCTTTCTCCTTATCAGCTTTATCTGCTGCTTCTTTTTCTTCTTTTGATAATTCTTGCTTTTCCCACTTATCTTTTGGGCAATCTGCTGTTTTCCATTTTGCTTTATGTTCTAACAAACAGCCGCAAGCTCCACACCTCATACTTTTTTCAATTAAAAATTCACATTCTTTGCAAGTATCTAATCTTGCTACGTAGTCTTCTTCAGTTACATTAGGGGCACCTTCTTTTACATACTTAGCTACTTCTTTTGTAAAACTTTTAGCCATTTGAAAAAATGATGGGGGTTTTACATAATGTTCTTCGTTATCAATTTTTTCTTTATCAGTCATATTTCTCAATCTTTAAAGTTATTAAATCTCCACTTGGATTTTGTAGTATAATTATTTCATATGGCCCTACTTCAAAGTATGATGGTACTAAAATATCAAGTATATTATCCATTATCCTCTTTTTATTGTAACTTCTACCTTATCTGTATTTGGATTTAAAAATGGGTTAAGGGTATATACATTATCTTTCTTTATCATAGCCCCCTTATCTTTAAATCTTTTAATATAATTATTTAGTGTATTATAATCTGTAATTCCTATCATTCCTGCTACATTCTTTTTATTATTTATAGAACAAAGATTAATATCCTTTTTACTATCTTGAACATCTATAAATGCAGCTAAAATTTGTAGTTCTTTATTAGTTAAATTAAATATACCATTCCATATTTGTAAATATTTATATGTAGTATCTATATTAACTGTTATTTTTTTATTTTTCATTGTATTTATTCTTTATACCTAATTTTTTATTTATTTCTTGTTGTTCTTTTTCTCTGTAGCCTTTACCCATATCTGTTCCATAGTATTCATCAAACGTAACTTCTTTTTTTCGTAAAGTTGGTTCTGTTCTTATAAGACTTGGAAAACCATCAAACTCTTTTTCTACCTCTTGCATCCAATCCCCACATTCACACTGAGCTTGTTCAGTCCTAACTTTACCATCTATAACTTTTAGTGTTGCTTTAGATAATTCTCTTGTGTTCCCACAACTATTACATATATACTTCAACATTTCTACTCTTCGTTTTCAAAAATTATTTCTTTAGCTACAAATACAGCTCCTAGTATAATTAGTATAATTATTAATATTACGTCTATCATATTTTTAATTCTATTTTAGCAATGCCCCCATTTATATTGATCACTGCTGTTTGTGATTGTCTATTAAACTCCTCTACATACTTCTCTACATTCTCTCTTGTGCAAATAAAAGACAAAAATACCTGCAACTCTTTAACTGCTAAATCTAAATCTTGTTTAGCTTTTAAAGTTTTAGAGTCAGAATCTAAAAAATCATGGTAATCTTTAAGGGATATAGTTACGCTACCTTTTACCACTTACCTAACAACTGATGTTCCCCAACTAATAAAACATCTTTCTCATCTACACGAGACTTTATAGCCTCTGTTCTAGGATCTACCATAACAGTATCCCCAACTTTAACAAAATTGCACATAGGACCTACAGCTATTACCTCTAATATATTAGAACGTTTAGCATTATCCGCTGCTGTCTCATCTCCTACAAAAATACCTGACTCTGTTTGTGTAATTGTTGGGTCTGGAAGGATGACCCATGATCCATTTGGTTTAAATTCCATAATCTATATATTTTTTTTACAAATATATAAACTATTTTTTTATATTTCCAAATGTTTTTTAAGAAAAGTTTGTTTACTGGAAGTAACTAGACGCAGTTATCCCCCTTGAGATTTTATTTCAAACTTGGACTTCGTATCTAGCAGTGCTCCTTGTTAAGGGACCCAGGGATAATAAAACTGATGTTAATTCATCACACTTACCTATGTGTAATTTACCCCAACTAGAACTTATACACTCGTTCTTTTGCAATTACCGGAGAAAACTCTATCTCTATTTGAGACTACAATCCGATGTCTTTTCCCATTTTTGGTTACCGTGGGATGAAATTATTGCGATGCAAAAATAATAAAAATTTATTACAATCCAAATAAAAACACAATAATCATAAGTAATAAATATATTACAGGTGTTAAATCTATTCTTTTCATACTGCAAATATACCTAGCTGCTATCCAAATAATGTTAAGGTAATGTTAAATTTTAAAAATAAAAAAAATTTTTTTGGTGGGTTAATGAGCGTGAGGACCAGCACAATCAAAGACCCCCGCTATTTTACGGAGTTCAAAGTACCCAGGCTTTAATCTTCAAACATTAATTATTTCTGGGAATAATCTAAAAACATAAATGCCTTATGCTACCTACTATTACAGCTACAACAATTAGAACAACTACTAATCATGTATTAATATTCTACAAAGCCAACCCATTCTCTTGCGAGAACGCTATTGGCTATGTTCAAAAGAATAATCTTATACCTGAGACTATTCAGCCTAAAGATACATTTCAAATACCAGCTAATCCTATTCCTTTTCAGAAAGAAGATGAAAATGGTAACATAATGTGTACTAAGGATGGTGAGCCATTGACGTTTCTTAAGTGGTAGTAAAGGGAGTTCTTCCCTTTTTTTGTTTTCTTGTCGTAAACAATCACGAAAGTGTGTGAGTGTGTCAATCAGGTCACATTCACCACTTTTTCCCACATTTTAACATTATATCAAATTGTAAAGATATAATAATATAACATTAACAACTTAATAACAGGTGTAACAATAAGCCCAAAGGTTAGTGATAACCATCTAGATTTGGTGTCGAATTGAGTAGGAAACAAAAAAACCCTACTCAACCTGTTATTATTAACCTAAACATTAACTAAACACAAATAAAGACATGGAAAAAACAACACCATTTTCTGATGCACTTAACGTTGCACCTTCAGAAAGAGAACAAACAGAAATTAATATCTTAAGAGAATCTAACAGCAAGTTAAAACTTGAGCTACTAAAACTAAAAGAGAAACTTAAGAAGATTAGAGAAGAGGCGGAATGGAACTAGCAATAAGAAAGTTTATAATCTATCCTATAATGGACAGAATATTTAACTATAAACAGAAACCTAGTAATATACAGCCAATGAAAATAGAATGCACTGCACATCCAGCAACTAGTAAGAAATTACAATGCTTAGATGTAAGAAGCATAACTTATGATGATTGGCTAAAATATATTAGACATGAATGCACAAGATAAATATAAGAG
>TARA_R100000655_G_scaffold52715_2_pt1 | contig 10819 bp, 25 predicted proteins | sample TARA_R100000655 | Tara Oceans TARA_R100000655 (sample SAMEA2622497) | marine metagenome | biome: marine biome (ENVO:00000447); feature: deep chlorophyll maximum layer (ENVO:xxxxxxxx); material: "saline water (ENVO:00002010), including plankton (ENVO:xxxxxxxx)" | depth 90 m
TCAAAATACAGGTGCAGACTTAGCACCTTCTCAACGCAATTACTTTGGAGGACTCAACGTATATCCGAAAGTTACCGACGACAACCAACTCAAAGCACTCGCAGGTGCGCTCGGTATCAAATATTTTAACGCTTAAAAACCACGCCAAACTTGAGGCGTATATAAAAAGATGGCAACAAAACTCACAGACTTAGCAGCTTTAGCTAATAACCCTGCTTCGGGTGATTTGCATACCGTAGTAGACGTAAGCGACACTTCAGGAGGCGCAGCAGGTACTAGCAAAAAAGTACAAAATAAATATATTATTCAGACTGATAAAATAAGTCTAAACAATTCACAAGTAACTGATTTGGACGATGGTGGCACTTCAGGAGAGTTTCAGGTTTTAGTAGCTGCTCCAGGTTCGGGGTTTATGGTCGTGCCACTAACGGTAACAATTATTGCGACAGGCGCAGGTGCGACTCAAAGTAATAGAAAGGCTTTGTATATTGGTTATGACGTAGACCAAACAGATGACTTTTGGGTTGAATATGCTTACTTTATGGACGGACTCGCAAGTGGTAATGTCAGAACACTAACTGGCGAAGCAGGCTCAGGCAGTACAAGGAGTTCGGCAGACTCAAGTATTGACAACTTAGCTTTATCCGTTTGGGCTAATGACAATTTTGACGGAGGGTGGGCTATGGATATTTACATCACTTATCAAATAGTAAAAATCTAATGGACTTAACACAATACGAATTACTACTTTTGTTTGTCGGTTTACTTGGCACGATATTCAAATTCCAAAGGGACTATACTATTTTAACAGCTAGAGTAATATCCTTAGAAAAGCACGAAACGGAAGTTAAAGATTTACTAAGCAAGCTGTGTGAAGGTATGCAGGAAATTAAATTACTATTAGCTGAACAAGGTATTAAGTGAAACTGAGATACTTTGATACTAGCGAGTTTGATTGTCCGATAGCAGGTCAAGGTGACAAAATGGATAAGAACTTTTTAGACTTACTTGACGAGGCTAGACATATAGCTTCAACACCCTTTAGAATAACGAGTGGCTATAGATGCCCCGAACACAATAAAAATGTAGGTGGTGTACCTGGTAGCTCTCACACAAAATTTGTAGCGTGTGACATTTCCTGTGAAGATAGCGCAAGACGTTTTTTAATTGTATCATCTTTAATAAAAGCAGGAATAACAAGAGTGGGAATATCACCTGATTTCATTCATTGCGATATGGACTTTGATAAACCACAAAATTTAATTTGGACTTATAAATAATAAAATATGGAATTTTTAATAGAAAATTGGGTAGAGCTGACGCTTGCCCTAATAACACTTTTAGGTACGTACACAGCTTTAACAGCAACTAAGACTGACGACGCAATCTTAGACGTAATAACTAGAATTTTTAACGCTGTTGTATTAGGTAAAAATACTACTAGCAAAGACTGTAAAGAAGAGTGCAAAAACAAATAATATCTATGCTCAGTAAGTTTGACCTTACTGAAGTATTTAAGGGTAAAGGCGACTTAAAGCGTTGGAGTTCTAAACGAACTATAGGGGGTGTTATAGTTACTTACGCTTTGACGGCTATGGCAGGATCAATAACTTGGCAGGGCGTAGTATTATGCTTTATAGGAGTTTTACCTTTATGCCTTTCTTTTTTAGAAAAAGATTAGTATATTTACATAACCTTCTGGTTTAGCTTAATGGGCTAACGGAATTAGGGAGTAGACTAAACGTAGTCTCTCCCTTTTTTTTGTGTAAATTTGTTTTATTAGATTAAATACCATATATTTGTGTCAAATAAATAAATAAAACACAATGGAAAAGTTAAACTCAGTTACAAAAAAAGAAGCCTTTGAAGCAATAGATTACCTACACGCTAACGGCTTCGTCGAAGAAATGACAACCGACAAAAAGTACTATACCGAAATACTACTAAAAACAGTAGCAAACTTTTACGGAATAGACTTAGGTTTAGATTCGTAATTAATTAGAGGGTTTACGCCCTCTTTTTTTATTTAATAAAATGACTGAATACCCAAACAAGTTTTGTATTGTAGTTCATATAGCTGAATACCCTGACAGATTTCATTGGACTTACTGGAAGGAAGTTGATACAGAACAAGAGTTAGAAAACTACCTTGACGAGCTTTCAGAAATGGGTTACGTTATAGGAGATATTTTTACTGAAAAAGAATACTATGCAAATTTATAAAGACGTAAACGAATACTACGCTGCTAACCCTCAAACAATAGAAGGTGAGCGTGTCGAGATAGGTGGTAGCGTTCTAAGGACTACTGGACTAACTGACATTGAGTTGGTTAAAAACTACGATAAAGTAATAACAGCTAGAATAGATGGTGAGTGGGTTGGTTGGGGCTGTGCAATAGATTTTATAAAGTATTATTGCAATAGTGGTAAGCATAAAAAAAACATTGGAGACGTTACATATTGGGGTAATATAGGTTGCCGTAACCATTGGTCTTTACAATATTGTTTACAATGCGTGCCTATAGACGAAATAGTAAATGACGATCTGCTATCTAAAGAAGAGTATAAAAATTGGATAGCTTATAGGTATGGAAAAAAACTCCCTAGAGTGGGTAGGTTATTAGAAATAAAATGCAAATCTTTGAATAATTATTAAACAATAAACAAATGGAAACATTAAGAAAAGTAGCGTCAGTTCAAGGCGCAGGAACGTATGACAGCCCAAAGGGTTTGTTATACAGATTTGAGTACACGTTTCAGGACGGCTCAACAATTAGCGCAAATCACAAAACTCAAGAGCCACCGTTTAAGTCAGGTGACGAGGTAGTCGTAGAAGAGCGTGGACGTAAAGACGACGGATTTACTTGGGGTGCTGTAAGAAGGCGTACCGAAGGTTGGTGTACTGGAAACCCTGAAAGAGTACCTGTATATAAAGACGAAACTACTAAACGTATCGAAGCGTCGTGGGCTGTAAATACAGCAGTAGTCGGTTTAGGATCTTTGAAAGATTTAGACAACGTAGAGAGTTACGCTAGACAGCTTTTGCTTATGCGTGACAGGTTAGTAGAAAACCCTTACGACCAGTTCAAAGGTGTAAAACCTGCTGGTTGGACTAAGGAAGATATTAACGCTGCTGAAGCTGCTCAGGATATGGAAATACCTGCTCCTACTGATAACGATTTACCTTTTTAACTATGAGTAAGATGGGTCAAAAGTTCGTAGACGAACAAGAGGTAAAATTAGAACAACTTTACAACGATGCGGTATATATGGCTGTTAATGGTAGAGATATAGAATGGGCTATGGAGTGTGCGCTTAAAGCAACTGGCGCACTAGACCACGAGCCTACGGACGCTTACTTTAGTAGAGTAAAGCGTTACGCAACAGAAATTTTAAGAACTAAAAAAGAACTAGCAGATGAAGTCAATGGGAGCATTTATTAAAGTTCACTTTGGAACTCACGCAAGGCTTAACGATGCGTTAGGGCTAGGGAAAAATACCGTCAATAGATGGTATAACTCTAACCCTCGACAATTTTTTATGTACTTGCCTGAGCTTCAAAAATGGAGTGGTGAGCCTACGGATCAAATTATTGAAATGATTAAGGTTCGTATGGAGGACGTTAAAAGTATTCGGGAGTTATGATTCAAAACCCTGATACTACACAGTACAAGATGGTTACGATTTTAATTGTATTTTTAGCAGCTCTAATGATAACACACTTATTTTATGGCTAGACAATTTAAGGGCGTATGGATTCCTGCTGAACTCTATTTAGATAAGGCAATAACTTGGACGCAAAAAATAATTCTATTAGAAGTAGATTCCTTTTCTAAAAACAAACTGGAGTGCTTTGTAAGCAATGAGCATTTAGCAAATCTTATAGGCATTTCTGAAAGTGGAATAGAAAAGGCTATACGTGGTTTAGTAGAAATGAATAGGCTAGAGCGTAAGCGTCAAGTTATAAATGGAGCTAACCGTAGGCTAATGAGGTTGCCTACCTCAATAGAGTGTGGGAGCGTACCTCACTCCACTGAGGGTGCTAACCTCACTCCACTGAGGACTACTATAAACAATAACTATAACCAAGTACCTAAACCAAAGAAGGGTAGACCACAAAGTTTTGATGAGGTGTGGGAATACTTTAAGGATTTAGAATTAAGTTTGGACGAAGCGCAAAAATTCGTAGATTGGTACGATAGTGTAGGTTGGAAGGTGAAGGGGGGTAACTCCATTAAGGACTGGAAGGCTTGCGCTCGCCAATGGAAACGCAGAAATAAACAAAACACAAATGCAAAGAAAGGATTTAGCTCAGATAACTTCACACCTAATGCCCTCAACGATTTCGTTAATAACGGATAGTGGGCTAATGGTGAAGCCTAGAGAGGCTTGGACGGAAGGAACGAATATAAGATTAGCGGTAAAACATAACCCTGAAATAGTTAGGGGTTGGATTATGGCTGAGGTCGGAAGACTTATTAAAGACGTAGACGCAAACAAGACTATATCCTCTGACGAGGAACTACAATTTTGCTGTCGCTCCATACTAGAGGAACACCCTACGCTAAAACTAGAAGAACTTAGGGCGTGCTTTAATATGGTGCGTCAAGGTAAATTTGGTAAACTATTTGAGCGTCTGAAGTCAGCAGAGATTTTAGAATTTATACGTCAGTACGAAGGTGAGGTAAGGACGGAAGTAATGAAGCGACTACGAGAAGAGGAACGCAACCAAAGGTTTGAAAAGAACCAAACGAGAATCGAACCCCTTAACCTGGCGAAGAGATTAGCCGACGTTCTTAATGACGACACACCACTACCGAAAAAAAAAGGTCACGGCTTAGGAGCTAGGCTTAAAAAGAAATTCGGTACAGATGAATGAGGCTAAAACAAGAGGGTTATTAAACTCGCTGTTTGACCTTAAACTTAAAAAAGCTAAAGGTAAATTCTGCTCTTACGACGCTGAGGACTCACAGCATATAGTAGAAATAAAAAATAGACGAAGCTATTACCCAACTAAAATGATTGAAGCGTCTAAGTTGTTTACCAATTTCCAAAAGGCTCAAAAGTCAAACAAGTATTTTATTTATGTAGTGACGGATAAAAAAGGCGTTTTTATTTTTAATATTAGTAAAAGAATAGACGACATAGTTGCTCTAGGTATTCAGAAAAGTGAGCAGCCTGCTTCAACGGATTTTAAGGACAACTCTAAAATTTACAAGTATTACTATAATCTACCTGAAGAAATGGTGTGTGAAAGCAGAATAATAGAATGACACACGGATCACTATTTTCGGGTATTGGTGGTTTTGACCTAGCTGCTGAATGGGCAGGGTGGGAGAACGTCTTTCATTGTGAATACGAACCATTTGCTCAAAAAATATTAAAACACCATTTCCCAAACTCAAAATTGTATAACGATATAAAAACATTTGATGCGACAACTTACTTTGGACGAATTGATATTATCACAGGAGGCTTCCCTTGTCAACCCTTCAGTAACGCAGGAGAACGAAAAGGAACAGAAGATGAACGCCACCTCTGGCCAGAGATGCTTAGGGTTATTCGAGAGGTTGCCCCGAAGTACGTCGTGGGCGAAAATGTTAGGGGACTTCTTAATTGGTCAGGGGGCTTGGTTTTCGAGCAAGTGTGCGCTGACTTGGAAGCTGAAGGGTACGAAGTCCAACCGTACTTACTTCCAGCTTGCGGTAAAAACGCTCCCCATAGACGAGACAGAATTTGGTTTATTGCTTACGCCAACGACAGTGATGACAGACGAAACGCCCGAAAAAATGAGACAGAGGGTAGCAAAGAATGGATACAAAAACGGAACGAAGTACGGAAGTCTACTAAGTCAAGTAAAGTATTCAAGTCTAATACCGACACCTTGCGCAAGAGACATAAAAGGAACAAATTCTATGGAGCATCTAACGCGAGACACAGGACACAAGAATCATTTGAACCAACTGCCGAACTATGTCAAATTCCAAACTGGAAAATCTTCCCAACTCAACCCCCTATTTGTAGAGGAAATGATGGGCTTTCCAAAGAATTGGACGGCATTACCTTTTCTAAGTGGCGAAGGGAATCAATCAAAGCCTACGGAAACGCAATAGTGCCTCAAGTGGCTTACGAAATTTTTAAGGCTATTAATAAATTAGAAGAGGTAAATAGTGTATCTTAGCATATTGGTTAAACATTTGATGTGTATAACTGTGTTTGTTTATTTTAGAAGGGGGGCATTTAGCCCCTCTTTTTTTTTGTACTTTAACGTATGCCTAAGCGTTCTACTGAAGTAAAAAAGCTCGACCAAGCCTTGAGCAAGTACGTTAGATTTAGACACGCAGATAGGCACGGCAACGTATCTTGTTTTACTTGTCAGAAATTAGTAGACTGGAAATACGAGTGCGATTGTGGACACTTTCAAAGCAGGTCTAAGTACAGCACTAGATGGTTATACGACGAAGAGAATAACTTGTATAACTGTATGCCCCAATGCAAGCATTGTAATTTGACAAACGGAGGGCAACAGTTTTTGTTCGGTGCTAGGTTAGACTCAGTTTACGGAGAAGGTACGGCTATGAAAATTGTGAGAATGAGCAACGAGACACGCAAATTCTCGACACAAGAAATTATTGAAATACGGAAGGGGTTTACCGATAAATACAATGAGCTGTGTAAGAAAGTTCTTTGAAGATAATTACGACGAACTCCTGGTGGTTGCTACTCGGTATGTCAAAGGCTACGGAGGTGACCTGCTTAACGACCTTGCTTTATTTTATTTAGAAGAACCAAAACCAAAGCTCGAAGAAATGTGCAAGGACGGAGAGCTAATGAGTTATATATGCAGGACTATGGCTATTTGTGGATTTAGCAAAACAACTAGGTTCTACTATAAATACCTCAAGCACAAAGAAAAATTAGTAAACTACCCACTGGCACTACTTCAAACTAAGGAAGAGGTTGTGGAAAACGAAAACGAAAAAAAAGAAACTTTAGACTATATCAATAGTATCTTACAAGAGATGGATTGGTTTAGTTCTGAAGTATTTAGGATATATTACCTACATAACCACTCATTAAAAACATTATCTAATGCAACAGGAATCTCAAAAAGCACCCTCTACAACGCCCTCAGAAAAGCCCAAGAGGAAGTCAAAGAAAAAGTCAAAGGGTTTAGGGGACACCATAGAAAAAATAACTGAAGCTACAGGGATCAAAGCCGTAGTTGAAGCCGTAGTAGGAGACGACTGTGGCTGTAGTGAGCGTAAGGCGTGGCTAAATAAACGCTTTCCCTATGCAGAAACTATGTCGGACAAAGACAAAGAATTATTTGAAACTATACTTAAACCTGCTAAGGCACGCAATAAGCTATACGGGGGTGAAATGCAACTCGTAGTAGATATGTACGAGCGTGTATTTAAGATGCGTAAAAAGAAAAGCAGATGTGGTTCGTGTATGTTAGGCTACCTAAACGAATTAGAAAAGGCATACGAGGCTGCGTGTGATGAGTAAGATTTTATGCCCTGCTATATTCGACGGATATACTCGTAGAAAAGATAGGAGCGTAAGCCTACGATTTATCACACAGGAAAAGACCTCTGCTGAGATAATGGATATAGACGCTACGCTAGACCAGTTTGGCATACTCTATTTTAGAGGTGAGGAGAAAATGAATCCCGACGAGATTGAGGAACTCGACAATATTGACCTCGATGTATATGACGAACCCAAGTCACAATCACAACGATTAAGGAATGTTTTATATATACTATGGAAGCAGGAAGGTGAAAGAGGCGACTTTAAGAAATTCTATAAGCAAAAGACAGAAGAGATAATACAACACTTCAAAAATAAACTAGATGAGTGACGAACCAAAAGCCCCCACAACCGACGAGTTGATAATTTTAGAGTTAGAGATGCTACATTGGATAATTAAGCCTTTACCCTGTGATGAAAAAATGAAGATACTAGAGGGTAGAATAAAAGCATTAACTGAAAAGAACAGTCAAAAACAGTCAAATGGCATATAAAAAAGGAGAGTCAGGCAACCTTAAAGGAAGACCAAAGGGAGTAGCCAACAAAATAACAAAGGAAGGTAGAGAGCTATTCATTAAGATAATGGACGGACAGGTAGAACATATAGAAGAGGAACTTGCACTACTAAGAGAGCAAAGTGGTGAGAAGTACCTCAAGGCTTTAGCTTCACTATTCCCTTACTTCCTGCCTAAGATGGTAGAAACGCAGATACATATTAACGAGCCTCTAAATGAACCGAGTTGGTTCGCTGACGTACTTGAACGTGAGGATCAAAAAGACGATATAAATGACTGATATAAAAGAAGTAGAATTTGTAGAGCAGCAAGAGTACAACGTACTACAATTAAATGACTATGCAGACTGCTTAGTAGGCATAACACACGAATCACGCCCAAGAGCAATTTATAGCCTGAGTAAGATACTTGACAAAATTAAGAAGAGTAAAAAGTGTGAAAGGGACGCAGCTTTTAAGGAGTTTGAATTAGAGATACGTATGCCTCTATTCGAGCAACGCAACGCACCAGTATATCTTAATGATATAGAAGTATGATAGTGCAGGGTTTTTGCTTTGGGGTTATTTTCGTGCTTACGTTAGCCGACCTTATTTATAAGATAAACCACTACGACCAAATAGACACCAATAACGCTGTGTGCGTATTGTTTTCTTTGGCAGGTGTTATAGCTTCACTATGGTAAATGCAACAGCCCAAAACATACTATGACCTTAAAGCGTGTAAGAAAAGGGTAGCTGTTTTTCAAGGGGGTACTCGCTCAGGCAAGACAGTATCAATCCTGGTATGCCTCATAGAGTTTTGCTTTTACAATAGAAACTCAGGTTGGCTTATTACCGTAGTACGCAAATCCTACCCAAGTCTAAGAGCGAGTGTGCTACGGGATTTTATACATATCCTAAAAGAAAATAACTGGTATGACGAGAGGTATCACAATAAGACTGAAAGCACCTACGACCTATGGGGTACTAAGTGGGAGTTCATTTCAATCGACCAACCACAAAAGATAAGAGGTGCTAAGAGAAATATATGCTTTATTAATGAGGCTAACGAATTACACCTCGAAGACTTTAGGCAACTAATACTACGTACAACCCATAGAATGATTTTAGACTATAACCCTTCAGACGAATACCATTGGATATACGATGAGGTTATACCTAGAGACGACGCTAACTTTTACAGGAGTACGTACCTAGACAATCCATTTATAGGGCAAGACACTATAGACGAGATTGAACGCTTAAAGGACACGGACGAAAACTATTGGCGTGTATATGGACTAGGACTAAGAGGTAAAAGCAGAGAAACCATATTTGAGACTAGCATATACACCGAGCTACCTGAGAAGGCAAAGCTCGTAGCATTTGGTTTGGATTTTGGTTTTTCGAATGATCCTAGCGCACTAGCTAAGGTGTACCTTTGTGACAACGGACTCTACATTGAAGAGGTGATATATCAAGGAGGTTTAACAAATAGCGACATAGCAGAAAAGCTAACTGAGTACGGAGTAGGTAGGCACGACGAAATAATAGCAGACAGCGCAGAGCCTAAAAGTATAGAGACTATACATAGATTAGGATTTAATGTCAAACCGTCAAAAAAGGGCGCAGATAGTATAAGAGTCGGAATTGACACGATGCGTAGACACAAGCTACATATAAAACACGATAGCCTAAACGCACAAAAGGAATTTAGGAATTACAAGTGGAAGACCGATAAAAACGGTAAAATGCTTAGTACACCAGTAGACGCATACAACCACCTTATAGACGCAGTTAGATACGTATGTCTCAATAAGATACTTAGACGAACAGGAAAATACTATATACAATAATATATACACCATATACATAATATGCCACAAGCAAAAATAACAATACCCGAAAGCTATGCAGACGTAACTGTACGCCAGTACAAACGTATGATAGAAATGTGGAATGACACCGACGACGCAAAAGAAGCAGCCCTTAAAGCTGTGGCTGCCCTTTGTGATTTAGAGCGTGAGGTTTTAGATTACGCAGACTATGGTGACGTAAGCAAAGTAATAGAAGATTTAATGTGGCTTGTTAAAGAGCCTAACCCCTTAGCTATGACTCTTCCTCTACAGCGCAAGGTAAAACTCAATGGAGTAGAGTATGGCTTTATACCTAACTGGACTAAACTAACTGTAGGAGAGTTCGCTGACCTGGAGTCCTATTCTACTAATAACCTATTTGACAACCTAGAAAAAGCATTAGCCGTTTGGTATAGACCAATAACAAAACGCAAAGCTGACGACAGCTACTCCATAGAGCCTTACGAGCCTCACGTTACTAAACAAGAGGAAATGCTCGATATGACTATGGACGTTGTAGTAGGGGCTATGGTTTTTTTTTATCGTATAGAAAGGAGATTAGCGATAGATTCTCGCCTCTCTTCAATACAACAAGCGAGGAAGACTCTGAAAACAAAGTCCACAACAAATGGGGTTGGTACGGAGTAATGTATGCTTTAGCAGATGGGGACATAACTAAAATGAATAGCGTAACTCTTATATATATAGAAGAGGCACTTACTTTTTTGTGCTACGAAAAAGACTTGAATATACAAAATAAAATAAAGCTAAATGCAAACGGTAGTAGACATTAACGAGGTATTCCAAACTATAGTTACCAATCATAAGCAGCTCAGGCAGTTTTATACGTTTAGTTTAGACGAACTAGATATAGACAAAATTGATGTAAACCTCTTTCCTTTGCTTTACGCTCAATGTACTGGAGCGTCTATTG
>TARA_R100000655_G_scaffold72264_1_pt1 | contig 10787 bp, 11 predicted proteins | sample TARA_R100000655 | Tara Oceans TARA_R100000655 (sample SAMEA2622497) | marine metagenome | biome: marine biome (ENVO:00000447); feature: deep chlorophyll maximum layer (ENVO:xxxxxxxx); material: "saline water (ENVO:00002010), including plankton (ENVO:xxxxxxxx)" | depth 90 m
TGGAGGTATGCAGCAGCAGATGCCAATGCAGCAACAACCACAATTTGGCGGGTATAATCAATATCAACAGATGGGTAGTGGATATGGTGGATACGGCGGTATGCCTAATATGTATCAGCCTCAACAGATGGGCGCTCAAAATCGTGGTATGAATCAATTTGGTGGATTTGGATAAAAAAATGAGGCGACATGCGCCTCATTAAAAAATCTGCTGTTAAAGTAATATTTTTTAATCCCACCTAGCTTCTCCTTTCAAAACAATAGCGGGTCCAACAATACCCGTACCGCAGATTTTAGTGGCTTCTTCGTTAAATGGTAGCCCGTTTAGCAGGCCCTCCTCGTTTACAAGGATTTGCCAGTCTTGATGCTCTGGTGAGTGTACGAGTTCCACAAGACCCCCGACAATCTCCTGCGCCTCTTCAAGCGTTGGCTTTCTGTCCGTAAATGTATGAATCATATTAATCTCCTTTTACTAGAACTTGGTAGTATTACCATATAATCCCATGTCAGTCAATAGTAGGTTCGTTCCTATGTAAATTGCCTCCCACAACGCCTAAAAATTTCTTATCACCAACTCTGGTAACTTTATATCCACCAATTCGACCTAGCGTCATAAGCTTTTCTACGTCATCTCTAATTGTAGATTCTGATACATCTAAAATCTTAATATTTTGGGCCGTTATGTCATCTTGTGACGCAGTTTGTATTTGCGCCCAGATACCATCGTTTTTGCCTCTTTTTGTTAATGGATCTCCGTTTGCCTCACGTTCAGCAATAAATGTATAAATACGATCTAACCTATCTTGAACTCCCTCTGACATTCTTGGTGCATTAATGTCTATAGTTCGATCCTCAAGCAGTCCTGTTTCTGGATTGCGAATAAAATTTCTAATCTCACGATTAACTGGGCCGTTAGATTTTACAATTGCACCATCGAACACTGTATTGCGCGAGTATGTAACACCAAGTCTTATACATCTTTGCCTAGCAAGATCTTCACCGACCTGCCACACTGAGAAAGCGCAACGCACACCATCAACAATAGCTGATGTACCTCTAATAAGATTACGAGCCTGCTCTGGCTTGGTAATTGGAGTGTCATCTTTGACCTTTGCCATATGGTGATTGACAATTACTGTAGCCCCTGTTTCTGTTGCCATACGCGCAAGAAGACCCATAAAAGCTGCTCCTGCTGCTGGATCAGCGTTTACATCTGCATGAACAAACGAGGCCATTGGATCAATAACGATAAGCTTTAAATTTTTCATTTGCAGCATTTGTTCATAGATTGTTTCAAACTGCTGACCTGTTTGATACTCGTTATCCACCTTTCGCATAATAGGAAACACGCCGCCAAGATTGGGTAATGGCAGTATTCTAAGTTTGTGATCGTAAGTTTCCCGGTAGTTTAGTGGGTCAAGACGAACAATTCTGCGATGTATTTCATCTTTATCGTCTTCTGCTGTAATTACAATTGCATCACCGTGCTCTGCAACAAGTCCACCGAATGATCTCTGCATCCCAGCGCCTGATGATACTTTCATGGCAAGATCAAGCGTCATCATGCCTTTACCGCTATCTCCTGCGGCTGCAAATATCACTGGCACACCTAGAGGTATTGTATCACCAATGAGAAACTTCTGCTCTGGCGCGGCTCCTATAAAATACTTATCAATAAGCAAACTATCATCAAGTAAGGAGATTGGTTTTTTTACCCTACCTTCTTGTGATTTTATAAAATCATCTATGTCAAACTGCTCTTCAATAGCGTCTGCGGCATCCCATTTTTCGGACTTAGACGCTGGTATTTCAAGCATGAGAGTAGATTTTGCGCCTGCTTGCTTGGCTTGATTCTCTACAATACGTGCAAGCTTTTTACCTGCTTCATCATTATCGGGCCATAATATTACTTCTTTGTTACGAAGGGGAGAGAAGTCGAACTTATGCGCTGTGTTTTCGGAGAGCATACCTGCCCCGCCAATAGTACAGGTAGCGGTCAATCCTAGTGCGCTTAACGCATCTGCACACTTCTCTCCCTCAACCCAAATCACCTTGCCTGCCTCCAAGATGTTCGGGATGTTATAAAGAGGACGAGGTTCAGGAACCCCTTGCCTCCCATTTATAAATTGACGAAATTGTTTTTTTGGTTTCCCGGTGCTATCCCGAACAATTCTATTACTTGTATCACGTTCAAAATATTTTCTGACAGAAACAAGCGTCACACCATCTGCATCTGTATAAGTATATTCTTCTTCAAACGGTGTGTTTGGTCCGATAGATAGTTTTTGCTCTGGCTTTAACTCAAAGTTTTCAACATTGTTCGGCTTAACGATGTTTTCAGGAGGCGGAACATAATCTTGTGACATATATTCCTTGAAGTATTCAGCACATTCTCTGGGAGACATACCGCGTCCCTCTTTGAGTATTTTACAAATACCCCCCACACCATCACCTGATTCAAAATCTTTGCCCTGCAAAAACCACGGGCTGCTAATATCTATATTTATCCGTAATGAGTTTCCCTTTTCACCTCTAAGTGAGCCGAGAAGAAACTCTCTACCTCTTCGAACTCCCTCTGGAAAAGTATCAAATAAAGCTCGAAGTTGCACAGAACGCGGAACTTCATTAGAAATTTTTGTAGCTAACTCTTTACCACTATTGCCAAATCTTAAAATATTCATTATCTTGCCCCTATTGTAGTCCTGAGTACCAAATGTGGGGTGCGCTTTTGATCTGGTTGCACCTCACATTTTTTCTCCCCAACAAGTCTCCTTAAATTCGCAAAATCTACATGCAAAAAAATCTTTGCTTTGAGCGATGCGTGGTAGAATGTCACCTGCTTTTGCGGCGGTCAAGATGTTTACTGCACGATCACTCGCTTCTTGAGCTAACTGTCTGTTATAAGGAACTAATTCATAATAAATTTCAGACGTATTTTTATTAACCACTGTAAACAAAGCTGGGTGTGAATCTAAGTGCATATAGGTTTGATACAGTGCAATCTGTGTTGCATATGTTGGATTTGCTTTTGCAACACCAAGCCTAACAAATGCTTGAAACTTTTTATCATTTGCTGATTTATTTTCCCATAGTGACGGATATGCCATAGGCACAGGCCCATCACAAAGAACACCATCTATGTGTCCTTTGATTTGATCATTCGCTATGGAGAAGCCAAATTGTTCACCTTGACTATCTTCAGTGCGTAAATCAAATCCTGCATCTTTAATCCACTTGGCTGCATAATCTTCTATCTCATGACCAAACTGAAAGATACGAAGTGTTTGTGCGCTAAACTCTTTATCTGGATCAACGGGATAGTTCAGATACCTATATTGTATCTTGCGAGAGCATTCTTCACCAATGCTTGACGCGCCAATGTACTTACGTTTTTCTCGCCTTTTTTCTTTCGCAACTATGCTGCTGTCTACTACTGCCTTAATTTGTTCAGCTATTGGATCTTCTTTAGAATGGGATTGAAGTAGAGATCCAAGTACCTGTTGACTTATAGTAGGTTTCCTCAAGGGTTCCATATTGTATCTCTTCTGCTAGATTTTGAGATTCTTGTATTCCAAATATTAAAGTATGAACTTGCTCTTCTGTTAAATCCGAAAAGCGTGTGTTCCACCCAAACTTTCCTAATATGTGCGCCAGTTCTTCAATTGGCTTTCGTCCTGCTGCTTCTATAATCAATGTATTACCCTTTCATCCTCTCCTATTCCGAACAATTCTACGACTAAATCTACTTGCTCTTGTTCAATTTCTTTATTTCTAAATTCAAAAGAAACTACATCCATGCCGCCAACTGCAATTGTGGCTGACCCTACAACGATTAAATTTTCAGATTCATCAATATGATCTCTAATGACTTCATGAGCCTTACCGTTTACTTCATCAAAGTTTTTAATGTCTTTAACGTGACACATGACTTTATATTCATATGCCTCAAAAGAATCATTTTCCTCTTCAACGATTAACATTTTAAGTTCAAATCTAGCCATTCTTTCCTTCTAACTTATTAGCTAATTCAGATATTAATATACATGTTTCTCTTTTAGTTAATTCTTTTTTGGCTACCTCTTCACCGTCTACCCACATATGCACTACTGGACCTGTTTCGCCTTCACGCACCGTTATTAGTATAACTTTTTTCATTGCAACTTTTCCTTTGCCTTATGAAATGATTTCTCAAGACCATCTTTGTTAAAACAAAAGTTAATTGTGCAAGCTGCGCGATACTTTGTCCATGAAAAATCCATTGGACTAATTTCAAATCCATACTTGCTGAGGAGATCTTTTTGCTTTGGAGAGGCTGGTTGATTTAACCACCTTTTAGATTTAGTTGCTGCGTTGCTATCTTCAATTTCACGTAAGAAATCATCTGCGGCTGACATTGCTTGCACTTTACCACCAATAGACACGGTTCGCAGATAGCCATTCTTTGCTTTTACAATTCCAGCCCACATATCATCGGTAAGTTCACATAAGAACGCAAAGCCTTCAAAACCTGTAGCCATCATAACTTTACTTTGACCAAACGGATCAATCCACATAAACGGCGATAATTGCATAAGATCGTATTCGGTCATTACAAAATTTTCGAGTGCAGCTTTTTTCTCCTCTGCAAATTCATGACCACATATAGGGCAGAAAGAAACACGAGCATGAACTTCAGCCTGACACTCAGGGCAAATTTTTATAGGAGCCTTTTCTTCTTCTTCTGGATTTTTTGGCTTGTCATCCAAGTTAACTGCATCATCAATGCTACCATGCGTAATTACAGACGTTCCAAAGTCCAAAACAATGCAATCAGTCTTAATAATATCAGGATAAAGTTCTTGATCTACAATACGCAAACCACGACCTATCATTTGAACCATTGTGCTCTTCTGTGAGCACGGCCTTGTCAAAACAACACAGGATACAGGGGGAGCGTCAAACCCCTCTGTGAGCACCGCTACGTTGACCACAACCTGTAAGTCACCATGCTCAAGATCATGCAGCACACCTTGGCGATAAGTTTTGTCTGTTTCACTTGTTATGTATTCGGCTCTAACTTCAGCATCTCGAAATGAACGGCAAAGATGTTGAGCGTGATCTATAGTTGAACAAAATACAACAGTCTTACGATTCCCGGCTTTTTCTTCCCATTCCCGAACAATTCTATCATTTATGATTCCACGGTTCATAATTGCAGCGACTTCTTCCATGTCATATTCTTTGCCGCGTTTTGTAACTTTGTTAAGTTGATCTGTTAAACCTAAATCAACCACGTAAGTTCGAGGAGGGACGAGAAAGCCTTCACGAATTAATGTTCCTATTTCAATCTGGTGAGCACAATTATTAAAAACATTGCGTAAACCTTTACCATCGCCACGGTTAGGCGTGGCAGTAAATCCAACAATCTCTGCATGCTCGTTATCCTCTTTAACCGCATCAATAACTTTTCGATATGTTGGTGCGGCTGCGTGATGACCCTCATCAATAACCACCATATCAAACTTAGGACGTTTCTGGAGATTGTTTTCACGCGATATGGTTTGCACCATAGAAAATACTGCATCACCATCCCAATGCTTGACAGTTCCATTTACAATACTTGTGGTGATGTAGGGATTAATTTTTTTAAATTTTGATTTGTTTTGCTCAACCAACTCATCACGATGTTGCATGATGAGAATTTTTTTGCCTTCCTTGTGACGCTCACCTACGAGTGCCGAAAGCATAATTGTTTTACCTGCACCTGTGGGAGCAACGACAAGAGTGTTACCGTGTTTGTCTAATGCTTTATTTGCATCAGAAACGGCGACCTTTTGATAAGGACGTAACAACATGAGAATACCTATAAGCTAGATGGTGGGGGGTATGCGGCACTCTGCCCCCCAATCAGAGTTCTAGCAGGCTAGGAAAGCCTTTGCCACTAGATTAGCGTTGCGCCCATGCTGGAACCGCACCGTTGGCCTGTGGTGGAGGCGTTGGGTTTGGTTGGATCACTGATGCAGGGGTCTGCATAACAGGATCCTGTGCGGACGCAAGGTATTCTTTGCTGTTAGGCGCTAATGCTGCCATCAGACTATTCTGATCAGCATAACCATTGTTGCCTTTCTTAATGCCTATCTTGGCACAAATCTCCATGCCATTCAAGTCCATCATACCTGTGATATTACGAGATTGTTGTGCTTGCGGCGACATGTCCGCAGGATCAATATTACGCGCACTTTCGACAAGAGATTTTAAGGTCCGTAACCCAATCTCTTTTGCTTGCGGCATACCGCTAGGGCCGATCTTGTCACCATCAACAAAAATACGATCCCAAAACTTGCGGCGATCATACTCGCCACCAATGATTGTGTATTCGATCTCCATCCACTTTGCACTTGTGTTTTGAGATCTTTTAAACCAAGCCCCTGTGCCAAACTCAGGGATTTCTAAATCGCCTTGCTTGACGATCATTACGGCACGAACCACTGTGCCTTTGGGGATTAAAGAAAACTCACTTCTTTGATTTTTTTGATCTGCTGGTACGTTGTTAAGATTAAGCATTTTAAACCTCTTCGCTAGATGTTTGAGAGTTAGGATCGACAAATGTAAGCCCCTTGTCAACCACAGGATTTTTGCCGCTCATCTTTTCCATAAGCTTACCAAGATGCGGCTCTTCTAATGTGTCCAAGCAACCTGACCGATCTTTTGCGGGATAGCCCCACTCGTTCAGGGGTTGGCACACAAATGCACGATATTGACCATGATCACCTGTCATGATTGCCATCGTGATCATTTCATCAACAATTCCGGGCAATTCGCGCCCCGTCTTGCTGCCTTCGATTTGAAGCGCATAATTTTTGCGCCCATATTCATCTGTGACTTCATCAAGGATACCGACAAAGATGACATTCTTTTCACGAATATGTTGAATGTGCGTAAGCCATCCCATCATTTCCCGACCATGCAATCCGTAAGCTGCGCGTGTATCCAGCTTACCAGAGCGATCAGACCGCGCTTCTGGCTGTTGTAAGCACCACTGAAAGCACAAACGACCTGCTACAGTAATTGAGTCCACAAAAAGAGTATCATACTTCTGCCATACCTCTGCGCTGTCTCCGAACATGGTAGCAACATAATCGTAATGCGCTTGGCTATAAGGTTGATCCTCACTAAGTGCAGGATTTGCACCACCAAGGAAGCAAGCCAAGTCACGACACTCCACCCATGTTTGAGGCCGAATGACATCAATCGGAAAGTTTTCGATAGCCACGTCACCTGCCTCAAGATCCATAAACAAAGTCGTTTGCGGATTGAGAGTTCGTGCGAGTGTGGTTTTACCCACACCGCTTGGCCCACAGACCACAATCTTGTGACCTTTCTTTTCGTTAAGACGTTCATCGGCTGAAATAATTTGAAGTGCCATCACTCTTCCTCCTCAATTGTAAATCCACCTACTTCAACTGTGCGGCATGTTTCTAATAAAGATTTCATCGCAGGAGGAGCGGCATTGTATTTGCGTTCTTCTACAGCCAATGTAAGTTTGCCGTAATGACGTGCATCATCTGCATCTATTTCTTCCAAAACTCGACCAAGCTCCACTTGATCCCACGTTACTTTTTTACGCAACGTGGCTTTATATTTACGATTGCCTGCAATAATGTGTGCAGTTCCAAAGTCTTTACCATCTGCGCGTAACGCATCGCATGATTGTTGAAAGAATGTGTCATAGATTTGTTCATCTATGTCTTTAAGTTCGGCCTTAATACCTGACAAGACCAAGCGCAATTCAGACCTGCGCTCAAATAGCTCACGAGTATTCATGATAATGTCCTTCAATTTGCTAGTATCCCATGACTTAGCAATACAGTTGGGACATGTCAATCACTTTTTTTTAGATAAATATATTTCAATCCCCAGACAGGCTTTCATTAACTTCTTTTTTAACTTAAACTCTGGAGTCTCGATTCCCTTAGCATCTTCAATAATACTGAACCAGTCACCCTCATGGTTTTGCTTGTCATATTGAAAGTCAGAGATGTAAGTGCAAATTTTTTCGTTGTTTACAATCAAAGGAAATCTAACCTGTAATTGTAAATTCTTTACCGTTCCAGCGCGTTCAAGAGATTTAAGATAAAGATACCGTTCAGATTCCCACTTAGAATCGAACTTAATACCATCCACCATAACTTTCTTGTTGCCGTACTTGGGTCTTGACCCACGCCTCTTGGGATTATATAGTGTTGTAAACGTCATATATGGGAAAGAACCTCCATGCCAAATCCAATTAAATACAAATCAGTCGGAGTTTCAATAGATGCTTACGATAAATTAGTTTACATTGCTGATAAAGAAGATCGTGCAATTGGCAGACAACTTTCTCGTATGATTGATGACGCTTATGAGGAAATCATTGCGAGAAACAGACCATCAACTCCACCACCTAGAGCAACTAACATTGGTGGGTTATCTGCCGTATTAGAAGATTAGAGCAAGCCAGCACTTCCTAGACCGCCCAGTAAAGACGCAGCTATATATGGATTTGTCTTTGCACGTTGACGCAAGTTGGCCTGTCTGTTTGCAGCAGTCGGGTCAACTGTTCTTTGAATTGAAATGTCATCAATAGAGATAGGTTGTTGCACCTCTGGAATTGGGATTTTATTTATTTGTGGTACATCAACCTGCGTTCCTTGTGGGCTTGTCAAAAGTTGACCAAGAGCCTGACGACTCGCTGTTTGACCGCGATTAATTGCACCTAAAGTTCCACTAATGCCTCGACCAACGCCAGCAGCGCGTTCGGTCAGAGAAGCGCCTTCCCCTGTAATTTGTTCGGTTGCTTCATTAATTGCTTGTGACCAACTTTGTGCTGCGGCCTCTGGTGTTGTTCTTCCAGTTTTTAACTCCAAAGCACGGCGCATGGTAGAGGGATTATTGAACATATAATCTAACACTTTAAATCTAGACAATTTACCAACGTTTTTAATTGGTGCAGTTATTACCCCGGTTCTTATGGCATCAGCAGCAAGAGAACCTGCTCCCTTTCTACCTGTATCGCGTAAAAATATTAAATCATCAGCTAATTGATTCATATCTGCAAGTGTTTGTTTACCCAAAACTTTTTCTAACATTTTAGGTTGATATGAATTAATTGCATTTTTTAAAGAAGAAGCAGCTTTTTCATTAACAAATATCTCTTCATCTACAGATCCAAGAATATCATTAACAATTGTTCGTCTTATGGTATCTTGAGATTTTACATCATTCTCAAAAAACTTCATAATTCTATTCATTTGAGATCGTGTTGTTTTTGGGCTAGAGATAACGGTGGCAGCTTCCTCTGGGTCTATCTTACCTTCAGCTAAATCACGAAGAACTTTCGTTGACATGGCTTCATCAAGACCAACTTGAGCATCTTTAATGCTTTTAAGAGTTGTAACAATATTATCAGATGGATTTTGTGCGATCACTCTTTCTAAAATATCATCATCTATTCTTTTCATACCACCATAAGACAAAGATCGTGCTAAGTTTTGAACTTCACCCCAATCATCACCAAAAATAGCTTTTCCAGATTTACCTAAACTTTTTATTTTGCTGTTAAAAAGAACACCGTTAAATTTGTTTGGGTCAGCAAAATCCTTGTTGGCGGCAAACAAAGCATCATCAATATATCTTTGAGCTAAAGCTTGGCGCACCTCTTCTCTTTGACCCTTTGCAGCATCAAGAACGGCATTTATGCGATCTGGCGTTTTTATAATGTCATCAAAATACCGACCAACAACTAGCTTAACATCTTTACCAGCTTCTCCAACATTTCTTAAAATATTTAACTTTTCTAATGATCTATAAAGACCAATTTCTTTGTTATATGAGGCACGAGCATTTTCTAATTGCTTCATGGCTTGTTTTATTTTGGGAGCGTTACCTCTACCAACACCAGTAAATGTTATGTCTGTTTTGCCATACATCATATTGTCAATTCGATCTCGCACGTCACTTAACAAACGCCTAGCCGTAGTGTCACCAGTTCCTAACCTTGGGTCCATCAATGTATCTTGAATTTTTTTACGAAGATTTTTCATGCCGTTAAAAGAGGTAAATCCTTTTTTTGGACCTAAATTCGTTAATTGCTCAATAAGTTCGCCAACTTTGGTAAATTCTTCAGGTGGCAATCCTTTTGCTCCGCCATATTCCGTATTAATTACATCGTCAAATCGAGTTTTAAATGCACCTATATCAAAGATAGGAAGCTCACCGCCTGTAGCCTCTACCATTTCACCGTTTATTTTTACCGTACCACGAACTTGACTTAAAGTTTCATCAATAGCTTTCCACTCTCCATCAGCGCCTTTAATAAAGTTTTCATAATTATCAGTAAGTGTTTTTAGCACAAAGTCATCAATCTCACCTCCTTTACGAGTAGATTGAGTCAACAAGTTAACACTTTCATCTATAGCGTTCATGTGTGCTTTTTGTGCATTTTTTAAAGCGGTGGAAAGCTCATCTGCTTTTGCTGGTGCAGATCTACCGATAATACTAGAAAGCTCGTCCACATTTGCAGCGCCATATTCGTCTAATAATTTTCTCTTTTTATCAATGGCAAACATAACATTTTTAACAGCACGTTTTTCTTTACCACCTATAGATTCTGCAATTTGAGACATTCGTGATAAAGCAGCAGGCATACCAGCAGCCTCATAACTAGGCAAAGCACCTTCATCTAAAAGACGTAAAGCTCTTTCAGCGCCTTCTTGACCAAGCTCTACTTCCGCTTGACCTGTAGCACGAGCAGCCGCACTCGCACCTTT
>TARA_R100000655_G_scaffold31166_1_pt1 | contig 10765 bp, 13 predicted proteins | sample TARA_R100000655 | Tara Oceans TARA_R100000655 (sample SAMEA2622497) | marine metagenome | biome: marine biome (ENVO:00000447); feature: deep chlorophyll maximum layer (ENVO:xxxxxxxx); material: "saline water (ENVO:00002010), including plankton (ENVO:xxxxxxxx)" | depth 90 m
GAAAAAGGCTTCTAGAAAAATAATTATTCATTCCTCAACACTTTTACAAAAACTTACAATATTATATTACTTAAATATAAGTAATTACTTAAATATAAGTAATAATTTATAATGAGTTCAATACTTAAATATTATCTATGTTATATATATAAATATGGATCTAACTGATGAATTTATACAAACTCTTATTAATAATCATAAAAAGAAATTAAAATATCATAGTGATAGATATCACAATATTAGAAAGCATGATCCGGAATATGTGAAATCTAACCGTGAAAGGGCAAGATTACATTATGAAAAAAATAAAGAAAAAAGAAAAGAAAACTATGAAAAAAATAAAGTATTAATGAGAGCAAAAAACTCTTATTATTATTATAAAAAATTAAATAAATTAGATGATTTTAAAACGAAACATAAAGAAAAATATGACTTATTAATTCAATCGGGATCTATCGCTTCTGATGTCTAGCATAATACCTTTCTTTAGTCACTTTAGCTTGTTCTCTATCTATTTCCTTATATTGTTTTTTAGACTCTCTACGATATTCTACATCATCCCTCCATTTGTTCATATGTTCTACTACAAGATGACTTCTATTTTTTTCATCTCTCCAACCATCATCAAGTGCATCGCGTTCTTCCTTACTCATTTCCCATATGGGTTTCTCTGTTTTTACACCGTTAACTGTGAGTTCCCACATAGGTTTTACCTTAACAACTTTCTTACTCATTTTATATAATTAAATATATTTTTATATAGAATTAAATTTTTGCTTTATTTTTGGATAATATATCTTGAATAACATTAAAAGATGTCTTTATTTGTCTTTGGATTTTAAAAATGATACTACTACTATTATTTACATTTGCATATGAACCATCGGGATCATGAATAGAAACTGTAACACTAGATAATTTAGTCGGTTTACCTATTGTAAATTCAAGACTTTCTACACCAAAGAAATAATCAGCTTGGGGATTCTCTTTATTAATTATCCCTACAATAGGCATATTAGTGATATTACTTTTACCTCCTACGAAAATACTTTGTGGAATAATATCGCTTCTGATAGTATAATATCCTTGTATCATACTTGTTGGAAATCTTTGGGCTACAAGTGAGATACTTTGTGTTTTCACATTAATAGGGGGTAAGACTAACTTATCTCCAAATGTAGTGGAAGCATAAAAAGAAACATTACCATTATAAGCATAATTCCATAAATGAAATGGTTGTGGGACTTGTTGTGAAAATAAAGGAATACCTACATCATTAGTTTTCCATAATTTTGTATCACCAATCACAACTTCTGCGTTGGTTGTTGGATATTTAAGATTAGTTATATTTGTATCATTTATATTTACTCCTCTATTATTAGTTGTGCTATTGAATTGTTCATAAGTAAAACCCATAATACCCCATAAACTACTATCCCATGTATCTTCATCGAATCCCATATCTTCAAAGAATATACCAGATTTGCTATCATAGACAGTATAAGGTTCATAACATTTATTAAAATCACTATATTGAGTTGATGATTCACCATCTGCGGTTGTACCATTTCTGGTCCATACTATTTGTTGTTCTTGATAAGGAACTAACGCGGGACAAAACTCATTTAAATCTTGTAAAGGATTTATTTTATATACAACTGATGATGCATCTGTTGGAACTGATTCTTTTAAATAAGCATACTCAACATCAGCTCCTTGGACGGGATCACCATCACTATTTAATAAATAATTTAAATATGTTCCACCATCAGCAATACGACTTCCTAAATTAATTGGTGTATGTAGTTGACTTATAGAAAAGTTTTCACCATCCCAATTAATTGTTGGATTATCCGCACCAACATATCTTCTACAAAATGCTCCATGAACTCCATTTATGGTTTGGTTTCCTCCATAGATCGCATAACCTTCTTCACCTATATCAGTTAAAGGACCAAAATAAGATTTACTCGCACTTGTATTAGCAGTCTGACCTCCGGTATATCCGTAATCAGCACCACCACCACCAAAATCATTCAAGAGTAAACCACGAGAACCAGCTGTTCTTCCATAATAATTCGCTGCCGTTGTGTCCGCACTAAAAAGAGCAATAGCGGGATTACCGGCCGCCGTAAAGTGTAAATCATAACCAATTTTTCTATATTGTTCTATCTTTGCTGGATCTCCACTACCCGGTGTAGTTGATGAATAAGTAGTTGGAGTATCTAAAAAGACATCTCCTAGTTCTCCTACACCATTAGTCATATCAGTTGTTACTTCAGTATGAATATTAATATAATCTGTTGGTGATCCATTTACGGGTGTAAATGTTTCTTTAGAAAAACAACCATAAGTAAGTTTATTTGCTAAAAAGTCGGGATTATCATAATATACATCTCTATCTTTTCCATTATAATACATTAGTAATAATCCACTCATACGTATACCCGCCGTTATTGTATTTCCCGCAAATGCTTGTCTATAACAAGATGATCCTAAACTTGTGATATCTGTTAATTCTAATTCAGTTTTACCACCCGTATCTATTTCACAAGTAAATATATTTTTTGTTCTATTGATATGTAAAAACCGAGTATTATTAATTGTATGGCGACTATAGTAATTAACACCATCACCATAAGTTATACTTGGATCAGCTGCGGGAGTTAAAGAAGAGTCAAACTGGTGTCCGTTCCAACTCTCCCATATATCTGAATATAGTTCTTGAGCGTTAATAAATTCTTTTAGTTTCAATAAATTTTCACGTGTATAAGGGATATTAGTTCTTATAGGTTCTTGGTCTTCTGTTAATGAATAATTAAATTCTTGTCTTAAAAATGAACCTTTAATACCATCATTAGTAGTTGTTGGTTCTTTTGGATAAAATCTTATGATTACATCACTATCATCAGTAATAACTGTTGTTCCATCAGTAGTTCCGTCTATATCTAATCTAATGACTGGTTCAGCCTCAAAGACTCCCGTATTAAATAAAGTTACTCCGGTGACCTCAACTGGTAAAGGAGTTGTAGCGGGTGTAACAGAAAATATCTCAACTTTAGAGTAATCATTAAGTACAATCAACGGATATAAATCGGGGTCATATCTAACAGTTACAGCGGTTTCTCCAAGTTGATTATCAAATGCCTTGTAATCTGCTGTTGTAGGTATTATAACACCATTTAAATTAATTTCATAACCTTTAATATATAATTCTGGACGTTTCCAAGCAACAGTCTGGAAGTTATTATACCAAGTGTTAGTTAAACTAGTATCAACGGGAGTTCCCTCTTGTATAAGAAGATTAGCTTGTCCGGGTTCTGTTTTATCCCATGTTTCAGCGATCATAGGATCAAAACAATTGAAAGTCTTATATGTGGTTGCTTCTATACTTGTTGTAATTTTCATAGGAGCGGCTGTCCCTTGATCTATGGGACCGGCTGTATTAGGATGCAAAGTAAGGAACTCTTGACTATCAATATTTCTTAATTGTCTAGATAATTCATCACTTATAAATTGAGCGGAGTTAAAACCTTTAGGAACTGTAAGTTTTACCTTTTCACGATAAGGATAATATCTTTTAAATTCTGGAGCAACTGAAAATCCGTCAGTTGGTTCAGCAAAACCAACATCATCATAAATCTTTCCATACTCTTGCTCTTGTTTTCCTAATTGTGCGAAATCAGTTGCGAATAGAGTATACTTACTACAATCATTTCTTACATAGATTAACTTATTATAAGCATTAATGTAATGGTCTGCTTTAATATAATCTTCATATCCAATACAAGGTTTTAAATATCCGCTTTCTGAAGGACCATCTGTAAGATTATCGCGTGTATGACCATTTAATTCAGCATTACCTAAATCTCTAAAACTAAAAGGCAGATTATTTGTGTCACCATTACTAACACCATCTCCACTACTATCTTTCCATGTCGGTGCCTCGCTCCCACCAAGTTTAGTTCTTGGAAGAGTTAGATAGCCCGTTCCATCAGTAGTCTTGTAATATCCAATAATTAAATTAACCTCATTATCTTTTAATTCAATAGTTTCATTTTGCGGGACTGTTGTGATATCTAATTTTACATTACTTAATCCATCTTTATTGATAACTTGTGTAACATAAGAAAAATCTCTTGTTTTACCAAGACTAGATCCCTTAATTTCTATGGTTTTTATGGCTGATGCTCCTTTTTCACTAATGAATCCACTATACATAGAAACTTTGTCTCCGGGTTCAAGACTATAAGTATTAGATAAAACATTCGTCCACTGAGCGGGATTAGTATTATTACCAGAAAGAGATTCTTGAGATCTTAAACGGTTAGCTTCGAAGAGTTCGCTTTGTATGTAACCTTCATCAGTCATTTATAATAATTAGTATATTTTTTTTATTGTTTTTTTTTCTAGTGGGTATTATAAACGATGCCTCAACAATATGACGATGATGAACCCAAAGTTAAATCTGTAACTGCTCCTAAACCAACCGCAAGAGGAGGTAAGATGACTGATAAGCAAAAGGCTGATCTTAAAAAGCATATGGAAAAGATGCATAAAGGTGGAATGAGTGCCTCTGAAATGAAATCACACAGAATGAAACTCATGGGTAAAATGCGTAAAGATCCAAAGATGACTCCCGCTAGAGCTCATAAAATGATCTCCAAATAAATTACTCATATATAAGTAAATTACTTAAATATGGGTAATATAGATATTTAAAGATATGCTCCGTTATAAATATAGATTAATATGCCTTCTCTTAAAAAAACAAGGCAAATGTTTTATAGTATTATTTGTGATTTAACTAATATAGTTGAATCATTACAAGATGAAAATAAAGAATTAAAAGAAAAAATTAAACAATTAGAATCATCTAGTAGTTATGATGATGATATAATGAGTGAAGAAGAAGTATTAAAAAGAGAACAAATGGCTCAAGATCCTAATAGTCCTTTCGGTCATGCGTAATTACTTCTTAACTAAATGAACTTTATCTATTTTATATGCTTTGGATCTAGGATTAATCGCCGCATACACGCGAGCCATCGCCCATTGCTCCTTACTTTTAACTTGAGGTCTTACAGATTGTGGGTTGGACTTAAATGCTCCTATGCCTTTATCATAGATAGTCTGTAAACCTTTTAATTTATAACCAGTAGTTTTAGAGATATCTTTTAAACTATGACTTGTACCTTTTTTAAATTTATATTTCTTGTTATATTGTTCTTTATAGGTAACCATTTTACTTATACCATATATTTCTTTTTAGATACATAAGATTATGGTTAGCTTTTATTCTTAACAAAATAATGAACTTAAAACAAATAGCCTCAATCTTGCAGTGAAATGTTCTAGTAATAAAATACTTATCTTTTTTAGAGATAACTTTGTAATACTTCCATGATTTACAATTACAATTTGTTTTAATATGAGTAATATTTTTCATATCTATACTATATCATATATATCTTTATATATATTAATCTAAATTATGTTGTTTTTATTACTCATATATAAGCAAATAATCTAAAAAGTGTCTAAAACTACTTAAAATAGACAATAAATCGCGAATTAGTTTTTATTTTTACAATTTTCAGACAGTTTCTAGATTATAATTACTCATATTTAAGTAAATTACTCATATATAAGTAAATAATACACTCTCAATCGTTAAAAAATTGATTCTAGATTGTAGATTTATGTGTAACTAAAACAACAACTACAAGACAGCAAACTAAATACTAAATACTCTCTATGCCTTCTAATCTTCTTGCTGGAAAAAAACATGATGACAGCAGAGTAACAGTCAGATGTCTTGATGATAGAGGAGAATACAATAGACAACTTTATCATATAAAGACCAAACCCAAGTGTAAAGAAATCCCAGCCCCACGTAGTTATAAGAGTAAAGATCCAAGAATCACAGTAAAGTGCAAGGATAACTATAATGAATATAGTAGACAAACCAATTATATCAGAAAACATCCAGATTGTAAAGAAGTCCCACCCAAAAATTCCAAAAGACATCATGACCCCAGAGTTACAGTATTAAATTCAGAAGATAGCCAAGAATATAAAAGACAAACTAATTATATCCATCGGCATCCCGATTGTATAGAAGTCCCACCACGAGCCAAAAGAGTCTGGAGTGTTGCTTCTCTAAAAGAAGAAAATGATATGTTAAAAAAACAATTAGAAGATCTTAATAAGGAAAATAAAACTCTGAAATGGAAATTGAAGATGGCTTCTTCTGTTATCAAGCGTATCAGAAAACTAGTTAAATAAATAAACCAATCCACACTTCCCACAATAAAATGATATCTTTTTTATGTTTTTACTAATTATAAATGAAAGAAACTATACATCAAGTTTATGGTGTTTTCAATGATGGTAAAAAATTAGAAGATATCCCAATATTTAATCACCAAGTCAAGAGAACTATTGAGTATTGTACAAGATATAATATTAATTATAAAATGTGGAATAATACCATGTGTAATGAACTCATAAATAAATATCCACAATATAAAGAATTATATGATAATTTTAAACAACCCATACAAAAGGCTGATTTTATAAGATATCTTATTTTATACGATGAAGGTGGAATTTATATTGATTGTGATGTTTGTCCTATTGGTGATGTATTTATTTTATTTGAAATGAATGAATTTTTTGTTAGATGGAATAATGATAAAAAACAACTCCCTTATAATGCAGTGATTGGATCTGTAGCCCATAATGAATTATATGAAAATATATTTAAAGAAATAATTAAATCCGTCCAAGAAAAAGATAAAATAGATGTTTACCAGAAATGGAAAGGTAGATATGTCTTCCAAACTACCGGTCATTATATGCTACAAAGAGTTCTTAAAAAATATCCAAATGTAAAGAAATTAGATATATTAAAAATACATACAAAAGGCGGTGTTGATGTTATTGGTGATGTATGCCCCATATTCGAGGATTTTAATGCGAGTTTATGGTATAATGATAGCCCAAATAATCTATTAAGTTCACAAAAGGTTCTAGCATAAAAAAAGATATCTTTTTTTTCTAATGCTTATTATAATATGATTATTCATCAGATATTTTTAAAAGTTAGTGATAAAAATTTAGAGGACTTCCCTAAATTTATTAAAAGTAGAGATATATGGATTAAACTATGTGAAAAGAATAATTGGGAATATAAATTATGGACTGATTATCCTATGGATATATTTACTGATGATGATAAAAAATATTTTAATTTATTAAATGATAGACACCCATTCTGTAAATTAGACTATTTAAGATATATTATATTATCTCATTATGGTGGTATGTATGTAGATCTAGATGTAATCCCAACTGAGAAATTTATGGAAATATATGATAAGGAGATTATTACCGGTAGAACAATTACTAAAACATCTAAAAACCCTAAAACACCTATAAGATATCATCATAATGGGAATTTAATTAAGTTTCCTAAACATATTGCTAATGAAATTAGATTATATACACATACAGAAATAAAGAGACTCACTTCAATGAAAATATATGATACATGGAAAATTAGATTTTATTTTCATTCAGTCGGTCCTAATTTTTTTCATAGATTTTGTGAACGTATTAAAAAAATAAAAGTCTTTGAAGAGTTTGATACATATTTTACTGACCTTGACGCTCAATCTTGGAATAATAACGAAGTTAATAAACTCATTCCAACTCCCACACAATAAAAGATATCTTTTTTTATGTTAATTAATATTATAAATGTTTATTGATAAGTCCCATAGTCGTAATGATTTAATAGATTTAATTAATACATTAAATCTTCCCGTTGTATTTAGTCATGTAGATAATAAAAAGAGTATACAAGATAAACTAGTAGACCTTATACAAAATAAAAAGAATCATAAATCATTCGATACGAATACTGTCTATAATATTAAATCATATACAGAACTAATGGGCTATCTGAAAGCTATGAATCCCAAGAAAGTCTTATCTGTTAAAGAAAAAGCAGATATAATGATTTTATGTAAACATATCATTAGTTATTGTAATCTAGGTTATAAAATTGAATTAAGTGTATATTATAATCATAAACAAGATATCATAGATGATATGAATTATATTAAACAATTTGGTGATATTCCATCTGTCAGAAGATGTTGCAAATTAATGAACAAGTATCAGAAACAAGATGATTTTTTTATTCCTAAAATATCTCCACAAATACAAAAAAAACTAAATGATAAAGTATATACTCAACAAAAGATCTATGGAAAACTAAAAGTTGAACGAGGTAATTTTAAAGTTTCATTTTCATGAATCGCGTATGTTTGCTATTTTTTTTATATTTGCTATTGTATAAATATGCCTACAATTAAAGAAGATGTAAAATATGGATTACAAGCTGAAAAAGGTGGGGTGAAATCTATTCTAGAACAACTCTTTGGTAAATTAACTAAAACAACTAATAAATATGATAACTTTGACTTTACTAATGATAAATATTATGTAGAACTAAAAACTCGCCGGAATACTGTATTTAATCAATATCCAACTCTGTTGTTTGATGAAGTTAAATATGATAAATATAAGTTATTAAAAAAACAAAACCCTAAGTTACAATTCTTTGTTGTATGGAATCTTAGAGATGGCTTATTCATGTGGGAAATGAATGATAATACAAATGAGTTTTTTGTTGATGGTGCTTATCAAGTAAATAGAGGATCTCATATACAAACAACTAGAACTGTAAATGTGAAAAATGAATTTATATCTCCTTTTGATGATTTTGAATGTGTAGTCATAAATAAATTTAAAAAATAAAATCTAAACTATATATATATAATGAACAGTAGTCCCGAAGAAACTAAAGAGTTGATTTCTAAAAGCAGACCTAATTTAAGAGAGGTGAGTGTAAAACAATATGAAGCCAATTTAAGAAAATTAAAGAAGTTATTCAATAGTGATAATTATAATTTCATGAAAGACCCAAGTAAGGTAAAAGATAAAATTAATGATTTACATTATACAACTCAGAGGAATATGTATAATGCGATTATTGTTTTACTCATGGCTATCGATGATAGTAAAATGAAAAAACTAATTGAAACCTATAGTGAGATGCGTGATGAAGGTAACCAAAAATATGAAGAAGAGAATAAGTCTGGAGTCATTAGTGAAAAGCAAGGTAAGAACTTCACAACCATGGAAGAACTGAATTCCATGATAGCCACACTAAAAAAAGAAGTCTTACCATTAAAGAAAAAACAAAGATTAACTAAACCCGATATATCTAAATTAAGAGCATATGTATTGTTTAGTATGTTAACAAGAATCCCTACTCGCAACGATGCATCTAATATGATTTATACATCACAAAAAGAATATAAAAGATTAAGTGAAAAAGATAAGGAAACAACTAACTATCTAGTTGATGAAAGAGGAAATATGAAGTTCATTTATAATTATTATAAAACAAGTAAGACCTATTCTGAAAATATTGTACCAGTTCCCAAAGATCTAAAACCAATCATGAGAATGTATATTAAACTAATGGATTATAAGTTAGGTGATAATATATTTCCTATGACAAAAAATGCTTTGTCTCAACTCTTATTAAAACAAAGCAAACGATTAATTAATAAATCAATAAGTAGCACTCTTATACGTAAGATCTATTTATCATCTAAATATAGTGGATTAAAAGAAGAACAAGAAAAAGACAGTAAGATGATGATGCATGATATATCAACTCAACAAGCTGTTTATGTTAAGAAGGATGAATAAATTAGTTATAGGAGTCTTTAATTAAATATTAGACCCCAAACTTTTGTAATTTGATTCTGTATTTTAGATTAATGTGTATTACTAAAAACAACTCATATACATACATAGAGACTAACAAACAACTCAACTTAACTTAATAATGTCCGCCACTTTCTTCCTTTGGTTTACCGGATCGGAGTTAGACTCATACACTACTGAACAGCTCGGTATGTGTGAGAAGTCTGACCTTGTGGATTATATCCTTAGTCTTAAAGATAACATACTAGAACGACAAGATTGCTTAACTGATCTTGAAGAAGAAGTTGAGAGACTACAAGCTTGGGAAGAAAATAATTTAATCCACAAAGATTCCGTTAAACCAGTTAAACCAGTCACCCGTAGTGATACACGTATTAAACAACTAGAAGAAGAAGTTGATAAACTACAATTACAATCTCGCTTGTATGATGAATGTGTTGTGAAGGGAATGAAAAATCATATCAAGAAATTAAATGATGAATGTGGGGGACTAAAAGAAAGATTGATAGATATGAGCTTTAAAGTTGATGAACTAGAAAGTCAGATTGAATTGACTGATGAATGTGTTATTGATGGACTAAAACAAGGTCATAAAGATTTACAAGAAGAGATTGATAGACTACAAGAAGAGAATGAAAAATGGGAAAAAATACATAATGGTGATATGAAGATGGTAAAAATGTTAAGAGAAAAGTGGGATGAGTGTGAAAAAAAAATAAATAGTTTGAAGAGACATATTGATGAAGCAGAGACACACGCCCGAGAAACAGTCAAGAAACTTATTAACGATCACCGACAATACAGTCACGGCGAAAAATACCGTTATGAAAAAGAAATTAACAAACTAAAAGAAGATCATAGTATGAATAAACAATATTTAGAGTGTTATATTAGTTATGCTGATCCAAAAGCAGATATGTTACCCGAAAAAGACTTTATTGATGGTTGGTGTAGT
>TARA_R100000655_G_scaffold20076_6_pt1 | contig 10763 bp, 1 predicted proteins | sample TARA_R100000655 | Tara Oceans TARA_R100000655 (sample SAMEA2622497) | marine metagenome | biome: marine biome (ENVO:00000447); feature: deep chlorophyll maximum layer (ENVO:xxxxxxxx); material: "saline water (ENVO:00002010), including plankton (ENVO:xxxxxxxx)" | depth 90 m
GATTTTTAGATCTGTTTTTAAAACCTACATATTGTTTCTTTTTCTTTTCATCTCTTACTCCAGGATGTTCATAAAATTTAAAATCTGGATTTGAATGGTCATGTGCTACAGGATTATCTTTAGCTTCTGTAGATGAATTTACTTGAACTCCAGGAGTTACAAAATTTGCATTATCTACAATATTTTGTGAAAACCCTTCAGGATTTAAAATTGGATTAGTAGGATCAGTCATCATTTTAGCCAGATTTTTCATCATATTATGTTCCTCCCCAACCTGAGCTTTAGGTAATTCACCTCCAAACATCTTTTGTTTTCTTGAACTTTTAGATTCTTTATATCTTGTTCCTTGTGCTCCAAAAACAAATTTATCACGAGGTCTTCTATATTCTTCATTGTCAAAAGCAAAAGTTCTTCTAGCCTCTCTTTTTTCTTTGTTAGACATATCATCCCAATTCTCTTTAAAATAAGAATCTTTCATAAGTTGTTGATCTATCAACTCTGTTTTAGAAAGATTACTTTGTTTATTAGAAACTTGTCTGTCTTTAGATGTAGGATCCATTTCAGAGTCTTCTTCACCTTGCTTTCCTGATACAGCATTCATAGCATTTCTAAATACATTTGCCGCACCTTTTGCACCATCACGTCTGTAAGCTTTTTTAAGATTTTTTCTAAGCTCTCTACCAGCTTTTCTCATACCTTTTGGAGTGATCATTTTCATATCTTCAGGATTCATTCCTTCAGGTACTTCATAATACTCTATCCATTTTTTTGGCTGACCTTTATTCCATCCCATACTACGTGTCTTGTATACATCTCTAGCTACAGGTTTACCCCAAGAAGATGGTGCTGTATATTTTTGTCCTCCAGGATAATTAAAGTTTCCAGGAAACAAGAACTCAAACATATTGTGATACCCATAATAGCTAGGATCTTGGCCTCTTGTAATATACTCATAACTTGGTGTTCCTAGTATGTAATCTTTACCAGCTGTCCCTTCTTTAAGAAGTTTATCAGATTCTTCTTTAGTTAGTAATCCACGTTTCTCAGCTTCTTTTATTTTAGCATAGTCAAGACCTGAATAAATTGTAGATCTATCATGCCAAGATTTTCCATAAGGATCTCCATAGTTTGGATTCTTCTTTAACATTCTAGCTTGATAATCTTTAGCAAGCTCATCTCTAGTTTGATCAAAGTGTTTTAGATAACCTTCATCATCCATTGCTGATATCAACTTAGCTTCATTAGTTGTCCATAGATTATCTAGCTTAGTTCTAACAGCCGGGTCACCAGATGCTATCTCATCTAAAGTAATTAATCCTGCATCTAATAATAAAAAGTCTTTATAGTTTCTACCAGTATTGTATCTATAATCTATAAGTCTACCTGCTACACTTGGATCAAAATTTTCTATACCTTCATTGTAGTATTCATCCATTATAAATTTTCTAGCTTCTTCACCACTTACACCATCAGCTAAATAGTCATACTTAGTTCCGTATTTTGCAGGATCAGTATACTTAGGTATATTAATACCATAGTTTGGTAAATACCCTCCTGTTCTACTTCCTCGTCTAGTTTCAAAGTCCATCAGTGTATTTATATAGTCATCTAATGTAACTTCACCTTTCTTTTGATAAGCAGGTAGTGTTCCACCATATCTTTCTTGTGATATTCTTACAGGAGGTCTATTAGCATTTTCTCTATTAATAATATCCATTTGTTCCTGAGTCATCTTTTGCGGTCCATACTTTTTAATATCTTCAGGATTAAATTGAGTAGGATCCGCAATCATTTGTTGAATTATTCTAAATTGTGTACCCCTATCCATATTATCCCAATTTGAAAAATCTGGATATGTAGGAACTCCTGGTGGTATATAATTAGGATCTGGAGGTATTATATTACCATTATTATCTACTAAGTTATAGTTAGTAACTTCACCTTCATCTTGATACTTCTGCATACCATACTTTGCCATAGGTTGCTGTGGTTGCATAGGCTGTCCTTGACCTTGTTCAGGATTCTCTCCTAATATTTGCATAAGCTTTGGATCACCAGACTGCTTTGCAAGCTTGTAAAGCTTCTCTGTTTCAGCAGTTGTAGCTTTATTCTTAATAGCTCCAAGAAATCCTTGAGTATATTTTTTTACACTTCCTTCAGGTGTATCTTTCTTATCAGCACTTTCTAATTTAACATTCTCATCTTCTTCACCACCCTCTTCAAATCTTTTAAGAATGTTCTTCATGAACTTCTTTTTAGTCATACCACCCTTTTTCATATAAGGTGTATCTTCAGTTGAAGTCATTATATCCATATTTGGGAAGTAAACTTCAACAGGTTCTTGCTGCTCAGTTTGTTCACCACCTGCTTGAAAATATTTATTTAATCCTTGATACTGATTTGGCTCTCCACCATATCTCATTTCATCAGACATTACAATATCTAAAGCTTCATCATCATCTTCTGAAGCAACTTCCATTGACATATCTTGCATCTGTTGCATTTGATCATCACCTTGATCTTCAGTGGGTTGTTCAGGAGCATCTGCAGATGGAGCTATAGCATTAAATGAATCATCAACATCAAAGCTTTCTCCTATAGAGTTCATATATGAATATACTCCATCAATTGCTTTTAATAAAAAATCTGATGGTAGTCCTGTAGATTGAAGCCTAGCAAAAACAGCAGTCTTATCAAGACCTTCATCTTTTATCATGCTATAAATTGTTTGCATGATTAGCTGCATTTGCTGATCATCACTAGTCATACCACCTTCAACAAACTTGTTTAAAGCTGATGGTTGCTGTCCAGTCTGTCCACCATCTCTGTATACTCTATATCTTTTCTTTGCCATTTTATAATTCTTATAATAATATACTAAAATTTAGTTTAATGTTTAAACCTTAAATGTTTAATCTATTTCCTCTATTCTATACCCGCCTTCTATCATTTTTTGTAACTCATCTTCGTCTAGTTCCATCTCTATAAATTGTCCTCCTTCTGCAAATTTAAAATAATCTTTTCTATCTTGATCATCTTCATCCTCACCATATAGCTGTCTTCTTACACCTGGAAGATCTAATAACTCTGGATACTTGTCAATATAAGTTTTTAATTTAGCTTTTGATGTGTTGCCCATTATTTCACTTTCTACACCCCTTCTTTTACCACCATACCAGCTAGTTGCTTTTCTTAAATCTTTTTTGAATTGTTCTATCTCAAGTGGATCTTTAATGATTTTTTCTAAACCTTGTTGATATTCTTGACCTTGTCGCTTTATTTTCTTTCTTTTCTTATCTTGATAGTTAAACACACCATATCCAGTACCACCTAATACTGCAGCTGCTCCTCCACCAAGTACTATATAAGTTATAACTCTATCATAATCATCTATTACCTGTGAAAACTTCTCTTCTTTTTCTCTTATTTTAACTAAGTTTGCTAAATGAGGTTTTACATTATTAAGAACTTTTTTTGTAGTTTCTTCAAGTTGTATAGTCTTTGCTTCAAGAGTTGTAATTTCTTCAATAATTTTTTCTAAACTTTCTGGATTTTCAAAATTTACTCTTTCTACATTTAACAATTTAGCTATAGCATCTTCATATGGTTTTAACATTTCTAATGTTTTTCTAGAAGAGTTTTTTAAGTTTTGTTGTAAATAGTTAAATGCTCCTACAAGTTCTTCATTAGGTATATCTTCAGGTTTTATTGTATAAGAATATCCTAATCGTTTCTGTTGCAGTCTTTGAACATTAGCTTTATTTAAAGGATTTAGTTGACTTGCAACTTCAAACATCTCCATAGGAGTACCTTCTTCTGCCGCTCTTGCTTCTTCTGTTATAAGTTTTTGAGATCTTTGCCAAGAAGATTGTGCTGCCTCAATATGTCCTAACATTCCTAAAACAACTAAATCTTCAGCCAGTTCAATTTCATTTTGATTTGGAATTTTTATAGGCTTTGTAATATCTAAATTTTTGATTAATGCAGCATACATTGACTTACCATAATGCTTACCAGTAATTGCTTTTGTGTCAAATGCTTTACTTACATTTTCTGCAAAAGTCTTCCAAAGTGTTAAAAAGTTGTCTTTTACTAAAGGATTACCACCAGAAGATATTGCCGCATCTAACATTTTAGGATACGTTGTAGTAACATTTGTATTCATTATAAACTGTTCTGGAAACTTTTGAAGTAGTAACTCACCCATACGCTTAGGTTTTTGAGAATTATCTTTAAGAATAGTTGCAAATTCCTCTACACTTGTATCTCCTATATAAGGTTTAAATGCATCAGCTAATGCTTTATATGCTAAATCTACTTCTGCATTTGTTAATTCTTTATTACCATCTCTTCGTTCTCTTAAAAATTTAACAGTTTCAAAAGGATCATTCATTTTGTTTAACTTGTTATTATTTAAAACAATGTTTCCAAAAATATTTCCTCCAAAATTAGGATCCCCTAGTGTAGTTGTATTTACTCCAAATCCCCAAGCACTACCTCCTCTATTTGTGATTGCTGGATTCCATCCTTCTACACCCATAGCACTATATACATCCTTTAATGATTTCTGTTTATTAAGATCCAATGTAATATATCTAGAAAGTATGCTATTGTTTAGTATATAATCATTAACAAGTAGATTCATTTTTTCAGGACTGTTAATAGCATCTTTATACATACTTTGTGACCGGAGATTATAACCCATCGCATTTAATAATTCAAGATTTTTTTCTTTATCTTTAAATACACTTTTGTCATAAGTTTTTAATTTAAATACTCCTGAACCACCTATAGAGTTAAGAAATGCTTGTTGACCTTTAGCAATTTTCTCTGAATCACCCATCATTATTAATTCATCTATACGAGCTAGACCTTTATCTTTAGTATTATAATAAGCATCTATTACAGTTTTAACTTGAGGATCAAATCTTTTATTAAACTCATCTAAAGATATATTAAGATCAAGTTCCAATGCCTTTCCCATTATACCTTGACTACCATAAGGAAGATCTTCTTTATTTTTAAGTGCCTTTTGTAGAAATTTATCTTGAGCAGCTTTCCATTCATCTGGAAAAAATTGTTTTATTAATTCTATTTCAAGAGATCTTTCTCCACTTCTACTTAACTTAGGGTCTAAGTATAATTTTCCATCAGCACCTTTTCTTGTATGAATTATATTAAGATCAATTTCAGTGTTACCATACTTAAATGTTTGAGCATCAGACATATTTTCCCAGCCACCAATACCATAACCTCGTTCTACAAAGTTTGGATTACCAATAACATTTTTTGCAAAGTCTACATCTGTTATTATAGCATCTAAATCTCCAGAAAAAGATGATATACCTAACTCAGGATATAATGATGATCCGTATACCATAGCTCCTGTTTCATTATTAAGAAGATTTATATTTGAAGTGTTTACTTCTAAAAGTTTTAAATCATCTGCAGTTTTATAGGTTGATTTATCTATAGTTGTTCTTACAAGTTTATTTGTTTCAGGATTTAACTTATACTCAACAGATCCAGAAGGTGCCTCTAGTTTTATATTAACATACTCTCCTTTTGCCATATCCCAAACACCCTGTTCTCCTATTTTAAAAGTAGCCTTTGGATCTATGTTAACATCTTTATATAAAGATCCTATAGAAGGATCTTGTGCAACAACATTTCCATCTATATTTTTAAATTTTCCTAATTCTTTTCTAGATATACCTCCCTCATAGTGATTTATAACTCGTTCAAGTTTTGAACTTATGAGTTCAGTTTCTTCAGCTATTAATTTATTAAGTTCTTTAAACCGATTTGTAAGAATTGTATCCTTATCTGTTGCATTTCCATATTCATCTTTAAAAGTAGCCGTTGACTCATTAAAAGCTTGAGTTATATTCAAGTCTTTTCTTATCTTTTCTTTTAATTCAACTGCATTTTTACGGATTGTTTCTAAGTCCTTTTCATAAGCATCATAAAATTTATTACTTTCAAAAGCCTTCTCAAAAGATGTTTGACTATGACCACCAGGCTTACCTTTAATAGCTTTAGGTTTTACTTTAGCTCTTTTTCTTAATTCTTCAACTTTTTTAAGTTTATCATCAATTAAAGTATTGAAGGTTTTTTCAAAATCATAAATATTTCTAGTTAAATTAAAACCTTCTAATTTCAATAATCCTTCACTAACTTTATTTTTTAATAAAAATGTAGATGTTCCACTTTTATCCCTTCCTGAAAAAGACAAATCTTTTACTGCTATCTCATCTGACTTTATTGCTTTTTGAAGTTCCTTAATATTAGATTTAAGCTCACTAAAAAATTCTTTAGTTGGTATAAAAACTATTGGTGTTGTTTGCTTACTTATATCTTTTGTAATTCCTAGTTTTTTTAATGCCCATAAAGGAAATCCACTCATAGCACCCATTTCTTCAAATGATGAACCACTTGTAAGAGACGATCCTCTTTTCTTTTTTATTTTTTTTGGAATAAGCTCTTCAGCAAAATAACCTTCTTCTGTTAAGTCACTAAGTTTTTCATAATCTTTAATTTTACCAGTGCTACCTACTAAAGCTTCTAATCCTCTCATTACTTTATCATATCCTCCTAATTGAGCAATTTCGTCATTAGTAAAATATTCTGATGGATCTAGGATACTTTCCGGTGAATATATATTACTACTACCAAATAAATCTCTTTGTTTTCTAATTTGATCCCATAACACAGTACCTTGGCTTGCTTTTGATTCCCAATCTAAAGGATAGTTATATTTACCACCTGTTAAATTATCTATATTCTTAATTATTTGTCTACCTAAATCTGAACTTGTAAGAAACTCATAAAAATCATCTGTTTCTTTTGTTAAAGGTTTTAACTCTTTTTCTATTTTTGATAAAGTTCTTCTTAATTTAAAAGACTCTTTAGAAGTAAGCAAGTTAGATACTATAGTACTTACACCATATGTAACATCATATGCAGCTTTTGCACCTGACTTTGCAGTACCTGTCATTCTACTAAAGAACTTAATAGTTGATGGTGATACTTTTTTCAAACCAAATGAACCTAAGAGACCTGCTTTTATTTTATCTTCTGTTTCTTCTTGTTGAGATGCAGCACCATATCCTGTAAGTGCATGAATACCAAAACTAAAGAATGGATTATCCATTAACTTCTTATATCCTTCAGGATCTTTTTCAGGATCTGGTATTTGTCTGGCTTCAGTAAAATACTTATTCCAAAAAGGTACAACATACTCTCCCGGATTAATTGCATCATTTGGAATTTCAATATTTCTACCAAATTTATCTTTTTTAATAATAGTTCCATACATAGGATCTATGTTAGGATCCTGAGATCCTAATCTACTATTACCTCTATAACTTTCTATATGAAGTTTTGGAACTTCTATTTTCACTATCTCATTCTGCCAAGGATTTACTGACAATCCTGGAGCTTCTATTAAACTAGGAATTGTACTATAACCTTCTGGAAAATCAAGTGTCTTAGGTCTTGCAAAATAGTTTCCAAAGTTTATATAATCTGAATAAATAGGTCTTATATAATCAGAACCTGAAACTGCACTACCATCCATAGGGTATTCACTAAACTCTAAAAAATTACTACGCTTTCTAGGAAATAAAGAAAAGTCTCCTCTATATGGTAGATCTAATTGAAAATGTCCTAAATCTGGATAAGGGTTACCAAATGCACTTTTAGTATAGTTATTAGCACCTTGAAATAAATTAAACTTAAAAGGTTGAACTCTATATAAAGGAACTGTTTCTTCTTGTGGTTCAATTTTAATATTAGCATTAGACTTAAGCTGACCTTTAACCTGTGAGTCTTTGTTAACAAACTCTGTAAAGTCTATATCTTTAAACTCCGGTTTTGAAAATTCAGTTATTATATAATTTTGTACTGCCTCTTTGTTTGCAACATCTATTCCAGCATTTAAAAGCCCTTCATTAATATACTGCATACCACCTACAGTTTTAGCAACACGGCTTGCCTGACCTGCATATTTACCACCTTTACTAAGTGCATTTATAGTTTCAGTAACATATGGAACAATTTTTTTTCCTCCTTCTATTACTGCTTCTGTTCCTTTAACTACTACCTCACCTTTACTTTGATATTTGCCTAATTTTTTTAAAGTTGTATTTGATTTAGTAAAATCTAATCTAGGTTTTGCAGGAGTTATATTAAATCTATTGATATTAAAGTTACCTAACGTATTTAAAAACCCTGTTGTCTTTTGATTTATAGGCACAAGATCTACATTATTTATATCAAATTTAGGTTGATAAGTTTTTTGTAAAAAAGATCCTCTATTAAAACTTCTTCCTTGCTGTATAGGCATAACATCAAATCTTGATGGTTTACCAAGTTTTCCTAAAGTAGCTGATTGTAAAAGACTTGGAAAGCTAAGACTTGTAATAGTATTACTTTTGTTTGCTATATTATAAGGTGTGCTAATAAGTTTATTACCTCCAACAGCTATATTTTTAGCAGTGCCAAGAAAAGGAGCAGTATTAAATAAAGTTAAAGCAGCATTCTTAGTTATACCCAAAGCATCTTTATCTTTTATACTTTGATAAAGATTAGGAATATCTTCTTTAACTGCATGTGTAGCCATCTCAGGTAAGAACCAATTACCAGGAGTTAAAAGACCTCTTGTTACTGCACCACTAACACCTGGTAATTTTGTACCAATATTAAGAAGTGGTTTACTTAAAAAATTAAGTGAACGTTTAGTTAAACTTGTAGCTGCTTTAAATCCTAAACCAGCAGCACTTTTTTGCGGTCCTCCAATGAATAGTAACTCAGGATAAACTTGTGGTGCCCATCCTGATGCTGGCTGAGTAGCCCAGTAAGGAGTATAGTATGGACTATACATGCTATTATCAGATTCATAAAAGTCTTCATTATCACTATTAGGATTGTATATATAAGTCAAACCATCCTTACCTATAGTATGATGACCATACATTGGAAATTCTGCTATTCCTGTTATATTTTTATAATAATTAGGATTATCTATTTTATCTTGAGCTGTTAATTCATCTAATTCATTTTTTACTTGTCTTAGTTCCTCAAGTGTATCATAGTCTTTATTTTCTTTAGCTTTATTTATCTGATAAGTAAGAGATCTTCGCTGCTCTCTAAGACTAACTGATGTCATATCTTCAGAGCTAGGATTTAGTTGTAAACCAAGATTATAAAGTGCTTCAGGATCTTTCATAAGTTTAAGAAATTCTTCTGTAGATCTAAAGTCTATTGTACCATCTTCATTTTCATTTATTACAAACTCAAAGAAACCTTTTATATTTTGATTATCTCGAAGTATGTTACGTTCTTTATTTGTTAATTCTCTTTCTTTCCAAGCACCTGGCATACGTATTAAATCTCTAAGAAACTTTAACTCATCTTCATTCTGTGCAAATCCTAAAACTGCATAAGGATTATCTTTTAATGTTTTTTTAACGTCTGCTATTCTCTTATTTTCAAGTTGTGCAGTGGCTTGAAGAAATTGATCAGCAGTGACCCAGTTATCACCTACTTTCATGTAACCAGCTTCTTCATACTCAGCATCAGTTTCAGGTAGTCGTGATACTCCTGGTGATCCTATATAAGTTCTATTATCTGCAAGCCATTGAGTATTCTCTTTCATTTGCTCTTCAATAGTAGGAATGTTAAGATTAGTATTACCTGGAGAATAATTGGCAGGATTATTACTATCCTGATCTTCCCAGAGTTTTTTATCATAGTATGTTTTCTCAACTGACAACTTATTAGCCGCTTTCTGTTGATCCGCTTTAGCTTGCATATTTTTTGCAAGTTCTTCTTGAACTTTATCTAAATTTGCTTTATGAAGATTTTCAAGTTGATTTTGCATAAAAGATATATCTTTACCAAAATCAATATCTAAATATTTTGGATAACCTAAACCTCTTTTTGTAAGACCATCTATAATATCTTTTTTAAGAAATTTACCTTCATTAAACATCTCAGCAACATACCTTCGAACTCTATCATTATAAGCAACTGTATGATTATAAAACTGTTGTCCAAACTGAGTATTAAGATCTTCTTCACTACCTAAACCTAAATCACTAAGTTGCTGTGCCTTTCTTCCTTTTTTCCAAATTATATTATCTATCTTCTCAAAGTCATATAAAGATATTGTACCATCCTCATTTAAAGATGGCCACATCATTGTAGTTTCAGTAGCTCCTAAATCTGCACCATGTTCAATAGCTATGTCCATAAGTTCCTTCTTCATCATATATTGAGGAAAAGACATTATGTTTTTATCTTTTAATCTTTTTTGATATTTTACATAGCTATTATAACTATCAACGTATACATCACTTATCTGTTTATTAATAACTAAACTTGGTCTAAATCTTTTATCACCCTGCAGTTTAGGATCTGAAAAATAATCTTCTAGTACACTACCTGTTTTTTCTACACTGTATTTAAGAATATCCCCAAGAGGAACTATTTTTTCTGGTGTATCTTTTTCTTCTGATGTAGTTGTTTTTGCCAATTTACCTTTTGATTGAGCTCCATTTTGCATCTTAGGCAATCCTGTTATTTTATACTTAGCCATTATTATATCTTTTCAAATGTATAACCTTGTTTCTTTAATCTTCTCATAGTAGCTTCATCTATTTCATCTCCTATTTTATGCTCACCACCTTTCTTATATTTTACACCTTTCTTATATTTTACTTTCTTTGTTGAAGCATCTTCAATAAGTTTTCCATTTTTAC
>TARA_R100000655_G_scaffold14396_2_pt1 | contig 10752 bp, 25 predicted proteins | sample TARA_R100000655 | Tara Oceans TARA_R100000655 (sample SAMEA2622497) | marine metagenome | biome: marine biome (ENVO:00000447); feature: deep chlorophyll maximum layer (ENVO:xxxxxxxx); material: "saline water (ENVO:00002010), including plankton (ENVO:xxxxxxxx)" | depth 90 m
AGTGCTTTAAATAGTTCTAAAGATTGGAAGATTAGGTATTGGGTAACTGAGGAAACTTTATTAAAGGATGTATTGGAAAAGTTACAATTTGAAGGTGGGTTTATTTTTAGGGATAGATTTGGGCTGATGCAATATATACATATACCAGATAGTATTTCTGGTGTTATTACACTAACTAAAAATGATATAGCAAATATTTCCATATTAAATACAAGTTTAACTCAACTTCGTACAAAGAAAAATATTTCTTATGAGAAACATCCAGCAGATAGTAGATATATGACAACTCAGACATTTACCAATGCAACTCCTAGAACTACATACAATATCCAAACAAAAGAAAATATTGAAAGTGTAAACCTAGATGCTTATGTATCACCAACAATTCCAAGTACTCCAGCAAATTCAGGAAATAAAGCCAATAGGAATGATGATCATGCTAGTTATTACAATGCAATTAATGGAGATGTATTTTTGGAATGTAGCTTTGATATTGTTAATCCCAAATTCTATGACTTAGAGGTAGGTGACTTTATAACTTTTGACAATGATAATATGTATCCAGAAACACCTTTTGGACAAAGTTCTGGAACATGGACAAATATAAATATGATGATAGTTAGTACAAAAAGAACACTCGGAAGATTAAGTATTAAAGCAAGGGAAGTATAATTGCTAATGATTACACTAAAGGAAATTTAAAATGGCAAATATGAATATTAGAACACCTGTATTTTATCCTGATAGAATAAGACATTTAAGGGGTAGAGGAGACACTAATCAAACTATAAAAACTGGAAGTGGATTTATAAATTTTCAATCTGGAAGTATTGGATCATTACATAATGGAAAACCATTAGATTTATGTTCTTTTGACACAACTGGAGATGTTGATGGTCATGTATTATTTAAATATAATATGGGAACAGGTAATTGGCGAACTACTTTTTTTACAATACTAAATCATAATTTAGTAACATCACAAGGAAAAATACAGATATGGTTTGGAGATGAATCAAATGATGTTGAAGGTGAGGGTAATGCTGATACAGTTTTAAGTTCTGTAGATGTAACTGAAGTTTTAAATGCAGGAACAATAGCCATTGAAAATAATTCAAATATCCATATCCATCCCACAGCAGATGGCACAACGATTATAAAAATTGTTAATACTAGTGATAGTTCAGATTTTACTGGACAAAGATATATGGCTGTTCAATTTGAAGGCAATGCAAGTGCAAGTAGTCAAACAGGAAATTTTGATTTTAATGGCTCTACAGATTTAACTGTTGGTGGAATAGAAATTGGAGAGATATACACAATGCCAGTAGCTCCTGATTTGAATGTTAAAAGATCAATTATATATGACAATACAACAATACAAGAATCATTAGGTGGTCAAAAATACGCTAACTTATCATCATTTGGAAGGCTAGCTAGTACTGCTAGTAAATCTCCATTTAATACCACTTCTGATTTTAAAAAGCCAATGAGTGGTAGAATAGCTTATGATATGTCTTTTTCTTATTTACAAAATACAGATGTAATGCCTGATGAATACAATCAAATACAGTTTACCGATGATTCATTTGTTGGGGATGTGTGGGGGATTACAGAAGGTAATTTTCACCCATTTGTTTTTTCAATAGATTCTACTAGTTTAGGTTCAGGTGCTGAATCTGAATTTATATACGCTAGATTTGCTCAAAATTCATTAGTAATGGATCAGGTAGCCCCTGATGTATTTAATATAAAACTTAAGATTGAAGAAGAGTTTTAGGATCAGGTATCACAATATTTAAATCAACAGCGCACCATCTTATTAATCTTTCAATAAACTGAGCAAATTCTTTTGTTGATAGAGTTTTTGTGCTTTCTATGTTGAAGTGATTTTTAATAGTGGCGTGCATTTCTTGTTCTGTATATCCTAACTCTTCTCCTAGTATATCTACTATTTTCCAATAATAGTTGTTTTGTTGAGCAGAGCGAACACCTGTTTCTTTTAGCTCAATATAATAATCCCCTTGTAATTTAGAAATAGCATTATCAAATTCTGTTATATTTAATAAAATCATTTTTCCATTTTCTACTTTACAAGCAAATCGCAGTTTGGACATATCTTAGCATCCCATAATTTTATATCAGAAGAACTCCATACTTCACCTTCAAAAATATTCCATTTCTTTCGACATTGAGGACACCACCACAAATCTTCATCTGCCCTCACTTCATCTGTCTTATGGTTTTCTCTGACTTTTTTTTCTATAACATTACTACCCAATGCATCAATAACCCATTGGATAGATTCAAATTTCTTCTTGTTGTTTTTCGGCAATTATTCCACCTAATAATAATAAATAATTTCGTGCATCCTGTATTCTGCCTGTGATTGGTTCTTCTGATACTTCTTTGCCGTTTAAAACATAATTTCTTATAGAGTCCATATGTTTTAATAAATAAATAAGAGCTACATGCTCTGCCCCTAAATTCATTCTGTCTCCAATGCTTTTAAAATTTTTAAATTTATCTTCATCGGAAACAGTATACTCCTCACCTTTAACAAGCATAAGTCTATTTTCTTCTTCTTGCATCACTTTTGCCCATTTCATAAAGTCAGGTACTCTCATTGTACCTCATCCAAAACATACACTAGGTACTCTTTCATATGTTTTAACTTGCGATCTAATACATGGAGTCTCCATGTCATCAGTCCCCATAATAATATCCAAAAAAAGTTAGCAAGTAATACATCAAATGCTTGTGTTTGTAATACTTCATCTAAATAATGTAATAACATATTATCCCCTTTTTTATTTTGTTAAGAACTTAACAATTTTTTTGCCCCAAGTTTTCTTTTAGTGCCAACCATAAGAATACATTTATCATTAATTTAAAAAATTCGCTATAATACGCCAATTCATATTTCCTGTTTGCTTATGTGTTCGGCTTACAGGTTTAATTAAGTGATTAATGGGGCAAATTTTAAACATCTAATTCATTCGCCATATCATTTATACATTTACCACAAACCTGCTTACTGCACATAGAGCAAGTAGTGATCTTATCTAAATCACGCATAACATCATTTACTATGTTACTAATGGCTGATAATTCTTTTTGCAATCCAGTTCTTGATAAGTCTGCCATTTCTAATTCTGTATGATTCCAAATTCTACTAACTTTATTTCTTATTTTGTCTATATCTTTCATATTTGTTCTCCTCTATATATGAAATTAATAAATATAATCCTTAAAAGTCAAATGTTTTCTGCTTTAGTTTTAATGCAATCTCCTCATAATCTGCATCTATAAATTTTTTCACTGTATTTTTTCTTTCCTTAACTGTTTCATACCATTGGATGCCACGCTTTTCAACTGCCCATTCAACAAACTCAGCAGGAGTTTTATGAGCAGAGAACTTTGAGGAGAACACATGGCATCCAACGCAGAGACAAAAACCATTATCAATATCCCAACGAACAGACCTGATAGATCGTGAGTAGAAATGATGTGCATTCAGGGGTTTGGTTTTTCGGCAATATTCGCACATCCCATATTCTTTTATCTTGTCTGACCATAGTTTATCTAACTTTTTTGATAATGATTTTTTCACAGACCATTAAAATGGAAAATTATCTTCTTCGCCTATTTCTTCAGGCTTAGGGCTAGTATCTAAATCCTGAGCATCATTATTTTCCAACACATCTAATAAGGCAGTCATATTAGCTTTAATAATAACTAACTCAGCATCTGTTAAGATAGTGTGTGTATCTTTTTTAGCTACCATATCTACAGCAAGTTTTAAACATACTTGCTTGTGTATGTCGTGGGTTCTATCATCTATTGATACATTACCTGAACTTTTTTCACTTCCTTGATATGTTACTTTCCATACAGATTTACCTGCACCCCATTCCTCTTTACGAATATTCACTACATCATTCATTTGGAATGCACTTAGCTTTTCATGTACTTTTTCAGTTGGTGCAAAAAACTTAACTCTTTGACCATCTTTTTTTACTGTATATAAATGCCACATTCCATTTTTACCCATAGCACTCTTAACATCTAATATCTGTACAACATTATCTGAGTCTGTGGATAGTTTAATTGCATCTTGATTACTCATTTTTTCTCCTTTGCTTTTAAAATTATTTTTACTGATTCTGTAATGTCTTTATATCCAAATGGCTCAACATCATCATCTTTATAGTTTTCAATACTGGCACATTCTAGATATGGATTACGAGCTTCATACAAATTAAGATATTCCTCAACACCCTCAAAAAGATCATCCATAGTTTGCCTGACAATAGTGTATTCGCCTTCAGTATATTCATCATACCCATCCCAACATATTGTAGCCATATATACATCCTGATTAATCAACTGGGATCACCCTACAGTTATTACGCTCAAGAAGTTTAATGACCATAATTCTAATTGCATCTATTTCTTCCTGTGTAAGTTCTTCAGGAAATTCAACTCTAAATTTCCCTTGTGATGGTTTAACTAACTTCATATTCGCTCTCCTTTGATGTTTGAAGTTAATGAATTATAATTACATAATTCAAATACTATCCTTTAATTAATTCGCCCCATAGAGATGTTTTACCATTTACTATCTGAACCATGTGAACTGTAAAAAATCCTGAGTGATAAAAATCAACAATGGCAAAAGCATGTTGCCAGTTATGTTGCCTATTACCAAGCCAAGCATTTGACTCTGCACTCATATCTTTTAGGCATCCAATAGACCATGCTGATTTGACTCCGTCAATATGAGTAACTGAAGATTGTTGTATGTCATGATGGTGTCCATACATAACATTACCACCAAGACGAAGGAGATGGTTACGAGTATGATTAATCCCAGCAAAATGATGTCCATGATAAAAATTGAGTTTCCCAATCTTAAGCATTTTACCCAACTTGTGATATTTATAGCCACGATCTCCCAATTTAATAGCATTTTTAACCTGAAAATCTTTAGATAGGTAAGGGTTTTCTTCAACAAACCTATTAAGCCAGTCCTCATGATTGCCTTCAACAAAATGTTTCTCCTTTATGTTTACTTTATCTAGTGATTCATCAATTATATCCATTCCTTTATTTACTTCTTCAATCTCTTTTATAACAAATGGTAATTGATATTCTAATGGTGGTCTTTTTTTCTTCTTCCACTGCCAATGTGAAACTGACTCCCATTCTCCAGTATCTCCAAGATCAATATAACCATCAGGTTTTATAATCTCGATAGCCTGACAAACAACGCTTATAGCTTTCATATCAGCCATAGGAAAATGTTTATCAGGTGTTACAATATACCTTTTAACTTTCATAATTCCTCCGATCTAAGCCACTTTTCCAATGCATGATCCCATTGCTGATAGTTAGCTTGATTGTTATTGTACTTGACCCATACTTGATCAAATTCTTTCCAAAGTCTTTTTCTCATGTGCCTAGCTGTTCTCTCTATACTTTGATTATTAACCTTATCATTATCTATAGCTAATAGCCTATCAGAAAAGCTTTTCTTTAAATTCTTCGATGTATTCACTATATCTCCCCCTATTAATATCATATTTTAATTTACATGGATTCCCCTGATTGGGTTTACCATTTTTATACTGAAACCTGATTTTATGCACATGAATACCTGCATAATCCTCATCTTCTGATTTATGTCTATGTACTGTAATGGCATTATCGCATTTATTAAACCAGTTAGCTGATCCTGATATATCATAAGGGCTTGGAACAACTGGTTTTCTGTCTACTCCATTTTCCATTTTTCTAGGATGAGCAACTATCCAAATATGCATTTCATTAATTTTAGCAAATGCACTTAGCTGTGATAATACTCTTGAAACATATAAAGTTTCATTTTCCCCATCACCAAATTTATGTTCAAGTGTATTCCACGGATCAACAATAAGACCATTAAGACCGAATCTAAAATTTAATATCTTAGCTTGTTCCATGATAGACTCTATGGTGATACAATCTTCTTGAGTCCCTATAAATTTAATATGATCATTTAATATCTTCATAGAACTCCTAGCAGTTTCCTCACTCATTCTATCATCGCCCCAAAATGGTTTACCTGTAAATTTACCAACTAATTTCAATAAGTGGTGTTTTACTGGAAAATTTTCTGCTGAAAATATACCAAACTTCCAACCATATAACTGAACCATATTAATCATCACTGCATCCATCCATTCAGACTTACCCATATTAGGTACTCCAGTAATTACTGTAACCTCACTAGGGCTAACTAAATAATGTGGATCAACTGCTGACCAACCAGTAGACAAGCCCTTAGAGTCAGGTGTTAATAATAAATCTATAGCATCATCTTCAACATCTTGAACCATTACAACACCATCTATCGGATAGGGATGAGCATTACTTACAACATCCTGAACCTTATCCTCTCCATGTTTCATCAGGACATCATTCATATCTTTGCATCCATCAGGATATACCACTCTAAAGCATTTTTCACGCCCTATACGCCTACTTAATTCATTACGCAAGGTTTTACCTGCACCATCAGAGTCCGTGCATAATATCACAGTTTCTGCATTCATTAAATGTTCTTCTGCTGAGAGTAGGTAGCTGAACTTCTTATCACTCGGTTTACTTCCTTGAGCTGGTGCTCCATCAGGAACTGAAACAACATTAGTAAAACCTGATTGTACTAAAGACAATGCATCCATTTCACCTTCAGTTATAATAATTGTTTCCATTCCCACCATTGAATCAAATCTATAAAAACACTTTTCTGCATTTTTAGACTGTCGAAATTTCTTATCTCCAGTTCTTGATTTAATATTAACTACTTGACCATCTTTATAAAATGGGAATTGTATCCATCTGTTTTCATATCCTATTTTTTCAGCATCAATTACTACCCTAGAAATACCACGATCCTCAAACCATTGATAAACCTGATCAGGTAAATTTGTTTTTGGTGGGTCAGGTATTTTTACGATATTATTTTTTGTTAAGTTCTTAACTTTTTTTAATCCACCTTTCCATCCACAATGATGGCAAAACCAAATCCCCTCTCCTGCATTAACTGATAAACATGGATCAGATGATTTTTTCCTACTACTAGAACATTTAGGACATTGAGTTTGTACCTCTCCTGATGTTTCTGTGATATAAATGCCGTTCTCCTCAAAAGTCATTTTATCTCCCTCTTTCAATTAAATTATATGAATGTAAAATGTTGTTAAATTTTATAAGCCCATTACTAGCCTTAGATTTCAATGGTCTAACTGATAACAAATGCTTGTGCCAGAACTCATCATTTAACGCCCATCGTAAAACTTTTTTAATAGTTTGGTGGTCTATTTTTTCCTGAGTGATTAAATAATAAATTGTATTTATAGATTCATTGAATACCTTCTCATCTTTCCACCCTTTGACAATATCAGGAAACCTAGAGCTTTGTGTTTCGTAAAAGTAAGTTACTATATCTTTTAAAAACAACAACTGATCATCAGTAATATCACTATGTAATTTAACTTTACTCTTCTTATTAGAAGTATATATATAACTTATATTATTATCTAATAATATAGATTGCTTGTCATTTAAGGGGGTATCTAGCTCAGAAGTGTCTGTAGGTACTATATCTCCTGTTACCCCATTAGATTTCTCACTATGGGTAGATTCTATTTTTCTCATTACCCCTATCGAAAACTCATGGGGGGTTAGGCTAATATAACGCTTTTTAAATCTGCTTGTATTTTCCTCATTTTCAATAACAACTTTTATAAATCCATAAATCCTAAGTTCATTTATAAGTTGTGATATACTTGTTTTAGATAGGTGTAAAACTTTACTAAAATAAATATTATTTTTTACACAGTAGCCACTTTGCTCAATAGTAGCTGTTATCTCAGAATATAAAAGTTTTGCATTTGCTCTGATTTTTGGGTGGTGTCTTAAGATTGATGGAATAAATCCATAATTGCCAAAGTTCATAATTTCTCCTTTTTTAAATTGGGTAGAGCAGGAATGAAAACCCTACCCAATTTGCACTATTAACCCTTGTAATTTAACTAATTAATATGATCCTTGCAAGGGTTTTAAACAACGATCATAGTATGTACATTTTTTGCCATTTATAACTCTGCATTTTGTATTCGCATACTTGTCATTGATTTTCTGTTTTAGTTCTTTGTTTATCATGACTCCATCACAATTATAACTAGCATCACAGTTAGCACATTCTTTTTTTATAAAAGTATTAAGATTCTTTTTTTCTCTGTTCATTCTTAACATTTACTTTTTCTCCTCTTTTCTTAATAATTTTCTCGACCTTTTTTTTCATTGGATATGGCATTATTTTAATTTCCAACAATGTTCAGCTTTACCATAACCACCTATTTTCATCAATAGTGTTTTTTCAAGTTTACCATCTTTGGTTAAATTAGATAATGCTCTTCTAATTGATGTTATTGGTGTTTTGTTAAAGAAATGAGTATAAAGATCAGTAGGACTTAAAGGTATTTGAAGTCTTTGAAATATATCTAAGATTTTTTTCTCCTGACTTATTACTGCTTTACGGCATTTTTTTAATGCCTCTTTTTCTAGGTTTGTTGTATTATAATAACTCATTTGTTCTCCTTTTAAGCTACGGCTTGTTGTGTTAAGGGAAAATCATTTTCCCTTATTTTTTTCATTTGTTCTTCTTCTTCTTCATGTTTGAATTTTGCTAAAATCATTTCTTTAAATGAGCGTAGATATTTATCAATAATCATTGGCTCTCTCCTAAAAAAATGTGCATAATGTTGTGCTAAAAAACCCTGAAACACAATAGGAACTATTACATCTTCATCATCTATTGAATTATCTTTTATATCATACCATTCAAATAAGGCATCACTTATAAGATTATAAAGTATTTCTGCATTTTTTCTTTCTATTTTAGTCATTTGTTCTCCTTTTATTTTACTAAATACAAGATAAAATCTTGCAGTTTATTTTTTATTACTGTTTTTCCTGAGCATTTTGCACAAATGGTTTTTTGTTTTCCGAATGATGGAAAATTTTCATAATATGTGTATCCTTTACCTTTAGCTATGTAGCGTATATTGGTTAAGTCTATTTTTTCCCAACATTTTTTACACTTAGTACAAAACCTGATTGATTGATCTGCTCTTATCGCATCGTGATGATGTAATACATCCATACTAGCCATTTATTTTCTCCTTTTTGTTAAGCCTTAACAATTTGTATTCATTTTGAGCAAACTTCTCTGCTCTTATTTCCCATTTATTATCATCGTAAAAATCCAATCCATTATATAAAGCCATTTGACTGGCTTGATTGTATTTCTTAAGATATTTTTTTAATCCTAGCCTTTTACGATCTAAGGCATGGCATATCTCATGCAACAATGAAATAATAAATTCTTTTTTGGTTTGTTTTGGATTCAATATAATAACGTCATCCTCTGCAATATATTGACCTCTCAACTGAAACGAATCAGTTATAAAATACATAGATTGTAAATTATAACTATCTATGATTTTATCTATTTCTTTAATTTCTAATTGCATTGATTCTCCTCTTCTTCATCCCAAAAATCAGAATGTTCCCCACATTCAATACAAATATCATAATCTCGATATTGTATTGCACCACAACATTTTGAAACTTTCATTATCGATTCCTATTTTTAAAAGCATAGAGTTTATTGAGGCTGACTGCTTTATCTCTATAAAAATCTAGCTTATAGTTAGTGATATTAAGTTCTGTTTTAAGCTTTGCGATCCATACCATAGGTAGGCAAAGTATAAAACCTATTATAATTGTAAGTATAAAACTCATTATTTTTCTCCTCTAGTTAATTTGAAATTATATATAATAAATATAATAGTCAAGAATTTTCTAATCTATCAAGTCTTTTTTCAAGATTCCAAACTATATTTGAAGGTACAGATTGACCTAAATTATTACTTATATTTATTAATTCATCTAAAGTTTTTTTTATTCTTTCAATTTCTTTTTGTCGCTGAGTTAATTTTTTCATTTATATTTCACCTTTTATAATTTGTGAAATAGTTTCTAATTTATAAAGTAATGTTTTAGGTTCGCCATCTATACCAAAATATTTTTTTACATCTTTTGTATCAAAATTTTTATGTGGCTTAATACCCTTTATTAAAAGTTTTAAAGCACCTTTTGTAGTTATCAAATTATAAACTCCTAATGGTACTCCATTATAATTTGGCTTTGATTCAATGTCTTTTAAGAATTGACAGTCTTTATCTATTTCTATTTTATCCATTTATAATTCCTTTAGTTTTTGCACCCCAAAAGCCGATTATATGAATCGGCTTTGTAATTGGATATTGTTAAATTTTAACAATTTATGATTTTATTTTACCTTATGTATTTTGTTATTTTTCATGGTTACTTCAGCAAAAAATTCACGACCTTTTCTCTGCTCAAACTTTGGATACTCAGGTGAGTAAGGTCGATTACAGCCACAAAAAGTGCCATCAGGTTTATATTCATTGCCAAAAAATGAAGTCTCAGTATAATCTAATGGTTGTCCAACAGATTCCTTCAACTGCTTTTTTGATTTATAATTTAATATCATCATTGTTTTTCTCTCCTTTTATTATTTAATATAATCTTGTGAGCCGAGAGGGAGTCGAACCCTCGATTATTAATCTACCATTTTACCCATTGTTAAGAGGGGCAACAAGGCTCTATTCCTTACGC
>TARA_R100000655_G_scaffold36239_3_pt1 | contig 10728 bp, 13 predicted proteins | sample TARA_R100000655 | Tara Oceans TARA_R100000655 (sample SAMEA2622497) | marine metagenome | biome: marine biome (ENVO:00000447); feature: deep chlorophyll maximum layer (ENVO:xxxxxxxx); material: "saline water (ENVO:00002010), including plankton (ENVO:xxxxxxxx)" | depth 90 m
GTTGACTGCAATGTAAAGGGAAATATTGGGAGAAGTTTAAAATGTTAACCAGTACCTTGCCCACTGCAAGTACAGGGTCGGGTGTTGTCGGTTTTGTGTTAACTTGATAAATCTATATAGTGTATACTAGGTATATAACCGCCCCCAGGGGGACTAATATTATTATACACCCTAATAGCGGTTTTGTCAATACTTATTTTTATTATTTTTTACTTGACAATTTGTTAACTAGATGGTATAATAGGGGTATATGAGTTTTTTACAAACAACAGATAAACAAAGAAAAAGAAAATTAACAGAAAAGCAAGAGAAGTTTTTGTCAGCTCTTGCTGGCGAAGCCAATGGAGATGCACGACAAGCCCTCACAATAGCAGGATATGAACAAACATCATACTATGCTGTTCTAGACTCCCTAAAAGAAGAGGTAGTAGATGTTGCAAATAGCATACTTGCTCACAGTGCTCCCAAAGCGGCGGCTAAATTAGTAGATGTACTTGAGAGTGACGCTCCCATACCACAAGTCGGTGCTAAGTTGCAAGCCGCCCAAACTTTATTAGATAGAGTTGGTATCAGTAAAAGAGAAAGAGTTGACGTTAATCATAGTGTTACAGGTGGTATTTTTTTATTACCAGACAAAGAAGATATAAAAATTATAGATGGAGAAGTAGAAGACAATGGCACTGAAGCGTAGAACAACTTCAACAATACCATTTGGTTATAAAGAATCAGAAGAAGTCCAAGGATTTCTAGAACCTATCCCTGAACAACTCGAAGCGTTAGAAGAAGTTAAAGGTTACATACTAAACGGCTCACTATCTCTTCGAGGGGCTGCAGAACAACTACAATATAAAACAGGTAGAGGTATGTCAGCAGTAGGATTAAAAAAGATTGTAGACAAAGAACGAAGCAAGAACGGATTATTAGCAAAGCATGGAAGAACCGCCTAAGAAAAAAAGAGGTAGACCAAAGGGTTCTAGTAGTCCAAGGCATCTAACTCGAGAGCATCAAGCACGATTACAAGCAGCTCGTGAATTGAAAGCTAAAAAGAAAAAGATAGAAAAGCTAGAAGTAAAGCTATCACAAGAGCGTGGTAAGTTAAAAAACAAAAAAGAAGCTTTAACTTCGCCTGTTCTTACAGATACTACAAAAGAAAATTTACCTACAAAGGTAAAAGAGTTTATAGAAGATAACAAAGAGTCTATTGTTTTTAAACCAAACGCTGGACCACAGACAGATTTCTTAGCTGCACCAGAGCAAGATGTGTTATATGGTGGAGCTGCAGGTGGTGGTAAGTCATATGCAATGTTAGTTGACCCACTACGGTTTATGCACAGACCAAGCCACAGAGCTTTATTACTTAGAAGGTCTATGCCAGAACTAAGAGAGCTTATAGATAAATCAAGAGAACTTTATCCAAAAGCTTTTACTGGAGCAAAGTTTAGAGAAGTAGAAAAGATTTGGAGATTTCCAAGCGGGGCTATGCTTGAGTTTGGATACCTGGACAGAGATGCTGATGTATATAGGTATCAAGGACAAGCTTATAGCTGGATTGGAATAGATGAGTTAACTCAGTATCCAACTGAGTTTCCACTTCAGTACTTGCAATCACGATTAAGAACAACTGACCCAGAGATTAGAACTTATATTCGGTGTACTGCAAACCCTGGAGGAGTCGGCGGAAAATGGGTAAAAAAGAGATATCTTGACCCATCTCCACCTAATGAAACTTTTAAAGGTTCAGATGGATTAACTCGTAAGTTTATACCTGCAAGATTAGATGATAACCCTTATCTTGCAGAAGATGGTAGATACGAACAGATGTTAGCATCACTACCACCAGTACAGAGAAAACAGTTAATGGAAGGTAACTGGGATGTTGCAGAAGGTGCAGCATTTGCAGAGTTTGATACTGAGAAACATATTATACCTCCATTTCAAATACCTTATCACTGGACAAGATATAAAGGTATTGACTACGGTTATGCAGCAGAGTCAGCTTGTATATGGGCTACCATTGACCCAGAAGATGATACAATTATAATTTATAGAGAGTTGTATCAAAAAGGATTAACAGGTGAAGACCTTGCAGAAGTTATAACTGAAATGGAAAGAGATGAGCGTAGAAGTATACAAGGTGTTCTTGATACTGCAGCATGGAACAGAACAGGAACAACAGGTCCTACAGTTGGTGAAACTTTAGTAAGAGCTGGTCATAAACTTAGACCAGCAGATAAAAATAGAATACAAGGTAAAATACAAATACATGAAAAGTTAAAACCAAACAATACTACAGGAAGACCAAGACTTCAGATTATGTCTAACTGTGTAAATTTAATTAGAGAGTTACAAAGTATTCCTTGTGACCCTAATAGACCTGAAGATGTTGATACAAAAGCATCTGACCATGCATATGATGCTTTAAGATATTTAATTATGTCTAGACCAAGAATGCCTAGTACATATAGAGAGATGGGCGAAATAAAACGGTTTACTCCTAGTGACCCGACATTTGGATATTAATATGCCCACTTATACATTTAAAAATAAAAAAACAAAAGAAGTTTACGATATGGTTATGTCGTATGAAGACTTATTAAAATACAGAAAAAAACGAAACATAGAACAAGTATTTCAACCTTATAAGGTATTTCGTTTAAATGATATGGGCGGCCCAGAAGATAGATTTAGAGAGTGGTGCAAACAAGACCCAGGTGATGTAGATACAAGTAAATCATTTAATTTTAGAAATAGTAAAAAGGAGTACTTATTTAGTGACAAAGAAGATAAATAGTAAGAATTGTTTAGAAGGTAAAACTGTTAAAATAGGATACTCAGATATAAATTTAAAGGTTCAAGCTCCTGAGTTTAAAAAAGCTAATATGACAGATTGCTATGGTCAGTATACTCAAAGAGAAAACATTATTGAGATACAGCCTGGACTTTCTAATGTAGATGAAGCAAATACACTAATACACGAGATAATTCATGCATGTGTTTATATCTCGTCATTAAACACAGATGGGCAGCCACTCTCCAGCGATAATGATGAAGAAGTGGTGGTAAACAGCCTATCTAATCATTTAATTCAAGTATTAAAGGATAATAAATGGTTATTACCATATTTATCGAAAAAATTACTTGACAAACCTAAATAATGACTGTATAATAGAATACAGGGATATATACAATATTAAGGGGAATTATGGTAGATTATACACAAGGTAGTACACAAGACGAACCAATGTCAGCAGAAGAAATGGAAAAAGAACAGGAAAAGTCTAAGCTTTCCTCTTTTATCTATAGAAAATTTTATGACTGCGAAGTTGCTCGTAGAAGTGATGAAGACAGATGGTTAGAAGCTTATCACAATTATCGTGGTAGATATTATAAGAATGTTAGATTTAGAGACCATGAAAAGTCTAGGGTCTTTGTAAAAGTAACAAAAACCAAAGTATTAGCAGCTTACGGACAAATTACGGATGTTCTGTTTTCTGCCAACAAGTTTCCCATCTCCGTAGAAGAAACTAAAATACCAGAAGGTGTAGCAACTTTTGCACATCTCAATCCCCTAAAAGAGCAGCTAGGTGACGGTCTTCAGCAACCCGACCCAACTATCGAAGGAAATATGGGAATGGGTACAGAGACTCCTGCCCCAACACCAATGGCTACTCCAATTGGTTTTGAAGGGGATGGGAAAACCTTAGAGCCTGGAACTACGTTTGGTTCTTTAAATGAAGAGTTTTTAGCATCTCTTAAAAAAGAGTATGAAGGTGCAGATTTACAAGAAGGTCCTGCACCTATGTCAAATATGGCTCAAATAAAACCAGCTCAAATAGCAGCTCGTAGAATGGAAAGACTTATTCACGATGAGATAGAAGAATCAAATGGCTCTAGTGAATTAAGAAATGCAATATTTGAATCAGTATTATTAGGAACTGGAATTGTAAAAGGTCCTTTTACCTTTCATAAAACATTACATGCATACAGTAAAAATGAAGAAGGTTTTAGACAGTACACTCCAAAACAAGTAAAAGTTCCAAAATTAGAACATGTAAGTCTTTGGGATTTTTATCCAGACCCTAATGCAACAAGTATTGAAGAATGTGAGTTCACAATTCAGCGACATAAATTTAATAGAAATCAATTAAGGAATCTGCTGAACAGACCATTCTTTGATAAAGAAGCAGTAATTGCTACTTTAGAAGACGGCCCAAATTATCAAGATAGAAGTTTTGAATCTAATTTAGATTTAGGTGATGAAACTTATGAATCAAATGAAAGTAATTCTAGGTTTGAAGTTCTTGAGTATTGGGGCATTGTAGATAAAACAACTCTAGAAGAATCTGGATTAAAAGTTCCAGAAGAGTTTACAGAAGAAAATGAATTACAAATTAATGCTTGGGTAACAGAAGGTAGAGTGTTAAGAATGGTTCTTAATCCATTCCAACCTTATAGATTACCTTATCATGCGTTTCCTTATGAAAGAAACCCATATAGTTTTTTTGGAATAGGTGTTCCAGAAAATATGTCAGACGCTCAAGCAATTATGAATGGACACGCAAGGATGGCAATAGACAACCTTGCTTTATCAGGTTCACTTGTTTTTGACATAGATGAATCAGCACTTGTAGCTGGTCAGTCAATGGATGTGTATCCTGGAAAAATATTTAGAAGACAAGCAGGTATGCCTGGACAAGCTGTACATGGACTTAAGTTTCCAAATACAGCAACAGAAAACATGATGATGTTTGATAAGTTTAGACAACTTGCTGATGAATCAACAGGTATTCCGTCGTACTCTCACGGACAAACTGGCGTACAAAGCATGACAAGAACTGCGTCAGGTATGTCTATGTTATTAAGTGCAGCGAACTTGAACGTAAAAACTGTAATTAAAAACATTGATGACCATTTACTGAGACCTCTCGGTGAAAGTTTTTTTCAATGGAATATGCAATTTTACGATGGCGACTTAAACATTGAAGGTGATTTAGAGATTAAAGCTACAGGCACAGCTAGTCTGATGCAAAAAGAAGTTAGGTCTCAAAGGCTAACAATGTTCTTACAAACAGTTCAGAATCCAGCGATTGCACCATTCGTTAAGATTTCTGAAATAATAAAAGAACTTGCGTATAGCTTAGACCTAGACCCTGATGAAGTCATTAACGACCCAGTGGCTGCTGAGATATATGCTAAAATTATAGGATTACAAAATGCTCAGCAACAAGGACAAGAACAACCTCCAGGTCCTGGTGTCGAGTCCTCAATGGGTGGTGCTCAAGGAGTACCTCCAGAAGTTGCAGGAACTGACAGTCAAGGAACTGGCAATGGCACAATCGGAACAGGCAGTGTTTCGCAGCCAGGGGAAATGGAGTTTACTGGAACAGTTGATACACCTCCAGGACAACCTCAAGAATAATTAATAAATAATAAAGGGCAATAAAATGAGTGATGAAATAAAAGATAATAGGTTTATAAGAGTAACTTCAGTTTTTGGAAAAGATAATGAATTTATAGAATATAAACCTTCAGGAGCTGTTAAAGAAAAAATAGTAACAATTCCAATGCCCGAACTAGATTACGAAAGCTATAACAAAGGAGGAGCTGTAATGAAGAAAAAAACTAAAATGATGGCTGGAGGCGGCAAAGTCAAAAAGAAAACTAAGATGATGGCTGGCGGCGGTAAAGTCAAAAAGAAAACTAAAATGATGGCCGTTGGTGGTAAAGTCAGAAAGAAAACTAAAATGATGGCTATTGGCGGTAAGGTTAGAAAGAAAACCAAAATGATGGCTGTTGGTGGTAAAGTTAAAAAGAAAACCAAAATGATGGCTGGTGGCGGTAAAGTCAAAAGAAGTAAAATGTATTCAAAGGGCGGGAAAGTTAGTAAAGGTAGGTAGTGTCATATCTTATAAGTAACGTACCCCATTTTAAATGCTGGGTACGAAAAGAGTTTACTGCTAATCATAATGACTATCACGGCGAATATATACACGCTTTAGCTTTTGCAGTAAATACTATACCCGACAGGTCTTTAAGTTTTCAAGTTGTATTTACAGGATGTGAAATAGATTCTGAAGACGGACCAGATGAAAACATACACGGTGGTGCTATGTGGGCAAGAATGCCTATACAAGCATTAGTTGCAGATATACCATATGAAGAATGGCCAGAACCAATGGAAGACCATTTATGTCAACCTTGGGACTGTGAATCTAGAACACATAGTGCAGTTGTTCTTGATAGAGTTAGTTCATCACCGTGGCTTTGTAAAATAGATAATGACTTTTACAAAGGTAAATATTTATTTACTGTTGACTATACTGATAGTGATATTGCTGACGACCCTGCACAGCATAAACAATCACATGTATTATATTTACAAGATGCAGGGAAGTGGACTGGTAACTTTGTTGCTTTACCTAATAATAGAGTAAGAGCTACAAGTCCTGCATTATGGAGAACAGGAGAAGGAGCACCTGACTTTTCACCTTCTCAGTGGATACATTCTGCAGAACAACATGAAAGTTATTTAGACCCTTTTACAACTTTTAACAATTTATATTCAGATGGTAAAAAAACTAAAAAGTAAAAGAAAAAAATTTTTTGCAGGAGGTAATGTTATGCCTTCTGCTCAAAAACCTTTTAGTGGTTTTACTTTAACTATGGACCAACTAACACCTGTTGGTAAACCTATAAGAAAAGCTAATATAACATCTAAGAAAAAAGTAAGTAATAATAAAGGATTTATTGTATAATGGCAACACCAGGATACGCAGCATTATATAGAGTGCCAGGAGCACAACAATCAGGTTCTCAAGATAAACCTATTGATAATGTAGTTGGTGAAGATAAAGCTCCTACAATGGGATTATATTCTCCAGGAACTCCAAGAGAAGTACAAGGTCCTGGACAACCACAAAGATTATTTGACTCATCAAGAGCTAGATATGCTGCTGGTGGTTTGACTGGTGTATTTGAAGAAAAAGAAGTTTCAGATGACCCAGGTTATCGTGCATATGAAGATGGTGGTATTGTTATTCCAGAATTACAACAAGCACAAGAAACAGGTATGCCAATTGATATGATATCTGGAGAAGATTTAGAATCAGAAACTTCTTTAGAAGATGTAGAAAACATGGGAAGTCCAGAAGAAATTAATACACAACTAACTGCTAGTGTTAGCACTTCAATGTTAACTTCAAAAGAAGAATTAGTTTTAGAAACAGCACTAGAAGAATTTCCAGAGTTAATTAATATAATTCCTAAAATGTTAATGGGAACTCCAACTGAAGAAGAAGAAAAAGAAGAAGATAAACCAAATATAATTAACGGTGTAGAAGAATTTACTGGTGAAGGCGAAGTCGAAGGACCAGGAACAGGTACATCAGACTCAGTCCCTGCAATGTTATCGGATGGTGAGTTTGTAATTACAGCTAAAGCAGTTAAGCAAATAGGTGTAGACAAACTTCGTAAGATGATGAAAAAAGCAGAAGACGATTATGATAAAGATATGAATGTCCAAGAAGAACAACAAATGCAACCAGGTTCTAGAGAGGACATCATGAGTGCTGCTAATGAAGGTTTACTAAGTAAATCTTAATAGCAGGCTTTACAAATAGAGCTACCCTGAGCGTCACCAAGGCACTCTATTTTCGGCTACTCTTACAATAATGTAAGACCCCAACAATAACAAAGAAAGGTGATAACAAATGACTGATAGTAATGAGACCCCTCTTTTTGAAAAAAGAGCTACTTCTCAGAAAAGTGAAGAACAAGAAGCTAATCCGTATAATCAAAAAAAAGATTATCTTGATTATGATAGTATGGATGAAGCGTCAAAAAAACCCTTTGCTGATTCTAATACAATAGCTTATAAAAAACCTTCTCCAAAAACTGTAGTTGATACAAGTCAAGTTATAGATAATGAAGAAGAAACTAAAGAAGAAGCTAATGTAGAAACACAACCTTATAAAAAGGTAGACTATAAAAAAAGGTATGACGATTTAAAACGACATTATGACGATAAAGTAAATTCGTTTAAACAAAAAGAAGAAGAACTTCATGCACAATTAAGAGCTAATCGACCTCAATACAAAGCTCCTAAAAGTAAAGAAGAACTTCAAGAGTTTAAAAAGAATTATCCAGATGTTTATGATGTAGTTGAATCAGTCGCTCATACTCAAGCTACTAAAGAAATGGAAGATTTAAAAAGCGAGATAAAATCTCTTCGTGAAAAAAATACTGAAATTTCTAAAAAAGAAGCTGAAGCTACATTATCTAGACTTCATCCAGACTTTAACACAATTAGAGAATCGGATGAGTTTCATCAATGGGCAGATAGTCAACCAGAAGAAATTAAAGGTTGGATATATAGCAATGCTACAAATGCGACGTTAGCCTCTCGTGCGATAGACCTTTTCAAACAGGATGTCGGCAAGTCTACAAAATCAACTAAAGAAACATCAGGCGACTTACTTCCTGCTTCTGAAATGATTCAAGTAAGAAACAGTAAAGAAGTTGGCTATGGTTCTAAGAAGATTTGGACTCGTTCTCAAATCGCAGCTATGTCTCAAAGTGAATTTGATAAGAACGAACAATCCATAACTGAAGCAATGACTGACGGCCGTGTCGTAGATGACTTAGGCAGAAGAAATTACGGAGGTTCTGGAAATCCGACTTACTAAATAACTTAAGATAGTAGTTGCTTACTTAACAACAACTCAACTAGAAAAGGAGAAATACTATGGCTGTATTTCAAAATGCTGGTGGAGCTAGTAACAATAACTTTAATGCGGGCACTTCAGGTCAAACCAATGAGTTTTTCGTTCCTGAAATTTTCTCGAAGAAGATTCAAAACTTCTTTAGAAAATCGTCTGTTATTGAAGCTATTACAAACACGGATTATGCAGGTGAAATCTCTGCTTTTGGTGATACAGTAAATATCATTAAAGAGCCAGAAATCACTGTCGCAGCATACACTCGTGCAGCTTCTACTACAAAACAGTTCCTAACTGACCAAGAGTTGACACTTGTTATTGACAAAGCAAACTCATTTAAGTTTATTGTTGATGACATTGAGGAAAGACTTTCTCATATCAACTTCGCATCAGTAGGTGCATCAAGTGCGGCATATACACTAAAAGATACAATGGACTCAGAAGTTCTTTCTGCAATGTTCTCAGGTGTATCAACTTCAAGTCCAGACCATCAACTTGGTGGTGATGGAAACGGTTCAGCAATCGCTAACTTTACTTCAGGTGACCCTATTGATATGGGTAATGGAAGTAGTGAATTAAGCCCTCTAAAAATCATGGCTAGAATGGCTAGACTTTTAGATGACTCACAAGTCCCTGAAGAAGGAAGATGGTTCGTTGCAAAACCAGAGTTCTATGAAGAACTAGCGGATACCGATTCAAAACTAATGTCATCTGACTTTAACCAAGGTGACGGTGGTGTAAGAAACGGTTTAGTAGCTTCTGGTCAAATTAGAGGATTTTCTATGTACAAATCTTCTAACTGTCCTGCAACTTCAGGCACGAACGCAACTGGACAATGTTTAGGTGGACATATTAGCTCTACAGCAACTGCTCAATCTATACTTAACATTGAAACTCTAAGAGACCAAGATACTTTTGGTGACATCGTAAGAGGTTTACATGTGTATGGAAGAAAAGTTCTAAGAGATAATGCTATCGTAAAAGCTGTCTACGCTATAGACTAAAAATAATTGCAGGGGTGATTAAGTTCATCCCTGCTTTTTTATAAAAAGGATAATATTATGGGAATAGCAAAAAAAGGACTTAAGTACGAAGATGTTGTTACAAGACATCAACCATCTGTTATGGAAGGTAATAATGTGGATTCTGTTGACCACGGAAAAGATAAATATCCAAAACAATATGGTAACGTAGATTTAAGAAGAGACTGTGATAAAAGCGAAATGGGTACAAAAGGAGATACTAGTATATATCCTGACATGCCTACTAATAAATTAAAAATTAATTTAGTATAAAAGGAACTTAAATGGCTGCTCCGTTTAGAACGTATTTAGATTTATGTAATACTATATTAAGAGAACTTAATGAAGTTGAGTTAACTTCTACAACTTTTACAAGTGCTTTAGGTATACAAAAATTTATTAAAGATACTATAAACAGAGCTTACTTTGATATCTGTAACGCAGAAGATAAGTGGAATTTTTTATCTGTAGGAGACCCACTTAATGATTACTATGGTAATGCTTTTATAGAAACAGCTGCTGGAACTAGATGGTATGATTTACAATCAGCACAAACACTTTTAAATCAATACAGTTTTATAGATTATGATAATATAGTTTTAACTGAAGAAGGAGTATCAGGTAAGTCAGCTCCTTTTGAAGTATTTAAACTACAACCTTTTTCATTATCAAACTGGCAAAGATTATATGGAGTTCAAGAAGCAAAAGATAAAAGTGATACTCAATCTTTTGGAATACCAAGAAGAGTTATAAGAGCACCAGCAAATGATAAAATAGGTTTCTCTCCTATACCAGATGGTGTATATAGAATATATTTTTACGCATACTCTCAACCTGTAGAGTTAACTGCAGCAACTGATACTGTTGTATTCCCAAAACAATACACATCAGTTTTATTAGCGAGAGCAAGATATTACGTACACCAATTTAAAGATAATATGTCACAAGCACAATTATCTGAAGTAGAGTTTCAAAAAGGCATAAGGACA
>TARA_R100000655_G_scaffold25980_3_pt1 | contig 10718 bp, 8 predicted proteins | sample TARA_R100000655 | Tara Oceans TARA_R100000655 (sample SAMEA2622497) | marine metagenome | biome: marine biome (ENVO:00000447); feature: deep chlorophyll maximum layer (ENVO:xxxxxxxx); material: "saline water (ENVO:00002010), including plankton (ENVO:xxxxxxxx)" | depth 90 m
ACAAAACATGGAAGTTTATCCAGGTAAAGTATTCAGAAGACAAGCTGGAATGCCTGGTCAATCAATTTATGGATTAAAATTTCCAAATACTGCCCCTGAAAACATGATGATGTTTGATAGGTTTAGGCAGTTAGCTGACGAACAAACAGGAATACCTAGTTATTCACACGGCCACACAGGTGTTCAGAGCATGACAAGGACTGCTTCAGGTATGTCTATGTTGCTAGGAGCATCAAGTTTAAATGTTAAAACTGTTATCAAAAATCTTGATGACTTTTTATTAAAACCTTTAGGAGAATCTTACTATCAATGGAATATGCAATTCCATGAAGGTGACTTAAATATTGAAGGTGATTTAGAAGTTAAAGCAACAGGTACTAATAGTTTGATGCAGAAAGAAGTTAGAAGTCAAAGACTTACTATGTTCTTACAAACTGCACAAAATCCAGCTATAGCACCATTTGTTAAAGTTTCTAAATTAATTAGTGAACTTGCCTACAGCTTAGATTTAGACCCTGATGAAATACTCAATGACCCTGAAGAGGCTGCAATGATGGCACAAATTATAGGAATGCAAAATGCTGGACAAAACGTTAGCGAAGAAGCTGAATCCCCTAGTCAACCATCCCCAATGGGAGGACCTGAAGGAATACCTACAGAGCCAGAGGGACTTGATAATCAAGGAACTGGTGGTGGCACAATCGGAACAGGTAATGTACCGATGCCAGGGGAAAATGAATTTGCTGGATAACTTAGAAAGTTTACCAGAAAAAATTAAAGAAGCATTAACGAGAGGAGAATAGTTATGTTAGATATATTAGACACAATTTTAAAAATAGTAGGTGTAGTACCTTGGATAGTTTCAATCTGTTCAATGATTGCTGCATTAACACCTACACCACATGATGATAATTTAGTAAGCAAAGCTTATAAAGTTATTGATTGGTTTGCTTTAAACATAGGAAGAGCAAAGGAGAAATAGTATGCCTGGAATTTTAGATAAAGATAAACTACCTAATGAAGGTTTGAAAAAACTTGCTGAAGAAGCACCAGAGGTAGTAAAGAAAATGGGATTCAAAGATGGTGGAGTTGCAATAATGATTGCACCTCAAGAAGGTATGGAAGAAGAAATGCCAGAAGCAGAACCTATGACATCTGACGAACAAATGGAAAATAATTATTTAGACTTTGTTGTAGAAGAATCTTTATCTGAAAGCGAAGAAAAATACTTATTACAAAAACTAGAAGAAGACGACAGACTTAGCGAAATATTTGATAAAGTTATGGATGTCGCAACAGAATTTGCTGGGTCTGGTCCTGTAGAAGGTCCAGGTTCAGGAGTCTCCGACAGCATACCAGCAAGGTTATCTGACGGAGAGTTTGTTTTTACAGCAAAAGCAACGCAACAAATTGGCCCTGAAGTTCTGCAAAGAATGATGGAAGAAGCCGAAATGGAAGCTGATGCTCCGTTGGAGAGACAAGCAAGAAGAGCTGGTGGGTATATGATGGATGATGTTAGAGAGGAAACAATTCTTTCTAATGACCCTGAAAAAACTTATGACCTGAATAAAGCAGAAGTTGAAGATACTGAAAAGAGAATCGCTGATGCTATGATTTCAGGTGGCATACCTATCAGATAATTAACCGTAGGCTACCTATATTATATAGCCCCTACATAACACCAGAAAGGCTACCTTTACAATACAAGCCCTCTTGTCGACAAAGAGCTACCTTGTGAACAAAAGCCCTGAGTAAGGAGAGAATTATGTCTGAAGAAGTTAGACAAAAAGAGGAGCAGCCAAATCCTTATAATCAAAAAAAATCTTGGCACACACAAGAGGATAAACCTTTTGTGGCAGCAAATGATACTTTATTCTTTGAGCAACCTCAGAATAAATTATTCGATAGTAATGACATAACTCAAGCTGAGAATGTTAATACTGAAGAGTTAGAATCTAAAAAGGAGGAGTTATCAAATGATTCTCCTTATAAGAAGCCTGACTATAAAAAACGTTATGATGACTTAAAAAGACATTATGATGCTAAACTTGAAGAGTTTAAAACTAAAGAGCAAGAGCTACGAAGCCAAGCACAATCTAACTACGTACCTCCCAAGTCTGTAGAAGAACTTGAAAAGTTTAAACAAGAGCATCCTGATTTCTATGCAGTCGCAGAAACGGTAGCTCATTTACAAAGTGATGAAAAAACTAAAGTCTTAGAAGATAAGATAGCAGAATTACAAGGAAATGAAGTAAAGCTACGTAAAGGTGAGGCAGAAAGAAGATTGAGAGAAAGACATCCTGACTTTGATGATATTCGCAATAGTGATGATTTTCATAGTTGGGCTAAAGAACAACCTCAGTCTATCCAGGATTGGATTTATAACAATGCTGAAGATGCTGATTTAGCATCACGTGCTTTAGATTTATTTAAAAAAGATTTAGGCATAGAAGCTCCAACAGCTTCAAAGGCTAATTCACCGTCTATAAATTCTGCTGCTGATATGGTTTCAACTAAAACAACAAGTGTTGAACCAAGGCAAGAGAAAGTATGGACAGAAAAGGAGATAGCCAGTCTTAGTATGGATGAGTTTGATAAATACGAAAGTGAAATATCAGAAGCCATGCAACAAGGCAGGATTATCAGAGATTAACTTAATTTAATTACAGGAGAAGTATCATGGCTCAATATTTTGAACCAAGTACAGATACTAATGCTAACTTTGCTAACTCCGTAAGTGGACAAACTAATAGTTATTTCTTACCTTCCGTTTACTCTAGAAAGGTTTTAAACTTTTTCAGAAAAGCGAGTGTGATAGAAGGAATAACTAACACCGATTATGCTGGTGAAATATCTGCTTATGGAGACTCAGTAAAAATTATCAAAGAACCAGTAATCTCAGTATCAGATTATACTAGAGGTTCTGACACTTCTGCAACAAAATTAACAGACCAAGAAATCAACTTAGTTGTTGATAGTGCTAAAGCTTTCAAATTTATCGTAGATGATATTGAAACTAACATGTCACACGTCAACTTCAAAGAAGTAGCTTCAAGTTCTGCTGCATATGCATTGAAAGATTCATATGATGCTGCAGTATTAGCTACTATGTTTTCTGGTGTATCTGCAAGTTCACCTGACCATATAATTGGTTCAGATAGTGGAACTGCTGATGCAACAATGTCTCATGCAACTAATTCAGTCGACCTATTAGGTTCTGACGGAACTGGTGTTGATGCATTAGATTTAATGGCTAGAATGGCTAGAAAATTAGACGACCAAAATGTACCTGAAGAAGGTAGATGGTTTGTCGCTGGCCCACAATTCTATGAAGAACTAGGTAAATCTGGTTCAAAGCTATTATCTGTTGATTTTAACGCAGGTCAAGGTTCTATTAGAAATGGCTTAGTATCAAGTGGAAAACTAAGAGGATTCGATATGTACAAATCTAACAACATCGCTGCTACATCAAGTGCAAGTGGTAAAGTTATGGCTGGACATATGAGTTCAACAGCAACTGCTAACACAATCCTTTCAACCGAAGTCATCAGAGACCCAAGTTCTTTTGGCGACATCGTTAGAGGTCTTCACGTCTATGGAGCAAAAGTTCTTAGACCAGAAGCATTAGTAAGTGCTTTTTACGTTATTGATTAATAACAACTAGGGGGAGTCTTCGGACTCCTCCCTTTTTAAATTTAAGGGGAAAAAAATGTCAAAATTAAAAAAAGCTGTAAAAACTATAGGAGTTATAGCCAATCCTAAAGCTGCTGTTGTAAAAGCTGTAGCAGGGAATGTAATGGGTCCAAAAGGTCAGGCTAGAAGACAAAAAAGAAGAGCTAGAAGAGCTGCAAGAAAAGCTAGTTACATGGGTGGCAGAATGTCATATGAACATGGTGGCGAAGTAATGCCTAAAGCAAAACCTTGCTAACATGAAGGTTAAAGCACCAAAAGGCTATCATTGGATGAAACAATCCAAAGGTGGTTTTAAATTAATGAAACATAAAGGAAAGTTTGTAAAACATAAAGGTGCTAGTTTAACTGCAAACTTTGCAATACAAAAGGCACATAAGAAATAATGGCTACAACATATTTAGAATTAACGAATCAAGCATTAAGAGAACTTAATGAAATTCCTTTAACTGCTGCAAACTTTGGAGATGCTGTGGGTCTTCAACAGTTTGTAAAAGATTCTATTAATAAATCTATATTTGATATAGCTAATCAAGAACCACAGCTACCTTTTTTTAGTGCTGGAGTTAGTGGGGGTACAGACCCTTTTTATGGTAATGTAACAGTAGCAACTGTAGCAGGAACAAGGTGGTACACATTAAAAGCAGGTAGTTCAAGTATAACTACAGATTATGCTTCAATAGACTGGGATGATTTTTTTATTACAACAGTAAATGTGTCAGGAGAATCTGCTCCATATGTATCTAAAGGTTTAAAATTTGTAACACTAGATGAATGGACAAGATACTATAGAGACCAAGAAAATTTAGATGATGCTGATTCACAAAGTTTTGGAGAACCTGTTAGAGTATATAGAAGTCCTGATAATAGAAAGTTTGGATTAAGTCCTATACCTGATAAAGTTTATAATGTTCATTTTTATGCATTTAATAAACCAACAACTTTATCAGCACACGGAGATACTATAGCTTTTCCAGAACAATACTCAAATGTAATTACAGCTAGAACTAGATACTATGTATGGCAATTTAAAGATAGCCCTCAACAAGCAGCTTTTGCTTTAGAAGATTTTAAAAAAGGTATGAAACATATGAAGTCAAATCTTTTAAATCCTCAACCTAAAGCTATAACTGACGATAGGCTTTATTTCTAATGGCAAACTCCCAGCCTTATACAGTAGCTTGTGAAGGTGGATTAATTAAATCTACTAACTCATTAGGCTTACTAAAAACTCCAGGCTTTGCTACAACTCTTAGAAATTTTGAGGTAGGCACAGAAGGAGGCTACAGAAGAATAAGTGGATATACTAGATTTGGGGGAGATAGTGCTACTAATCCTAACGGTACAAATAAAATATTAGGATTACAAGTTTATGCAGATGGTGTAGTAGCTTGTTCAGGAACTGGAATATTTTTTAGTCAAGATGGAACAAGTTGGTTACAAATAAATAGAGCAAGTGTATCTTCAAGTGGAGATAATTATTCAACCTTTACAGGTAGAAGCTTGCAAGCTAGAACAGGTCAAACACAATGTAGTTTTGATATTTATGAAGGTTCTAGTGATTATGGTGATTTGTTAATAACTGACGGAGCTAATAAACCATTCAGATTTAGAATGGAAGGAACAGGAACTTTAACAAGTAGAACTTTCCAAGCAGAAGAAATTACAGTTACAGGAACTGTATCGCCTAAACTAGGAACTATACACGATAAACACTTTGTAGTTGCAGGAGATAGTACAAATAAAAATACTATTTACTATAGTGGAACTAACGAAGTTAATAATTTTTCTGCAGCTACAGCAGGTAACATAACACTTGAAGATGCTGTAGTTGGAATTAAAAGTTTTCGTAATGAATTATTTATATTTGGTAAGAATAGTATTCAAAAATTAATAAATATAAATGATTCTAGTAATATTGCAGTAGTTCCAGTAACAGATAATGTAGGGTGTTTAGATGGACAAAGCATCCAAGAGATTGCTGGTGACTTGATATTTTTAGCACCAGATGGTTTTAGAACAGTTGCTGGTACATCAAGAATTGGCGATATTGAATTAAGTAGTATTAGTAAACAAATACAACCATTAGTACAAGATATAGCTAGAAAAATTAATACTTACACTATATCAAGTGTAGTAATAGGAGATAGGTCTCAATATAGATTATTCTATGTAAATGAAGGAGCAGATACAGTTGCAAACTCAAGAGGAATCATAGGAACATTAAGACCAGGTTCAACAGCTAATCCTAATGCAGGCTTTCAATGGTCAGAAACATTAGGAATACAAGCTCCTTCTATTACAGCAGGTTTTAATTCTGACGGCTTAGAACAATACTTTCACGGAGATTTATCAGGAAAAGTATTTAAACACGATGAAGGCAATAGTTTTGATGGCTCAAATGTAACGGCTGTTTATCAGACTCCAGATATAGATTACGGAGATTTAGGAACATTAAAGACTCTTCATTTTATGAAGATTTCTTTTGGACCAGAAGGAGAAGTAATACCTATTTTAAGAGTTAGATATAATTATGATGATGTAAACCATCCTCAACCCTCAGACATTACATTAGATAGAATACCACCACCTTCAATATTTGGATTAGCTACAGCAACTTTTGGTACAGCAGTTTTTGGAGCTACAGAAAAACCTTTAGTAAGACAACAATTACAAGGAAGTGGACACAGTAATATGTTTAGATTTAGAAGTGATGACACAAGAAGCCCATACACTATAAATGGTTTCTTTGTAGATTATGTACCTTCAGGTAGGAGATAAAAAATGGCAGGATATACACGACAAAGTTCGTTTGCAGATGGAGATACCATCACAGCAGCTATATTTAATAATGAATATAATGCAATAGCAAACACTTTTCACAATGAAACAGGACACAAACACGATGGAACAGCAGCCGAAGGGCCTGTTATTGGTGTTGTTGGAGACGCAGGGTTAGTTACACCTTTAAATAAAGTATTAATAGATACATCAAATGACCACATTGAATTTTGGATAGATGATTCAAGTAGCTCAGTACAACAATTATATATAGGAAATGGAGTTATCGCACCTGTCACAGATAGCGACATTGATATAGGTACTAGTTCTTTATATTTTAAAAATGCTTACATAGATGCAATTACAACTACAGGAAATGTAGCAGTAGGAGGTAATTTAACTGTTACAGGTACTTCAACTTTTAATGGAGGTACATTAACATTAGGTGATTCTGCCTCAGATAATGTAGTTTTTGGAGCAGACGTAGACTCACACATTATACCAGATGATGACAATACTTATGACTTAGGTTCAACAACCCAAGAGTGGAGAAATTTATATATTGATGGTATCGCATATTTAGATGGTATTACTTTAGGTGATACTGCAATTACATCGACTGCTGCAGAATTAAATATTCTTGATGGAGTTACAGCAACTGCTACAGAACTTAATCTTCTTGATGGTGTTACAAGTACAACAGCAGAATTAAATATATTAGATGGTGTTACAGCTAGTGCAACAGAAATAAATTTACTTGATGGTGTTACAAGTACTACAGCAGAATTAAATATATTAGATGGAGTAACATCTACAGCAGCCGAATTAAATTTATTAGATGGTAAATCTTTTGTAGATGAAGATGACATGTCTTCAAATAGTGCTACAGGTATTGCTTCTCAACAATCAATTAAAGCTTATGTAGATTCACAAGTTACAGCACAAGATTTAGATTTCCAAGGTGATTCAGGTGGAGCATTATCTATTGATTTAGATAGTGAAACATTAACTATTGCAGGTGGCGAAGGTATAGATACTTCAGGTTCTGGTAATACAATTACAATTACAGGTGAACTAGCTACAGAAACAAATGCTGGTGTTGCTACTTTTGATGGTACTGACTTTACAGTTTCTTCAGGAGATGTAACAGTAAATGCAGAAAGAATACAAGATATAGTAGGTGCTATGGTATCTAGTAATACTGAGAGTGGTATTACTGTAGCATATCAAGATGGTGATGGTACTTTAGACTTTACTATTGGAACATTAAATCAAGACACAACAGGAAATGCAGCTACAGCTACAGCTCTTGAAACAGCTAGAACAATACATGGTGTATCTTTTGATGGTACAGCAAATATAGATTTAACAGAAGTTGTACAAGATACTGTAGGTGCAATGGTTTCTTCTAATACTGAAAGTGGTATTAGTGTAACTTATGAAGACGGTGATGGTACTTTAGATTTTAATGTTAATGACCCTACTTTAACTTTTACAGGAGATGTAACTGGTTCAGGAACTATGACCAATTTAGGCAATACTTCTATTGCTTTAACAGTTGGAGCAAACTCAGTTGCTTTAAGTACAGATACAACAGGAGATTATGTTGATAGTTTAGTAGCAGGGACTGGTGTTACTTTAAGTAATAACTCAGGTGAAGGTGCTACACCTACAGTTGCGATTGGACAATCAGTTGCAACAAATTCAGATGTTGATTTTGCTACAGTTACTACTACAGGTAATGTAATTGTTGGTGGAGATTTAACTGTAAGTGGAAATACAACTACTCTTAATACTGCAACTTTAGATGTTGAAGACCAAAACATAACACTTAACAAAGGTTCAGGAGATACATCAGGTTCAGCAGATGGTGCTGGTATTACAATTCAAGATGCAGTAAATTCTTCAACAGATGCAAGTATAGCCTGGAGTGCATCTAATGATAATTTTGTGTTTTCACATGAAGTAGTTGCTCCAAGTTTAGATATATCAGGTAATGTTGATATTGATGGGACATTAGAAACAGATGCTTTAACTATTAATGGTACAGCTTCAGTTCCTTTTGAATCTGCAGACCATAGTAAATTAGATGGTATAGAAGCAAGTGCAGATGTAACAGATACAACAAATGTTACTGCTGCAGGTGCATTAATGGATAGTGAACTTACAAGTATTGCAGATGTAAAAGCATTGAACCAATCAGTAGTAAGTGGAGCAACACCTACGTTTACAACTACTAACTTTACTGATGCTACAGATAAAAGGTTAATGACTGATGCTCAAGAAACAAAACTTGATTCAGTTGAAACTGGTGCAACAGCAGACCAAACAGATGAAGAAATCGAAGATATAGTAGGTGGAATGCTTACTGGTAATACAGAAACAGGTATTACTGTTACATATCAAGATAGTGATGGAACAATAGATTTTGCAGTAGCATCTCAAACAGATGAAAACTTTACAACAGCAGACCATGATAAATTAGATGGTATAGAAGCAAGTGCTACAGCAGACCAGACAGATGCAGAAATAAGAACAGCAGTTGAAAATGCTACTGATTCTAATGTGTTTACTGATGCTGACCACACTAAACTAAATGCAATAGAAGCTAGTGCAGATGTTACAGATGCTACAAATGTAGGAAGTTCATTAACAGCATTTCCTACAGGTACAGATGCTGCAAGTTCAGACTTAGTTCCATACTATGATGTAACTGCAGGAGCATGGGAAAAATCTACAGTAACTAATTTAGCTTTACAAGGCTCTAAAGGACAAAAAGGTGAGATAGGTTCTACAGGCTCAACAGGTTCAACAGGCCCTACAGGCCCTACAGGACCAACAGGTTCTACAGGACCTACTGGACCTTCAGGTTCAAATGGTTCTAAAGGACAGAAAGGTGAAGAAGGAGACCAAGGAAGTACAGGTAATACAGGCCCAACAGGCCCTACAGGACCAACAGGTTCTACAGGACCTACTGGACCTTCAGGTTCAAACGGTGATAAAGGACAGAAAGGTCAAGCAGGAGTAGATGGTGCTGCTTCAGATGGTTCTAAAGGACAAAAGGGTGAAGTAGGCTCAACAGGTGGGACAGGCCCAACAGGACCTCAAGGTTCAACTGGACCTACTGGACCTACTGGACCTACTGGTTCAAACGGTAGTGATGGAAGTAAAGGACAAAAAGGTGAAGTAGGCTCAACAGGTGGCACAGGTCCAACAGGACCTACAGGACCAGGTGGCTCAACAGGCTCAACAGGTGATAAAGGACAAAAAGGTGAAGTAGGCTCAACAGGTAGTACAGGACCTAGTGGACCTACAGGACCTACAGGACCTAATGGACCTACAGGACCTACAGGTTCAACAGGTACAGGTATTACAATGGAAGGACAAGTTGCTACAACAGGCGATTTACCTTCTTCAGGCAACACAAAAGGTGATGCTTATATAGTACAAGCAGACGATAGTTTACATATTTATGATGGTAGTGCTTTTGTAAGTGGTGGTTCTATTCAAGGACCTACAGGTTCAACAGGACCTACAGGACCTTCAGGAGGCACAGGACCTACAGGACCTACTGGACCTTCAGGAAGTAATGGTTCAGATGGTTCTAAAGGACAAAAAGGTGCAACAGGTTCAACAGGTGGAACAGGACCTACTGGACCAGCAGGAAACAATGGAAGCAATGGTTCAGATGGAGACAAAGGACAAAAAGGTGCAACAGGTTCAACAGGTGGTACAGGCCCAACAGGACCTACAGGACCAGGTGGTTCAAATGGAGATAAGGGTCAAAAAGGTGAAGTAGGCTCAACAGGACCTACAGGACCAGGTGGCTCAACAGGACCTACTGGAAGTGGTGGAGATAAAGGACAGAAAGGTGAAGTAGGCTCTACAGGGGGTACTGGACCTACTGGACCTACAGGACCATCAGGAAGTAATGGTTCAAATGGCGACAAAGGACAGAAAGGACAAACAGGTAGCACAGGTGGAACAGGACCTACTGGACCTTCAGGTGGTACAGGACCTACAGGACCTTCAGGTTCAAATGGCTCAGATGGTTCTAAAGGACAGAAAGGACAAAAAGGTGCTACAGGTAGTACAGGTGGTACAGGCCCAACAGGACCTACTGGACCAGGTGGTAGTATAGGACCAACAGGTTCTACAGGACCTACAGGACCTTCAGGTAGTAATGGTTCAAATGGTTCTAAAGGACAAAAAGGTGTTACAGGTAGTACAGGTGGTACAGGACCTAC
>TARA_R100000655_G_scaffold36591_3_pt1 | contig 10704 bp, 16 predicted proteins | sample TARA_R100000655 | Tara Oceans TARA_R100000655 (sample SAMEA2622497) | marine metagenome | biome: marine biome (ENVO:00000447); feature: deep chlorophyll maximum layer (ENVO:xxxxxxxx); material: "saline water (ENVO:00002010), including plankton (ENVO:xxxxxxxx)" | depth 90 m
CACAATGATTGATATAGAAGATGATGATCTTGAAGATGAAGTTTTAGTAAGTGCAATAGGTCAAGATCAATGGTCTCATAGTAACAATGCAGATAATGAGCCTGCTGATAATATTATTCAATTAAATGTTGCAAATAGCTTAATTTCAAATAAAGTTTTACAATGTGATGCAAGACATAAAGCAGCTTCTATCTCATTAGTAGATAGACCTGATTTTAAGGATAATTTAATATTAAGTGATGAAATAGCATTAATATCAGATGATAATAATTCAACAGGTGTAAATCTAAATCATACATCAGAGTATAATTTTATATATAATGGAGGTAACTATATTAAACTCACCTATGTAAAATTACTATTATCTGTTAAGCCATCTATTTCAGATTCTTTATCATCAAGAACAAATCAAGTTGCTATAAATGGTGTTTTACTACCTAATCCTAATTTAGTATCAGGAAATAATGAGCCTTTAACATTTGATGAAGAAGATAATGTAGAAACATCTGCAAGTAGAATATATATATATCCTATAGAACTTGAAACAATAGGTGGTGGTAGTTATTCAGGAGAGGTAGCAATAGGAACACCATACAGTTTAAAAGATGAAGGTCAAGATCAAGGTTATGATTTAAGAACTTTATTTGGATTCCCAGATAAAGATGGTGTTTATGAATATAATTATTATTCCCCTAATGGATCAAAGTATATAGATATATATAATAGTGCAACTTCTAATGATATTGCTTTAGCTAATAATTATACTTTACCTGCATTGTTCTTCTATGATTTTTGTGGGATGAGTGATGCTAAAACACAGGTTAATAATGGTGAATATGTCATTTATTTTAGGCTTCATAATTATATTGGTGCTTTAGAGAATGATGATAATTTTGAGTCAAAGATTCAACTTACAAATGCTAATATTGATGAAGTAGATGTTAAAAGCTATGTTGATGTAGAAAACATTTATCAAAAACAATTTTTTACAACAGTTAAAGGTAGGTTAAAAAATGATTCTACAAATAGCTATTTAAGACAGCCAACAGAAATAGTTACTGATATAATTAGAGAAGTAAAAAATGATCCTGATTATGAGCCAGAAAGAAGGGCATTAGATAGTGGCTATCAAAATGGTTTTAGTGGATTTATTAATGATTTCACAGTTCATAAGAAAATAGGTAGTAAAAAATTAATTGAAAATATACTTTTAGCTTCACCTTTTATTGGAAGATTTGCCAACAATAGCAAGTTTGTATTTAATGAGATACCAAAATCAGGTGGTACACCACTTTATACAATTAAAGAAGAAGATGTTATTAATTTTAGTTTTACAAAAACAGAAGATGTATATACAAAAGTAATATTAAAATCAAAAATAAATTATTTAACTGATGAATTTGAAAATATAACAGAAGTAAATATTGGAGATTTATTAGGCTCTCAGTATGATTATAGTTATTATGGGTTATTAGATGATGATAGCCAATCTACTCTTATTGTAGATGATGATAGAGGTAAATATATAAGAAATATAGATGCTGCTGAAAGATTTGCATATTGGCTTTTATCTTACTATGCAAATTCACATCTAAAATTAAAAGTTGATTTACCATTGGACTATTTAAATGCTGAAGTTGGAGACATAATCAATTTTAATAGATTAATACAAGGAATAAAGCCTTATGGTATTAACTATGTAAAAGATGGTGAAATGCTTAATGGTCAAATTATATTTCCAACTTTTATTATCACATCAACAGTAAAAACTTTAGATAAAATTACTATTGAGTGTATTCAAAATCATGCTTTAGCAACTCAGGGATGCACAGAAGGTTTTGATTGTAATGGTATATGTGGAGGAACAGCATTTTTAGATGTTTGTGGTATTTGCAGTGTTCCAGAATTAGGTGAAGGTGAAACTGATATTGAAAATTGTGAAGTATGTCCTGAAGAAGCTATAGATTGTAATGGTGTTTGTGGTGGAACAGCAGTTAGGGATGCTTGTGGTGTATGTGAAGGAACTTGTGATGGCACTCCTACAGGTGATTGTGATTATGAATGTGGCTGTGCAGATATTCCTGAAGGTCATTGTGATTGCAATGGTAATGTAGAAGATTGTAATGGTGTTTGTGGGGGTGAAGCCTATGTAGATGAGTGTGGTAATTGTGTAGGTGGCACTACAGATGCAGAACCATGTCCTGATGATTGTTTAGGTGAGGCAGGTGGGGATGCAACATATGATATATGTAGTTTCTGCACACCATCAGATTGGGATGTAAACCAATGTTGGTCAGAAGTATTTATTAAAATTAATGGAAACAATAATCTTCATTTAAAACAAATAGTTGTAACCTTTGATGAAGGATACCAATATAATGAATCTCATTTTCCTCAACTTAGAGAAGATGGAGGTAGTATTTATGAACCCTATATACAACAGCCACCTAATGCAACTTGGCAGCAAGAAAATACAGGAGGTGAAGAAACATGGGGTGGTTATCAACTTCTTGAAGGGATTCAGGTAGCTTTTGATCCAGAATTTGCTGTTGGAGATGGTCAGATATTGGTAGATATGATAACAGGCTATAATTCTCCTCGAAGTTTAGCATTTACAGATAAAGATGCTTATGAGTGGATTGATTCAGATACAGGTGTTAATATAGAATATGAAAAAGTATCTGTTAAGGCAGGGTTTAGAAAGTTTAATAGTAATAATAGATATATGATTTTTAGACTCCCAGACTATAAATATAGTGTATATAATATTTATAATGAGTTCACACAACTTTCTATTAATAAAGTTGAACTATTTCATAGCACAGGTGGTACATCTGAAGTTGCTTTACATGATTTAACAACAAGTGAAGGTGAATCATGTGTTAGTGTTGAAACAATTCAAGAAGAAGTTAGTTGGGCATTAAATGAAGGAACTAAAATCAATAAACATATAATAAATATTACTATTCCTGATGAATTTGCATTTCCAGAATTTGAAGTAGGCGATCTTAATAATGATGGTCTATTTAATGTATTAGATATAGTAGTACTTGCAAATGCTGTATTACAAGGCGATCAATATACTGCTTCTGGAGATATGAATGGTGATGGTAGTTTAAATGTTCTTGATGTGGTAACACTTGCTAATTGTGTTTTATCAGGAACTTGCACAGGGGAAGTTGAATGAATAGATTAATATATGGTAATGGTAATTGTAGTATTTCATCTAATGAAGATATTAGAGGGATAGAAATACACTATACAGGGGTAGTATCTATAACAGATAAAACTCCTGAAGGATTTAATATTATAATAGGAAAAAATAAAATTATAATCTTCCCTTTAGGTGAAGGTAATCTGACAGAATTATTTGACTATCAGGGTGAATTTAAAGTTATAAGAATACTTGTAGCAGATAAAGATGGTAAACAAGTTCCAACATCTATTAAAAGAGTTATGGACTATGCTGAACTGTTAGATACAAAAGCTGAAGCTATGACCACTAACAGCGAGAAATTAAATGCTACCTATAGATATGCTAATAAAGTTAAAAAAACGTCTATAGATGCTAAAATTATGCCAAATTTAAATACCAACAATTATAGACTAACACTATTTAGGGAAGATGGTAGTGAATATACAGGTAAATTTCATATTCATAAGGCAGATAATAGAATTATGTCAGGTGAAAAACATAGTGAAGCATCAGAAGAATTATTTTATAAAAAACAAGGTTCAGAAGAATTATCTGATATTAAGGTGCAAAAAGAATCTATAAGAACTGCTACAGCAAGTGTATCAGCAACATCTCAAACTACAAGTGGAGGATATTAATGGCTTATCAAAATGTAGGCAAACCAAGAATTTATTTAAATGTAGCAGAATATTTAGCAGTTAATGGGGTAATGGATATTGATCCTATATATATGACATTACCTGTAACTCCAAGATTACAGACAAATAAACAAATTCCTGATATTTGGAATGAAGGAGTTTATATAGATGCCAATAATAAATATGCAGCATTTCTTGGGCATAGTGATAAAATAGTTCTTAACATAGGTGGTTCTGAAGAATCACAATCAGCAACAATAATTGCAGGTGATGAAGAAGATGGTAATTTTTCTATATATACATTTGCAGGGGATTTAACCTATGCATCTGGATCAGGGGGTGATTTTGCAGAAATAGGCTCTATAGTTATGGGATTTTTCTATGATTTTCCTGTTAGTCCTGATTTAAATTTATCACTTTCTTATGAGTATGATGGGGTAACTGAGATAACTACTAAAGGTGGTAGCACACTAACTAATGCTAACTATATTAAACCTGCAATGTGGGGAAGTAGAGGCTCTTGGGAATTTAAAGGTAGTAATCAAAAGTTATCAAGAAGTGGTAGAAGGGTGTGGAACATATCTTTCAGTTATATGTCAGATGATGAAGTATTTCCTAAAAATTATGCACTTCAAAATAATACAGGAAATAGTGATCTTAATACATTATTAAATATTAACACTTTGCAAAAAGTTATCCATGTAACAAATGGTGGACAACTACCATTTATATTCCAACCTGACTCAGAAAATAATCAAGTATTTGCAATAGCCCAATTTGACCAAAGAAGTTTTAATTTTACCCAAAAAGCACCTAATATCTATTCAATCTCACTAAAAATCAGAGAAATCTGGTAACTCTCCTCACTCTCTCTCCTGATCGATGATAGCAAGGGGTAGGTTGGCTCACCTGCCCCTTTTTTTTATATATTTCTCCTCTATTGTAAACAAATAGTTTGCAAATGTGATTTAAAGAATATTAGATTTAGGGGTGCAAATAAATAAACAAATAAAGGAGTTAAGAGTTATGGAAATACAAGTTACTACAAAAGAATACAGTTTTTTAAACCAAGTAGCAAACAGTTGTTATAGTGAATGGATAGATGATTCTTGCTGTTCGGTTGGTGATTGGATAGCACCTTGTGATTATGATATGAAGGTTGTGAGAGGTATAATAAGTTCATTACTTCAAAAAAATATTATTAGTATAGATGAAAGAGATATTGAAGAAGATGGATTTGGTCATAGCTGGGTATCTATAAATAAAGATTTTATTGATTATGAAAATGCTCAATTAAAAAATATTAAGGAGGTTGCATAGATGGAATTTGATGATTTACACAAATTAGTAGCTTCAAAAGGTTGGTATTTAAATATGGCTACATCTAATCAAGGTATTTTGTATTGGTTAGATTGGAAAAATGCAGATGGAGATTGGAATCAGGAACAATTTTTATCTTTAACAAAATTAAGTAAATTCATTAAGGAGGTTGCATAGATGAAAATAACAAAAATATTTAAACAATATAAAGGTGAAGATGTTTGGGTAGAAGTTTCTGATGAAAAATTTATAGAAGAAACTGAAGGTAAAGGATATTGGAACAAGCATACTGCTTGGGATACACTTGCTATAAATGGTGGTTTAGCTACACCTTTTTGTCTATATAAAGTAGAAATAGTAGAATGTGAACATAAAAATACTGAATGGATACCTGCTGAACCTGATATTAATGTAGGTGAAGATGTATTATGTGATGATTGTGGTAAATCTATAATTGATGAACTTGAGCCTTATGAATCAAAAATATCAATTATATTAAGAAATGATATTGCAAAGAAAAGAAGAAATGCTAGACATAATAGATAAATTGTTGGAGGACATGGATAGGACACCTGCTTGGTTATGCAGACAGGCAGGTGTTCATCGGTGCAATTATACCCTAATTAAATCAGGGCAAAGAAAATTAACTGAAAATATGAAAGATAAATTCAGTAAAGCATTGGGTATCAGGAAAGATATCCTATTCAAACAAGAGCAGAAACAGGAGAACTAAAAGTGAAAAAGATAAAAATACATGGTAAGGAATATATCATGGTGAAAGACAGGGTAGCACATTTTAATAAAGAATACCCTAATGGTAGTATCAGGACAGAACTTATTGAAATGACAGATAGGTTTATAATAAAAACAACTGTAGTACCTGATATGGAAAATGCAGGTAGGTATTTTACAGGTCATGCAGAAGAAGTTATTGGTTCGAGCCAAATCAATAAAACTTCAGCATTAGAAAATGCAGAGACTTCTTCAATAGGTAGGGCATTAGCAAGTATGGGTATTGGTATTGATGATTCATTTGCAAGTGCTAATGAAGTTAAAAATGCACAGCATCAGCAAGAATATTTTTACCAAAAAACAGATGGTGAACTTGCAAGGTTTGATGAATTGTTAAAGCATGATTACTTTTCTGGTAAAAGAAATGATGTTAAAAAACAATGGAAGAAACAAGATACAATGACTAAAACAGTTTTATTTTTACAACAAATGAAACAAAGAATAGATAATTATGAAAAGGAGTTAGATAGTGAAAATAGATAGAATGAATAAAGGTGATTGGGGTAAAATCAAAGCATTTTTTGATCTTATTACAACAGATGGTTTTACAATAAAAGGGTTTAAATTGGTAGATGGTGCAAGTGGTTTATTTGTTGGCTTTCCAAGTCAAAAAGGTAATGATGATGAATACTATGATACTGTTTGGGCTGATAAAGATGTAAAAGATCAATTAAATAAACTTGCTATTGAAGCATATAATAGTGAGCCACAACCATCAACACTTGATGAGAGGATACCTTTTTAATGGATAAGAATAAATATAGAGCAGCAATATATGTTGATATATATGATGAAGATATTCAATCAGCATCAAAGAAATTAAGTGAATATTTAGATACTATTCCTAATTCTTTTACTGATGGTATATCAAAACTTCCACAAGTGGAAACCGAGTCAATCGACTCTTAACTCGCACAAGGGGGTAGGTCTAACTCACCTGCCCCCAAATTTTAAGGAGATAAAAATTGAAAGATGCTTATTATTTTAGCCATGATTCAAATGCCAGAAATGACCAAAGGCTTATGAAAGTTAGGATGCAGTATGGTATGCAAGGTTATGGTATTTATTTTGGGATCATAGAAATATTAAGAGAAACACAGGATTATACTTTAGAATATACTGAAAGCCTTGAAAGTATAGCATTTGATTTAAGAGTAGATATTGAGATAGTTCAGGATATAATTACTAATTATAATCTATTTGTAATTGATGGTGATGTATTTTATTCCAGATCACTTAAAAGAAGGCTTGAATGTTTAGATAAAAAGAAGCAAATCAGAGTAGAAGCAGGTAGGAAAGGTGGTAAGGCTACACAAGCAAAAGTCAAGCAAAAATTAAGCATTGCTAAAGCAGTAAAGAAAAGTAAAGTAAATAAGAGTAAAGTAAATAATATAAAAGATATTAAAAGTTTAAAATCTATCAATAAAGAATATTTAAATGAATTACAAAAATTACATACTGATATTGATGTAGTATTTCAGTTTGATAAGTTTAAAAATTGGCTAGATGCTAAAGGTAAAAGTTATAAGGATTACAGGGCTGCTTTTAGAAATTGGCTAACAAGTGCATGGTGTGAAAAGACTAACCATACAATTAATAAGAAATTACACTTTAAGATGCCAGATGGTAGGAACTACTTAGGATATTGTTCTAAATGCTTAAAATCAGATTTTTATGAACCATTTAATTTTAATCCTGATGTAGTTGAATCTAAATGCTGTAATTCAGCAATCTTAAATGAAAGACCTGTAAGTGCCTGATATAGCAATATTCATATTGGGCTGTTGGTGTGGTGTTATATGGTTTGTTTTAATATTAGCATTATTTAATAAGGATAATAAAAATGATTGAAAATAATAGTGAATGTTGTGGTGCAAAACTTTGGAAATATGATAAAGCATGGGATGATGGTGTTTGTAGTGAATGTGGTGAACATAGTCCTGCATATAGAGAAGAAAAAGATTGTGATGTAGAAGCTAAAACAATATGAAAATTAGAAATCCACAGCCTATTAAAATAAACAACGTAACTCCTAAAAGGTAGATAGGCAAAAAGGTGGAGGAAGGGGGTAGTGTCGGATACTGCCCCCTCAAATTTAAATAAAAAAGGAATATATGGCAAATCATACAGAGAATTTTGAAAAAAGAAATAAAACAGGTGTAAATATTGCTGAAGAAGTTGCAAAAAGTTTCTTCACAAGTGATTTATATTTTAAAGAAAAATATTATATGATGAGGTCTGGGCTTGATTCTTTAAATAATGATGCACCAATCAAGGCTATTTTATCAATACCAAGATTTATTAGAAATATACCTGATTTCATTGTGATGAATAAAGATAGTGCAATCTTTTTAGAAGTTAAAGGCTGTACTGATAAAGCTATATTTAAAGTAAGAGATTTAGAAAGTTATCAGTATTGGGATAAGAAAATGCCTGTGATTATGTTTATTTATTCAAGCACTTTAAAATATATCTACATGATTAAATTAACTGAATTGATGAAACTTATAGAGGGTGGTAATTATCCTAAAGAATTGATTGATAATACTAAAGAAATGTATAAAATTCCTGTTCAAGACTTAACACTTACAGGATGGGAAGAAGTTAAGGAGAAGGTTCAATGAAAAAATATATATGGTTTTTAATAGGTTATATAACAGCACTTTCTACTATTTTTATGGCATCTTGCACTATATCACCACTTGAAGCAAGTAATAGTGAACTTGGTAGTAGTAGATATAATCCAATGTATGTAATCTGTATAGATGAATAAGCAGAGAGGAAATAAGCATAAAGGTTGTGAGGGTGAATTATATGCTATGTGGGATGCCTGTTCTAAAGGTTATATAGTAGCCAAAACAATAGAATCAGATTTATTTTCTTATGATTTTATTATGGATGATGGTGAAAAACTTTATAGAGTTGAAGTTAAAACAGCAGATAAATCAAGAAAGAGCCAATCAACAGGAATTACATTTGGTGATAGAGTTATTTTTGATTTAACTACAAGGTCTGATTGTGGTTATACTAATAATTATAATCATGTTCATTGGTTTGCATTGTTTTGTCCTAAATTTAATAAAATTGCATGGATAAGAAGAATAGATGTACCATCAAAAAAAACATTATACTATTCAGATTTTAAACACTTCCAACTACCTGTAAATAATAATTTAAAAGATTTAATCATAGAAAATGATGAAGATGATAATCAGGAGTGTTTATTTGATTAATTTTACAATAAATGGTAGGCCTAAATCACTTGCTAGGCATCGAGTTGCAAGGAATGGTAGAATGTATGATCCATCATCAAAGGATAAGAAGAACATATTACTACAAATAGCCAAATTTAAGCCAAAAAGACCACTTGCAGGGGATATTATACTTTCTATAAGGTTTACTATGCCAAGACCAAAACATCACTTTAGAACAGGTAAATATTCACATTTGTTAAAAGACCATGCACCTAAGTATCATAGTGTGAAGCCTGATCTTGATAATTTAGTTAAGCTAATATCTGATGTATTACAGCCTGATTTTTATGTTGATGATAGCCAGATATGTCAAATATATGCAGAAAAGATGTATGGGAAACAGCCAAATACAGCAATAATAATAAAGGAAATATGAAAAATGAAAAGTACATATTTGTATTCAAATCAATTACAATTATTGGGCGATCCAAAAATAATAGGATTTGGTAATGATAGTTTTTATATCAAAGAAATAAGCAGGGATTATGCTAATTCTATTATTAAAAAAAATCATTATAGTAAAAAAGTATATGCAGGAAGTTATATTCATTTAGGTTTATTTGTAAATAGTCAAGTTAAAGGTGTTTTGCAGTATGGTTATGCTATGAATCCTGCAAGTTGTGATAAAGTAGTTGCTAAAACTGGTAAAGATCAATATTTAGAGTTAAACAGGATGTGGTTAGAAGATAATATAGGGGAATATCCTGAAAGCAGAGCAATAAGTTATAGTTGTAAATTTATTAGGAAAGAATATCCAAAAATAAAATGGATTCAATCTTTTGCAGATGAAAGGTGTGGTGGTTATGGTGTTGTTTATCAGGCTTGTTCTTTTAAATATTATGGTGAACATACAAGTACATTCTGGGAATTAGATGGTGAGGTGTATCACAATATACAAATGACATTATCTAAAAAAGATCATAGATATAATAAAACAGTACACCATTTACAACAAAATAAGGATAAGGCGAAAAAAATGATATTAAGGCAATTTAGATATATAAAATTTTTTAAAGAAAGGTATAGTAAGCATTGTTTATTAAATCAAGAGCCATATCCAAAAAGGAAAAATATTTAATCTATAAACAATTTATTTTAATAATACAAGTTATTTATTATAAATTAACTCCCAAAATTATGGGAAATTATGGATCATAAAATAATAAGCAAAGATATTGATAGTTTAATCTTTGCAGAATACAATCCAAGACAACTTACCAAAGATCAATACAAGCACCTGAAAGATTCAATAGATAGATTTGGGCTTGTTGATCCAATTATAGTAAATTCTAATATTGATAGAAAAAATATCATAGTTGGTGGTCATCAGCGTGTAAAAGTGGCAAAAGATATGAACATAAAGCAAGTTCCTGTGCTTGAAGTAGATTTAACTTATGACAGGGAAAGAGAATTAAATGTTAGGTTAAATGCTAATACAGGTGAATGGGATACTGATATACTTGCTAATATGTTTGAATTAGATGAATTGCAAGATTGGGGCTTT
>TARA_R100000655_G_scaffold60047_1_pt1 | contig 10663 bp, 6 predicted proteins | sample TARA_R100000655 | Tara Oceans TARA_R100000655 (sample SAMEA2622497) | marine metagenome | biome: marine biome (ENVO:00000447); feature: deep chlorophyll maximum layer (ENVO:xxxxxxxx); material: "saline water (ENVO:00002010), including plankton (ENVO:xxxxxxxx)" | depth 90 m
CTGGCTCCCTACAGCGGCTCTTGTTGCTGGGTTAGGTACAAGGATCGGTGAAACTTGTTTTCTATCAGGTGTTGCTCGAAAAGAATCTAAAGACGGTCCTGGTATAAATTCTCTTTTTAACAAACCATTTTCAAATGGAGTGACTTCTTGTTGTTGTGTTTGCTCAGGTTGAGAAAACGTAGGTAAATTTGTTTGAAGAGGAGCAGAAGGGGGCTTAGTTTCTTCAGGACGAAATAATCCTTGGGCCCCTGTTTGAGAGGTAACTTCAAACACCTGTTCAATAGCTCGTCCAAGCTCGTCGTAATCCACATCTTTACCTGGACGAACACCAGTGGGTCTAGTTATAAATTTTAAAAAGGGAGCACTTCGCAGAAGTTTTGACATTGCGAGTATGCCACCGCCAGTAACTAATGCGGTCATAGGCGCGGTCATAAAACCAACAATTCCCAAAGATGTTGCTATAGTCGCTGGAGCCAATGCTCCTAATCCTTTTATAGGTTCATCAGATAAGGCTCTAGAAGTTTTAGCGAAATCTTTTAAACCTTCTGTTATTTCTTTGCCAAACATTTCATTAAGAGTTTCATCGCCATAATTAGTTAGGGTTGTTTCTAAAGTTCTAGCATGACGACCGCTCATTAAAGTGGTTAAAAAGTCCTCGCTTGTTGAATCCGGGGTAGATGCCGAGCTTATTATTCTTTTCATCGATAAATCACGCACTTGATTCATTAACTCAGACTCTTCTCCAAGTAGTTTTTTTGCCGACCTGACTTTTGCCGCTGAATTTTTTTGAAAAACTAAATCTACTACTCCCTCAAAATTATCCTCTTCCACAGCCCTCTGTAACGAAGATAATAGCCGATTTCCAGTTATCTTTTTTTGTTGACCAACAAAATCATTAATTATTCTGACCTGATCAGCAATTGGTTGACCAGCCAACCTATTTATTTGATCTTTTGTTAATCTAGGTCCAGTAGAAGCCAAATCCTTTAGTGATTTTTGAATTTTAAGATAATCTTCACCAAACAAAACTCTGCCAGTTTCTCCAAGATTTTTTATTTTTTGAGCGATATTTATCGGTTCAAATTCACCAAAACCATTGGTGGCTTTTAAATTTTGTTCAGGATCGAGTATCTTTTTTAAGTAATCTCTAGCGATTGTTTTACGAACAGCTTCCTTAATTTGAATTCCTTGTCCTCTCGCTTCAGCAATTTGATTTGCAAAACGAACTCGATCACTAAACAAACCTTGGTAATAGCGACGCAAAGAATCATTTTCAGGTAATGATTTAATTAAGTCTCTTAATGAAACGTCCTGATCTCTTACTCGTACAATTTGATTTGGTATAACATCGTCGATAGAAGAAGGTGCTTGTATCGCCTCTTTTCCAGTAGGAACTATTGCCCTAAAAAACTGTTTTAAAGCAGTGGCATCCCCTGGAACAAGTAAAAGATTTTCATCTAACAAATCCCTTGGTTTAAAGTTTTGAGGAGCCTTTTTAAAAGAACTAAAAACTTTTTGCACTTCTGCCTGTCTAAATCTAGCCGAGCCTTTTTTCTGATATGCTTGTGCTTTTCTTAACATATCAAAGCCATTTTTCAAACTAGTTAAAGAAACAAACTGTCTTCTGCCGTCAGGTAATAGCACATTTTTTACTTTAGCCCCAGAGCTAAGAGCTTCTCTAATCATAGCTTCCGTGTTGTTGAAACTTTGGGTAACCGCTTGTGATATGTTTTTTAACAATGCCTCTTCTGCCGTGCCCACTAATTGTGGGTCATATTCAGCATGACGAAGAGCCGTTCTAACACTATTAGCAGTTTCTGCTGTAATAGCCTTACCTTCTAATGTTTTAATAAATTGAAATAAAGGTTTGGTTTCAAGACCAAGACCAGGGTATTTTTTAATTAGAGTTTCTGTTGCATTTACAATAGGTTGACTATCGATGATAGCTAATTGATCACCATTTTTAGTGACACCGATAAGCTCATCAGCTTTTCTGTACAACCTGTTGACATCTTCATCAAAACTTCTTCTTGCTATCTCAATTGCTTTAACAGCCTCTGTACCCGCTTGTCCTTGTAACGCCTCTGGTGTATCAAATAATTTTCTAAGTTTATCTATTTCTTTTTCAACAACATTTGATAGTGTTTTATTCGCCTCTGCCACCAGTTCATCAGGAGTTCCATACAGTTCTGTTATTTTTTTATCTAGAGCACTCATAAATTGCTCTTTATCAAAACTAGAAAGATCATCTGGTCTTTGGCCTAAAACTAAATCTATTTCTTTTTCTAAAGCTGCTGCATTTTTTTTCGCTGTGCCAGCAGTAGGGAAAACCCCTTCATAAATTGCTTGAAGACGGCCTAAAATTGGAGACATATTAGCCGCTCTTACTGTGGGTCTACCTCCTAGCTCAGTGACGACTCTGCGAACTCTTTTTCTTGCCGCGTTAGCTTCTTCACCACCAGGACCTTTTAATATACGACCACCAATTGTTGAAAGAAAACGTCCAAAACCTTCTCCAACACCGCCAATTAAAAACTCAGAACCAGTGCCCGTAATTAAATCTTCAGTGCTTTCTCTACGAAGACCTTGGGCATATTCAAAACCCTCATCAATTAAATAACCAAGTGCTGAACCAGTGCCAGATAAGACTGCGGCAACAGGTAACCCATAACCAGAAGCAGCAAAAGATGCACTAACTCCCCCCACTAAAGGTCCACTAACTCCAGATATAAACTCAGCTACGTCGGGTAATGTGAAACCCTCTTTTTCATCAAAGGCTCTAAGACCTGTTCCTTCAATAGAATATTGGTTTTTTACACTTTCAGGAATTTTATCAAGGTCAAGGATTATTTCTCCTTCATCATCTCTAAGAATAGACTCTTCAGTGAAACCAGATTGTATTAAACGAGCATTTTGCTCCTCAACATTGTCTCCTCGAGCAACAAAAGACCGTAAACCAATGTCTCTTATCCCTGTTTCATAATCGATTTTTGTTTTAACTGGTTTTTCTGTTTGTTGCTCATCTTCAAGAAAATTATCAGCATAATAATTTGCTGCGGCAAACTTTGCATCTTCAGGATCGGTGGTTGGAACATTAAGAACTGTTCCATTAGGCAATGTTACAGCAATCATTTTGCTGTGTTCCTTCTAAGTAAGTATTCTTCCAGTTTGTCCTCTGTCAAAGTCACTGACATAACTTCGTCTAGTTTTTGCCGATCTGGTTGTGAAATTTGAATTTTTCTTAAATTTCCTTCACTTCCCGGAACAAATGATCCTTGAAGTAATGCGGTGTACTCAGAATCTAATGCAGTGTTATTTCTTATTAAAATATCTTTAAGTTCGCTTAAAGATTCTTGTACTTGTTTTGTGTTATTAAACAAACCAGGAAATTTTTGACCTTGATAAGTAATTCCAAGTAACTCAGCAACCCGTATTCTGTCTGCATCAGAAATAGTTTTACCGGACTCCCCCAATAAAAGCGGAGCAAATTTAGCTTGTAACAATCTTTGTTTAATATCAAATTGAGTTGCACCGGACAAAGACTCTGGGTCTAAACCATATTTCTTTGCATTTTCTGCTCCGATTAAGCCTATGATTTTGTCTTGTAGTCTACCAAAAGTTCCTGTAACACCTGTTGCTTCACTAGCTAGTGCTATAGCTTGATTTACCGTACCTAAAGACGAAATAAGTTCATTTTTTTGTGTTTCATAAGATGCTTGAACTTGGTTTATTGAATTTTCAGTGAAAAAATTAGTCGCACCTGTTGCGGCTCCTTCAGGAGTCGGTTCGTAAAAACGAACGCCACTAAAATAACTACCTTCTTGATTATAAACAGTAGTTTTATCTCGATATATTCCAGCTAAAGATCCTTTTTTTTCTCCTTCTATCTGCTTTTTTATTGTTGCAGCTTTAACTTTAAGATCATTAACTATTACATTTTCAGTGGTTAAAGGGATTTGAAGTTTTTGTGTTGCCTGATTAAATTCCACGTCGTTTAAACGAATTAATTGACCTTGTTTTCCCGTTATTCTACGACCATTTACAGTTACATCAACATCAGTCCCTAAGAAGTAATTCTTTTTCTTACGTCCCTCTCGTTGACGGCTAAAACCTTCTGTTAATGCGATCTTTGCGGCACTAACATCAAGTTCTTTTTTAAATTTTTCACGATCACTTTTTTCGCTAATAATTGCAGGTAAAACTTTTTGAACACCTTCAGCAATATTTTTTATTGCATTTCCACTTCCACCGGCTGCTATTGCCGCACCCATTTGTGTAAGTAACAATCCTTGACGAACTTTTGACGCATCTTCATCGTATTTAGGAAGAACATCTAAAACAGCCTTTTTTAAAGCCTCTATTTCCGTGCCTGAAGTAATTCCGAGAGGATCTGAGTCAATTTCTTGGTTTGCACTACTAAACGCAGATTCAATTGACCTAGCATTATTTTCCTTTGTTATTGCATCTGTCGATAGAAGATCGCCTTCCTGTGCTGCGGCCTCTTCTGCTGTTAATCTTTTTTCCTCTGTGCCTGTGCCATCGGCAGAGTCAAAAGCAGGTATTGGCTCTTTTTCTGGTCCTGTTTCTGTAGCCGCAGTTGCTGTAGCTTTATCAATATCTGTAGCCGCTTCCCTAAGGTCTGCTCTTGTAACATCAGCAGAGTCAAAAGCAGGTAGTTCATCTCCAAAGGGATCTCCTAATGCAACGGGACTAGTAGATTGTCCTATCGTAGATTGTCTTTGTCGTTCAATCTCTGCTTTTGTTTCACGGTCTAACGGAAGAGATGCGCGGAATTGAGAGATATTATCAAAGGGCATGTTTTCAGCCTTAAATCTGGTAGCACCCTCTTCAAAATCTCTTCGACCTGTTCTTTCAAATTGACTAATAGGGTTGATAATTCCAGCTGCTTTCAGACCTCTTTGAACAATATTTGAGCCTACAACATCCTCGTAAAGGTTTTGAACAATATCAGGAAGAATTGCAAATTCTTGTCCGACACTACCGGCTACAGTACCCAACGCTAAACGTCTGTCTTGTTCTGTTTGAAAAAGACTTTGTTGTTCTTCTGGGGATAATGCATCAAATTGCTTTTGGGTAAATCCTTTTCCTGCAAGATAAGCTTGAGCACGAGGAGTATTAGCCATGATCCCTTCACGATCTACGCCCTCACCAAAAGCTAAATCTGCTGCACCAAGAGCAAGTGCGGTCGGAGGTCCTCCATATAAAGCTGATCTTGCAGCAAGCGAAAGTGGTAATTTAGCTCTTTGCAGAAGGGAAGCACCTCTAGGTCTAGCACCTCCAGTAATACCTCGACCAAAAACATTCCTTTGCGGGAACTTTTGATCAACCGCTTCAATTAAAGCTCGTTTTGCCTGATCTTCTGCAAGAAGTGGTAATTGAACCCCACCTCCAAGCTGAAAGTTTTGTGCACCTCTCTTCTGGTTGTACTGAGCCACCGTATTCATTAGTGGGGCACTGGATGCCATGATACCGCCCATGCGATTAAGCTTGTCTCTCGCTGGTCGAGTTCTAAACATTTTTCTTTGATTTACGTCCATCATGAGCCGAACATCCCATCTTGGCCGAAGAGTTTAGGTATGACCCCTGCCTCACTCAAACCTGCTAAACCAACACCAAGACCGGCAATCTGTGAAATAGTAGAGGGCGACGGTGCCGTTTTAGCAGTCAATGTTTGTTGAGTCGATGGTACACCACGGAAAACATCAGACATAAAACTAATTCTTTGGAAGGGCTCTGCTTGTCTTTCAAGATCCGTGGCACGTTGTGCTTCTATCTGTGCTTGTGCCTGTTGTTGCTCAAGACCACCTAATGCCAGTAAGGCATTAACATCGCGTTGTTGTGCCGCTTGTGCAGACTCGCCCAACGCAGCTTGCGACAGACCAGTTTTTCCAAGAGCAGAGCCCAGTTGACCAATGCCCGTGCCCAGTTGCCCAAACAACTGTGCGGCTGACTGCTGTCTTGCCATCTGGTTTTGAAAGGCATTCTGTGCCTGACCCAAAGCTTGTTGAAAACCAGCAGATCGTAACTGTGCACCGGTTCTTGCCATCTGATCGGCAAGATTACGCTGTAATTCCTGCTCTGCAACAGCCTGTCTTGACCCACCAAAAGCCCCTGATTGAACGGCTCCTGCTCCGATACGTTGCCGTTCTATGTCGCCCTGACGTTGAATGTCTGCTTCAGCTTGTCGGATTACCTGCTCTGTAAACGGATCCATAAACGTCTGGGCAGAAGCAGGGTCAAAGGCTCCAGTAGTGCCCATCAGTAACGGAGCACCACTGAGGGCTGTTCCTATACCTTGTTCTAAGGCACTTGCACCAGCACCTAACGTAGCTTCTCCCGCTTGTAGCATTGGCTGAAAAGCACCTACACCACCATAACCAAGCTGTATTGCTTGTTGTTGACCAGGTGACAGCGGTGCAACCTGACGTTCTGGGATTACAGTCGGGTCAGCGGCTCTTGCAGCGGTGGATGCAAGTAAATCTTTTAAAAACCTTTCCTGATATTCGGGTAAAAGAGTGACCTGTTCTTGTCTAATTGTCTCTGCCATTACGCCATCGCCTCATAGTTCTTCATCATATCGTACATACGAGCGGCACCTTTTTGACGGTCACCGTCCCCTGCACCACGAACAGCAGCGGCAGTCATTACAAACTCACCGTCAGAGAGTCGAGCCTCCTGTACTTTCTGTCCGTTTTGAAATATACCCGCGTCGATACTGTCACTTCTGCCAGTTCCAGGTCCTTGGATAAAACCACCCTCTGCCGCTTTCATTAAACCAGGAATACCCATTGGATAATCATATTCAAGAACAATATTCTGACCTACAACGTCAGGGGCTCGTTCACCAGTGGCTAATTGTCTTCTTTGTAAATCGGTAAGTTCTTCTTCTTCTTCGTCCCCTAGTAGACCACCGGCTAACGCACCACCAATACCTCCAAGGCCAAGTAATTGTGCGTTAGACAAACCAGATAAAATACCTTTTCCTGCCGCCTCTTTTGCTAGCGCAGCTAAAGTGTCTTTTCCTGCCGCCTCTGTTGCAGCTGCTTCCACTGCACTCATTCTAGCGACTTCACTAGCCGCCTCTGTTGCAGCTAGACCTGTTGCGTCAGAAACAGCGGGTCCTACACCCGGAAACATTTTTGCCCCGCCAAAGGAAAGACCAGCCGTCAGTATTGCGTCCTCAAGAGATCCACCTGCAAACAAAGAGCCAATACCACCACCTATAGCAGCACCACCTGGGCCAAAAGCAGATCCTAAAATAGCACCAGCGGTAGGGAGAAGTTTTTTAATAATGCTCAATATCCGCTCCTATGTAGTGACACTGACTGTACCGACTGCGCCAGTTGCGGAGTTGCCAGCAACGTGCGGATTATGACTTTGCGTTATCTTAACAAACCCATCCACATTAAACAAAGCACCAACCTCTAATCCTTGGTCGTGCGTCTGTATGTTTGTTAACGTCAGTTCCGTGTGCCGTGCATCGCCTGGATTCTGCACTTGTTGCAGAAACACAGAAAACGCTCGAATGACCTCTGTAAAGTAACTACGGTCATAGTCCTGTGGTGGCACAGGAAAAAACGGTCTGGCTAGTCGACGGCTCATCGTCTGCCATCCGGTCTAATATCAACACGAGGGCTACCTAACCGCCAACCCACGCCCTCTGCCGTGCTTTCTACCCGTAAAGCAAACGACCGTCCACGCAATCGCACATGCACTTGATCAGTAAATTGTTCGATTGGGCTGGTGGATGTCTGGGTGACACCGCCAGTTTCAGGATCACCGTAATTTGTCCCCGGAAAGTTACGCGCTTTTAGTATGAAATTAGCTGCTGGGTTATCGCTACCAGCACCTGTGGACGTTCTAAACGTCAGATCAGGCAATATGCGTCTTATAAACAAGAACCCGTCACCATCCTGTATGTCCATCTGACTTGATTCAATATGCGCGGATATTGCACTGTTAGTGCTACCGTCATCAAAGCCAAGTTCATGGTTATATAGATAATTATCAGAATGTGCTGCAATCGGAAAGTCGTTAATGCCACGATCCAACCAAGCTGTGCGTGTTAAACTGCCGATGTACCAGATCTGCTGTTCATAGTTATATATAACGTATTTATCGTTTTCAGTAGAACTTGCTGATGGGTAAAACCACCAAATCTCGCCAAAACTTGAGTTGACCCCTGCAATCACTTTTTCTGCTTGGTCAGTGTTGAAGTCGCTAAATACATGGTCTTTAACAGAACAGGGCAACTTTTTAACTGATCCGCTATATACATAGAACTCCTGCACACCCATCCAAAACACGGTGTCATCTACAGCAACAGCGGCTTGTGGACTACGGATGGTAATGTTTTCAGAAATCATCTGCACACCAAAAGTGAACGGTGGGCCAAGAAACTGCATACTGTGGACAGATACATCAGTAATCACCAGTATCTGCTGTCTGGTTTCTACGGCAGTTATAATCTCTGACCCAGAGCCTATGCGTAAATCACCGGCAGTATTGGTTGCTGATGGTATCCATGTTGTCGGGTCTTCTTGACTACTGAAACGAATTAACAATGGGTCTTGTGTACCAATCGCGCCAACAGCGTCACAACCGAAACAGATAACATGTCGATCCACATCGGAGACAATAACCTGTTTGGCTATGGTTGGCGTACCAGCATCTGCATTTGTTCTATCAGATAGTTTGACTGATCGGGTGCTGGTTCCTGCGCTGGTGTCCCAGTAAAAAATGTCGCCATCACGGACATTAATGATCAGGTCTTCACCAAAGTTATCGTGTGTCCAAATACGAAGGATGGAGGATGTAACCGTGATGTCTGCATCACCGTTCCAAGTGCTACGACCCCATGTTCCTGCTCCCCAGCCCACACCCGTGACACTGGTGTCCAGACCTGCATTAATTTGATATGTCGCAACAACAGAGCTACCACCGTTGCCAGAGTCAGAAGCATTTGCTGTGACAGCCGTTCGATTGATCGCACCGTCATCAGTAATTGAGGATATTGTTGTAGATTCTGATCGTGCTGTGATTGTGTAAACATTACTGTCCGTAACCGTTTGTATTTCATACTCTTGGTTAAGCACGTTGGCTGTAATGTTACCACCAAGACTTGCGGCACCACTAAAAGTTACAAAGTCACCAGCAATCGCTCCATGTCCGTTTTCAGTTACTGTAATAGTTGACGATCCGTTTGTAGCGGCAAAGGTTGCATCGCCAGCAGCAGTTGTTAAGCGAATTGGAGTGATATCGAAGAAAGCACCGCCTTCTTGAATATAATATTTTTTGTTTGTGCCAACACCCAGATATCGGCTCTTGTCTAACCCTACAAAAGGATGCAAGGCTCTGGCTGTACCAAGGTACGAGTTTGTTGCAAACTTCTGCCAACCACCTATTTTTTCAGCAAACCCTGCACGAAACCTAACCTTATCGCAATCATTCCAGCCTCCCTCGTTAGAGTAGGAGGTGATCTCTTTCTGGATCCCTGGTCGAAAAGCAAGCTTAGTTAAAGGCATTAGATTTCATCAGGCCAATCGGCAATAGGTGCATTACCTGTTGGCACACCCTTGCCATCAACAGGAACATCATACAGAGCCATAAACTTTGCGTGAGTGTCACACGCATTTATGGCATCTTCGATAGTTTTGCTTTTAGTGCGGACAGCCGTTCGGTAATTTGATACGGCAGTTGGTATCGCTGTTCCTGCTTCTGCCTTTCTCGTAACATACCAGTCAGTTTGCGATAAACGATTTCTCGCTTCTGTTTTTGTTTTGAAAATTGCGAGTGATTTAAGTCCAAGTGTGATGACTTGCTTTCCATTTTCATCGAGAATGGCTTTGCCATCGGAGTCAACTTTGTTTTGGTCGTCAAGAGATCGCTCGATGAGATTTTCTTCTTTCGCATCCCACCCCCAATAGAATCGGTTGTCCCAAGTCTTCGGATTAGCTTGAAAAGTCAGCCCTGCCGCTTTTTTCTCATCGTCCGTCCATCTCGCCCACGTTTGCGGATGGGTGACACCGTTTCCATCAACCCAAGCCTTACCTTCTCGTATAACTTTATCGCCTAACTTCCACATTTTTTATCACCTAGAGTTTGCAAATTTTAGGGGCTGATCAGCAAATGCCATATAAATATAGTTACCGCCATCTGCATTGAATGCCGCATCAGTTGTCTTAATTTTAAATCCATTGCTATTAAAATTGCACGGCAGACCGCTTTCTTCTGCGTCGCTGGTATTTGATTCTAAAATATTATCTACTGGATTGCGATCAACAACATCCGCTCTTGCAGTGTCCACGATCATCCAATCATCAGCAGAATCAGTTCGTTTGATCAAAATCCACGACGCACGAAAATTCAAGAAAATGAAGGTGCCATCCGCATCTCCATTTCCGACGTAACTCCCAAATTTACTGTATCCAGATTTTTCTGAAAAAACATATGCAATATAGTTCTCACTAGAATTATTTGTTGCAGTGTTGTTTCCAAGACCAAAAACAGATGTGGTGTTTGCCGATGTATCAAATTGCAACGTGCCTGGAAGTGCAGCGGCACCTGTTGAATTAAGGTTTAGTTTATTATCGTCTGCTAATTCTTTATGGTATACGCACCACGCTCTAGCTTCACTTCGATC
>TARA_R100000655_G_scaffold28149_5_pt1 | contig 10586 bp, 13 predicted proteins | sample TARA_R100000655 | Tara Oceans TARA_R100000655 (sample SAMEA2622497) | marine metagenome | biome: marine biome (ENVO:00000447); feature: deep chlorophyll maximum layer (ENVO:xxxxxxxx); material: "saline water (ENVO:00002010), including plankton (ENVO:xxxxxxxx)" | depth 90 m
TTCTGTTACAGATAAATTTAATTCATCATGAACCTGGATGTGAGGAATAAATCCTTCTTTGTATAAATTAAGCATAGCTTGTTTTGTTTGATCAGCTGCACTTCCTTGTATTAATTTATTTAACGCTTTGTATGTCCAAGCCCTTTTTATATTTTTACCATATTCTCTTTCTGCTTCATCACGAGGTAAAGCTTTTGTAGGTCCAACACGAAACATGTTAGGCTCCCATGTATTAAAACGACACTTACGACCTAGAATAGTTCTAACAAAACCATTATCGCCTGCTGTCTTCATTGCTTGTTCTGTTAGTTGTTTAACAAAAGGTACACGGCTGTGATATGTTAGAAATAATTCTTCTGCATCTTCTTTACCAAGACCTAATTGACTTCCAAGTTTACCTTTACCCATGCCATATGTTAGTCCTAAATTAATTGTTTTAGCTGTTTTACGATCAATACCAGCCATGTCTGCAGCTATTTGGTGAAAGTCTGTATCAGGATTATCTGAATAAGCATCAACAAACTCATCAGCTCCAATTAATCCACCATGTGTTAGTGAAGCAAAGTGAACAACGAGCCGTGGTTCTTGTTGCGAATAATCAAAAGATCCCCATTGAGTTCCTTCCTCAGGTATAAATATAGACCGGATCAGAGGTCCCAGGATCTTGTTGCGTGACGGAATCTGCTGGAGATTAGGATTCGACATACTTAGCCTACCTGTTACCGTACCTCCTTGATCGGAACGCATTTGGTGTATCTCGCTGTGTATTCTACCGTTGTGTTCGTGTTTAAGTATACTGTCAATAAACGTTGTTCTTGCTTTATTTATCTCACGTGCATTGACAATATTCTTTGCCAAAGAACTTGGGTGCGTTGCTAAAAAATTTTTATCAAACTTAGGCTGGCCAGATTTTTCTGTTTTCTGGTATTTAATTTTCTTTGCATCAAATGCTTTAGCTACACTCACAGCTGCCCACACATCAACATTAACGCCTGTGTCTTCTTTAATTTGTTTTAAAATTTTCTTTTCTTCTTTTTCCAAATCTTTTTTTATTCTCTCTGCGTGATCAACATCAACACGCACACCTTTCCATTTCATATCTATCATCATAGGAATAAGATCTGTCTCTAAATCAAATATGTTTGTGAGCTCTTGTCGAATAATCTCTAACTTAAAATGATTCCATAAACGAAGCGTCAGAGCTGCATCTTGCTCAGCATAAGGTCCAACGTCCTGGGCAGGGAGTTTATACATTTCTCCTTTAGGATCAACACCCCAAGCTTTTGCAGCTTCATACAATCCTGCTTCTGATTTTGTTTCTTGGAGATAATCTTTACCTAGTGCATTTAAAGAATAACGAAAACGATTCTCATCAATTAACGGAGCTGCTATCATTGTGTCAATAATACGACCTTTAACTTCCAGTCCCCATTGTTTTAACCAACCAACATCATACGGAGCATTGTGAAATATTTTATCACAAGGCAACTCTAATATTTTTTTAAATTGTCTTTTAAATATTTTTTCATCAAAGTTTCCACCACCTTGATGGTGCAAAGGAAAATACCCTTGCCACCCATCAACGGCGATAGCTACACCTATAATCTTTCCATGTCCTGTAGCCCAACCAGGTCCGATGTCCTTGATTCCTGGGTCGTAGGTCTCAAGGTCAATCGCAATCTGATCAGCGTCATGTAAATCAGGTATAGTTTCGGGAGGAAGCCACTCGCTTGGAGGTTGAAATAAAGGGATCTGTGTCATCGTTTCAATTTCCCTTCTATTTCAATTTCCCGCGCAATGGCAGCATAGCCCGCTAAATCGATATAAGCGTCATCATGATGGGAGTGCATTAGACGTGCAATCTTTAGCAGAGCCATGCAAATCGCAACATCGTGAGCTGTTATTTTATGTTTTAAAAATATACTCCATAGATCTGCAATGTTCTGATGATTTTTTAATTTGTTTCCATAGTCGTCTTCTCTTTTACCTGTTACAGCTTCAAGTGCATCTAACAGTGTTTTCTTTGTTATTTCCATTAGTTAAATATCTCCTTAAATTCACGCTCTGTTTGTGAACGCACAATATGTAATTCTTTCTTTGCACGTGTCATCCCCACATAGAATACCCGCCTTTCGTCATCTTTATTCTGAAAATAATTTTCATCAATCACTCGAGGTAGTTCTGTCAACAACATAACATTGTCAGCTTCACCACCTTTAGATCCATGAATAGTTGATAACGTGATCCGTGGTGCGCGGTTCAGGTTTTCTTTACGGCGCAACAAGGAAATAATATAAACTTTATCTGACAAAGGAAAGTCTAACACTTTGTGCCAAATTTTATCCTTCGGCACAAGTAGACCAAAATCTTTTTCTAGCATATCGTATGTATATAGAATATCATCCGACGCATTAGGCATAGTTTTAAATCCATGCTTTACTTGTTTATTAACTTCTAAATAATGATAAATTGTTCTTACACGATCAAGTTCTATTTCTTTGTCACGCATCGTAAGATCTGTCCATGCATTAATAGCATTTAATCTTTTTCTACTAACAGAAGGAACAGACTCACCGTTATATAAACGAGAAAAGAAAAATCCTCTGGCTCTCATTTCATTTTCAACACGATCAAGTGTATATCGATCACGACCTAAAACAAGCCACTGACCTTCGTGTAAATTAGTATCAAATGGTGTGCTGTGATATTTAATAACACCTTCGTCACTCTTTGAATTCCATATTTTAGGTATTCTATTTTTAACACGTTTAATTAATGTTGTTGCTGCATCATGTATTTTACGAGGAACACGCCAAGATTGATCAAGAATATATCTATCGCCGTCAAGATTAATTAAATCATCTGGATCAACACCAGCCCATCTATAAATTGATTGATCATCATCTCCAGCAACATAAGTTTTACCTGCATAGGCTATAAGTTTCTTTGCCATTGTCCATTGTATAGGAGCAAGATCTTGCGCCTCATCTATAATTAAAACTTTTAACTCAGGACATATTTCTTGATTATTAAATTTAACAATCATGTCTGTAAATTCAAACAAGTTTCTTTCTTTTTTATATTCTTCTATACCATCAGCTATATATTTTAACTTCAACCAACCACCATCAAGATGACCTGATATATTGAATTGCTCACGCAAACTAACATTGCGCACTCGTGCAAGATCTATAATTTGTGAGTAGGGCTCGTCCTGAATAGCTAATCCATCATTGGATCTGCTGTTTGTGTTTTTTAATTTTATACCAAGTATTTGTGATAACTCTTTATAATTAACATCACGCATTACATCTTTTGTTGATAGTCCTAGTTCTTGAAATGCTAGACTATGTAATGTTCTGAAATATTTAAAATGTTTTTTATCTAGGTGAGGAAACTTAACAAGAGCTCTATCTCTTGCTTCTCTAGCAGCTTTTTTTGTATAAGAAAAATAACCTATTTCTTGTGGTTGTATATCATTAGCTAACTCCTCCTCTACACGGCGTAACAAATATTCTGTTTTACCTGTGCCTGGTGGACCTAATATAATTTTAGTTGTCATACACTCTTCTTAATCGTTCAATAGTATGTTTACGAAGTTTAGCTGCTTTATGAGCTTCAATTTTTTTATCAAGATCTATATCAATAAATAATTCTAATCTATTACAAAACTCACGTGCATAATATTTCCATTCTTCGCCTTCTATAATAAATTTTTTAAAATTAAATTCTCTATCTACGATTAAAACAACACCTTTTCTTATTTCTGTTTGTGTCATGTAATTATGACAAATTCCATACGCAGCTAACTGCATAAAATAATCTTCAATATATTGTCTTTGTGGCATTTTTCTTTTTTGTTTAAAATCAACAATACATGGTTCGCCTTCATAAATACCAACACAATCAATAATACCACGAAAAAAATGTTCGTAATACACATGAGCTTCTAAACCCCATACTTCCTCTAATCTATTTTTTAATCCTAATTCTAAAATAGTTGCTCCTAACTTGTAAGCAATATTATAATGAGGGTGCAACTTAGGATTAATTATAGGTGGATGGTTTTGATATTTAGTATTAGAAAATTTTAAAATACTATTTTCTAAATATTGATGCATGCTTTTACCAATACTAAGTGACTCTGCTATTATGCGATCAGCTTCTTCATCACCAACTTTTTTTCTCCATCTCTCTAATCCTGACTTATCTCCTGTGCCATCAAAAACACGAGAAGGTGATAATAGATCTGTGTCTGGCCAAACATATTGATCTTTATATTTATTGTTGTATTTAAAAGTTATTTCTCTACAGTTAAGTGGATACATACCAACTGTTCGTAATCCATCTTTACTTCTTATTGTATCTTTTGTCATGCGAATGGTACCTGCTCTTTCATGTCTGGTGTTTTAATTTCTCTCTCATCTCTTTCAGCAAAATTTTCTGGAACATACCAAAGATGAACGAGTTTTTTGTCTTTGCGAATACGCTGTTTTGTTGAGTCTCCTCCCAGGTCCCTGATCCGAGCTCCCATTTGCGTGTCCGTAAATCCTGTAAATCTTTTCCTGTTTAAATAATCTTGAAGTTTTTTAAGTATGAAAAATATTTTATCATCTTTTTTAAATGCTTTACCAATCAATACTTCATCAATCTGTTCTGCCTCACCTTGCTCTAAAATAAATGATTCTAGGTGATTATCAAACTGTCCTACTTTTCGTATTTCATGTGGCATTTCAATTGTCTCAGCCGTAGCTAATAGTCCTTGTATTTTAGCAATCCAATCTCTTTTACTTACAGGTGATATTAAAATTGTTAATTGATCCATACATGCTTTTGCAAACTTTGTTTGATCATATAAAGAATCAGTATCTAAAAATAATCGTTTACCACCAACATTTAAAAACCATATAGGTTCATCAGATTCATATTTAGACAAACTATCAAAGTCATAAGAAAAACTTTGACCAATACCAAATTGTCTAGTTCGGCATAGCCCTGAGTTACATACCGAACACATAGGTTGATCTTTACATTTAAATTGATAATCTTTTTTTTCATGTTGATTAATTGTTTTTTGTACTTGCGCTGAGCCCAGGGGCCTGTCCATATATTTGTGATTGAATGTATCTATTTTATCTTTCCAATTGTCTGGATACTTTTTCTTAGCATATACTGCGTATTGATAAAGTGTATTGTCTCTTCCGCCTTCAGGTATACCTTCTGACATAAGATTTTCTAAACATGGAGGACCATCAAAAGATGTGTCTGTTTGTTCTTTTATTATTTGTAAATTTTTAAGTTGTTCATTTGTAAGAGCTGCTTGTGCATGTCTATTAAAAAATTCTTGTAAAGTTAATGCTTGTCCATTTTTATCTAAAGCATAACGATTACTTTCATCACCATTAAAATAAGGTAGATTTAAAAAGTTTCCTGTGTCTCCTCTGTCTGCTCGTATTTCTTCCTGTTTAGGAAATATTTCACAATTAGCGTAACCAATAATAGATGCAATATCCATTAACTTTTCACGCAATAATTTTGCTGTAACTGGCTCTGTTGTAAATAAAAATATATGTGCACCACCACTTTTAGATCTAAATACAATTAGTGGTAATTTTTTTTCTTCTATGTCTTTTATGATTTTTTTGTGATCTAGTGGATAGGAATCAACATCAATACATCCCCAATGACATTTATTATCATCCATAATCGGAATGATACCTAAACTAGGGTCTTTACCTTCTAAATGTTCTTTCCATAATTTATCAGTAACATTGCTTTTAACAATATACGCTGATCCACCTTGCTTACCATTTCTTTTTGTATCGCCACTACGATATTGTCCGTAAGCACGGTCAAGTCCTTGAAATATCTTTTTAAATGTTGCTACGTCGTATTCCTGCATTCTCTTTTCTTCCCATGTGTTTACAAGGCCAGGAATATCCTGGCCTTATGCCTTTTATTTTACTCGAACGGAACATTTGACTTTTGTGCGTCTTGATCTGGTTTAGCTTTTACTTCACCAGATTTTACACTACCAGCAAAAGTTTTTGCCATTTCGTAAACACTTTTAGATTCAACAGGTCCAACTCTTTCTACATCCCAACCATACCAAGTTCCTAAATCATTTTTTTCTTTAACAACTTTTAATTTGTATGTGTGGCTGTATGACGGTGGAGTAAAAGGTCCTTTCGATCCCTGTATTTTTAAATTCAACATCATTGAATTCCAACGTCTACTTTTTTTGAGTTGAGTGCTTTTCATTGTTACCAAAGCAGGTTGAGGATTATTTTCATCATCAAAGTAAAGAATAAAATGATTAGCATTTACATCAACATAATTGCCGTTATCTAGTCTATCTTTGTTACCTTGATCACGTGTTGTTCTAGATAGTATATCACTATCAGCGTCATAAACATTGACAGGAGCTCCCGAGCTTTGTCCTCTGTCAGACCATTCAACATATTGTCTATTATACGCAACAGGTACAACAGTAATGCCTGCCTCACCGTCATAAAGATCACCTGTAACAGTATTCATTATCATACCAGCACGAGCTTCTTTATTTTCTTCTAGTTCAGGAGAAAGCTGCATTAATATTTTAAGTCTAGGAGTAGCTAAATCCTCTTGAGTTATACCCTCTAGACCTGCATGTGCGTCCTGTTCCATGATTGACATGTCAACAGGAAGCTTATCTTCTATACTAACTACTTTAGTATTTTCTTTAGTCTTAGTCATAATACCTCCAGTATTAAATTATTTTCTTTTTCGCACGAGTTTAGTTTTATTGGCTACGTGCACACCAAATTCGTCAGGCAGACTAACACCTTTATTGTGTTGTTCTGTGGCGAATGCTTTTAAAGTTTGATAATGAACAGATTCTTTCTGTTTATGTACCAAACCTAAACCTTGAATATGATTAACAAGTTCTGAAGCATGATCATCTTCACCTCTACCAAAACTTACTGACACATCGTTCTTAATTAGATCACCAAAATGGTTATCTCTCAACCACTTATGGCAATAATCTCTGTTCTCGACTTTAATATATGGTTTGATGTCTTCTACTATATTAACAACAGTTCCGTTGTTTAGCGTCAAACTTGTCAAGCCTTTTTCTTGTAAAAATGATGGAATTTCTTCTTCAGAAATCTTGCGCTCTTGCTCTTTTAATGATTTAATATGTTGTTCTTGTTGATCGATCTTAATCTGTACAGCTTCTAACTTAGAACATTTTTCACTGAGAGCTTTGAGAGATTTATCGTCAACCTGACCTAAAAATTGTTGGTCTTTTTCTAATTGCTCCGCAATATCTTTTGGATCAAATGATGTCATTCTTAATTCTCCTTTAGTTAATATTAATTTCTAGTGGGTAGTATTTACGCCTTTCTCGATCCCATTTCAAGACTTTATATTTATTAATGTTATTTTTTGCAGCTATTGAACATGCTACACCAATAAGAGAGGGATCTCCCATCAATAATAAATAATCTTCATCGTTAAAATCTTTTAAAACTTTTTTTATTTTTGCTACTGTTGGACCTGGACTTAATATTAATTGATAACCAGGTGGTAAAATTGGCACTAGCTCGCCATATTTTTCTGCACTAAGGATGTCTCTGTTAGGCATTTCTTGTACTACAAATACTGTCATAATTCTTTTTTTCTATTTCTACATATATCACTTGATTTTTATTTCGCAAGTGGTATATGGCAAATTAGAAAGTAGAAAATTATGGATTATAGATTTAAAACGGTGCCTTATAATCACCAATTAAATGCTTTGGAATGTTCTTGGGATAAGACTGATTATGCTTATTTTATGGAGATGGGAACAGGAAAAAGTAAAGTATGTATTGATAATATTGCAATGTTATATGACAATGGTCATATAGATTCTGCATTAGTTGTTGCACCAAAAGGTGTATATCATAACTGGAAAAATCAAGAATTACCCATTCATTTACCAGATCATATTAATGCCAACATTGTATGTTGGACACCAACACCTAATAAAAAAGAACAAGCTGCACTAGATTCGTTGTTCGTGATTAATGATAATTTAACTATATTTTTGATGAATATTGAGGCATTTAGCACATCTAAAGGTTATGAATTTGCTTATAAATTTTTATTAGGACATAGATCTTTGATGGCTATTGATGAGTCTACAACTATAAAAGCACCAACGGCGTCAAGAACTAAAAACGTTTTAAAATTAAGATCTTTAGCAAAGTATAGACGAATACTTACAGGATCACCTGTAACAAAAAGCCCCTTAGATTTATACACACAATGTTTTTTTCTTGATCCAGATTTATTAGATTTTTCTTCTTATTGGACATTTAAAAATCGTTATGCACTTATGGCTAATAGAAAAGCTGCAGGAGGCTCACATACATATAGTCATGTTATTAAATATGTTAGACTAGATGAGTTAAATGAAAAGTTAGATAAATTTTCTATTCGTGTACTCAAAGAAGATTGTTTAGATTTACCAGATAAAATTTATATGAAACGAACAGTTAGTCTTACGCCTGAACAACAAAAAGCATATTATGAAATGAAAAAATTTGCTTTTGCAGAATTGTCTCAAGGAACAATGACAGCTTTTTCTGCTTTAACACAAATGATGAGACTACATCAAATAACTTGTGGTCATGTTACGACAGATGATGGTCAAGTAAAAGAATTAAAAAATAACAGATTAACAGAATTATTAAACATATTGGAGGAGACCAATGACAAAATTATTATATGGGCTAATTATAGGTATGATATACAAAATATTACAAGAGCTCTTCAAAAAAAATACGGTAAGGAAAGCACTGCGAGTTTATATGGGGACACACCTATGGTTGATAGAAACGAAATTATATCTAGTTTCCAGGACAAAAATTCTGATTTACGTTACTTGGTATCTAATCCAAAAACCGGAGGGTATGGTATTACTCTTACTGCCAGCCATACTGTTGTTTATTATAGCAATAGCTATGACTTAGAAGTTAGATTACAATCAGAAGATAGAGCTCATCGTATAGGGCAGAAATCTAAGGTAACTTACATAGATTTAATTGCAGAAAAAACAGTAGATGAACACATCGTAAAATCATTGCGTAGTAAAATAAATATTGCTACACAGGTATTAGGAGAAGATTTAAAAAAATGGCTGATATGAAACATGTAGCACAATGGTATTGGGGACATGATTGGCTTGGTAATAAAGTTAAAAATTTTTATTTTGGTCCTAGGTTGGATTGGATGAAATTATTAAAAAAGGAGAAAAAAAATGTCAGAAATAAGAATAAAAAGAAAAAGAAACAGAAGTAAAGGAATACCAAAAACTACTGGTTACTTTAAAAAAGTAGGTAAACGTTGTTGTAATATTTGCAAAGAAGAGTTTATTATGTACGGACCTTACGACAGATTTTGTGGATCTTGTAAAAGCACAGATTTTTATAGATTAGATCATTCATTCTCACTTGGAACCTTATAATGAAAGAAATTTGTGCAACATTAATGTTAATGTGTTCTCCTTTTATTCAAAATTTTAGTTTTGAATATGGTGAGAGAGAAGAATTTGTTTATGGCATAGCTGAGTGCACAATATTTATTAATGAATATTGGGAAGGACCAGAGCGATTACCTGTTTTATTAAGTGTTGCACAAGCTGCGTTAGAATCTAATTGGGGGGAATCACGTTTTGCTAAAGAGGCAAAAAATTATTATGGCATTCGTCAAACTGATTTAGGTGAACCACACATTTTATCTAAAAATGGTATTGCTTTACGAAAGTATGATAGTCGATGTATGTCAGTTGATGATTATATTAATTTATTAAATACCTCACACCATTATGAATTGTATCGTGAAACACGATTAAATCAATATATGTTAGACGAAGTTAACATAGACGAGTTAATTGACACCTTAACAGTATACGCAGAAGACCCAGAATATAAAAATAAATTAAAAAAGCTATATAAAAGTATTGATAAGAAGTATTTTAGTCAAAATCAATTTAAACCTTGATTTTTTGCGTCCTAGAGCAAAAAAGTATTTTTCTAGTGTTTTACCCCTATTGCACTAGGTTTTATTAATTTAAAGGGTGTTTTAGAGATAAATTTTTTCTATAAATTTAATTCGTGAACACCTTTTATAGGAAAAGCATCAAAAGGAAGACAATATCCATTTGTTTTTAAATTTTTTTTATACTCTGGTGATTTAGACTCATAAAGATTTAAATAATCTGATAATGCTTGCATGCATCTCTCTTCTGTTGGGTATAAAAAAGAATTTGTTTTTACTGAAGGCATGTTAGGCATAGAAATCATTAAATACAATAACCATATTTTTATCATTTTTTTCCTTGACGATTATATTTTTTCCATGTTCGTCTTTTATGTTTATTTTTAGGTTTCGATCTTGTTGAATGACCTATACTTGTTCTTTTTTTAGTAGGAGTAAAATACTCATTTCTAGTAGTAATGTGAGCCATTTTTTATAAATACGTTATAGCGCCTGCTACCCACAAGGCACCAAAAATTATATAGGCTATTGTTACAGGTTCCATTAATCCCACTTCGCTT
>TARA_R100000655_G_scaffold59835_1_pt1 | contig 10556 bp, 6 predicted proteins | sample TARA_R100000655 | Tara Oceans TARA_R100000655 (sample SAMEA2622497) | marine metagenome | biome: marine biome (ENVO:00000447); feature: deep chlorophyll maximum layer (ENVO:xxxxxxxx); material: "saline water (ENVO:00002010), including plankton (ENVO:xxxxxxxx)" | depth 90 m
ATCACCCCAACCATATTGTTCAGCAGCAAATGCCTTTATCGCATCCACTTCCAAGTCGCCTTTGTAAAGGTCCTTTAGTGCTTTACCCTGTCCAGAAGATGGGTCAAATCCTGCATCTTGGATAACTTTATCCTGTTGCACAGATTTAAATTCCTTCTCAACACCTTCAAGTTCTTTAATGCGTTCTCGCATTTGCTTGATAGCGTTGTTATCTTCCTGCGTTTCTTCTACTGTATTATCTTGGTTTTCCATTTTTCTCCTCTCCCAGTTTCTACTAACTGCATTACCCTGGGGAATATAATGCGATAGGCGACAAATTATAATTACGAACAAATGAGAATTGTCAGCCACTTCTAGCTGTTCAGATACTAGGCGAATTTTAATACGCAGCTTACACGCCAGTTATAAGCTGGAGGTGCAGCGTCCATTCTAAGCCGACTCCTGCAAGGCTATATAATAATTATAACACTGTTTAAACAATCTGTATGTTTTTGTTTATTGTTCTGTTAATCCAGTTACTCTTGAACCTTGTCTTGCTGCTCCACCTACAGGAGAGAAGATAGACTCTTCACTAGCTTTTAATCTTTTAATTCTTTCTGTAACTTCTACATCACCAAACATAGCTGCTTCTGTAAATTCATCTAATGTTATAGCATCTTCTGTTGGCTCAGCTCTTGATGCTATCTCTTGTAATTTTGGTAGCTCTGCTTGAGCTGCTGTAAATAATTCTCTTGCTTCACCTTGTGTTAGCCCTATACCTTTTAATCTTTCAGCTACAGTAGTTGATATAGTGAATCCAGCTTTAGCTGCTTCTCCACCTATTTGAGCAGTTGTAATTCTTCCAGCTATTATTTCTTCTCCTACTGTTGGGTCCAATGCTCCTAAGAATATAGCTTCTGCTCCTAAATCTATACCATAGTTTGTTTCATAAAATGATTGGACTTCTGTTATGTTTTCTTTGATACCTCTATATACTGCAGTTATTCTTTGTTCAAATTCTCTTGCTGATACTTCGCCTTCTATTAATTGAACAAATCTATCGTTAAGTAATTCTGTTGATGTAGCTCTAGGTAAACCAAACTCAGCGAGTGTTCCTATATAAGATTCTTTTAATCCCTGATATGTAACTTCATTGTATCTAACTTGACCATTAGGTAATGTGTTACCTGGAAAAGTATCTCTATAAAGTTGGGTCTGTCTAACATTAGCTATTGCAATTTTTGGGTCACCTGTTTCTGCCCACTGTGTAGCAATAGCATTAAGTATATCATCTGGAATGTTAGGATATTTTGCTCTTGCTAATACTAAGTACTCTTCCATTATTGATTAGCTCCTAAGTTTTGATAAACAGAACCTTCTCCTAATGCAGCTTCTAATGCTTGAGTTGCTTCTATTGTTACTTGTTGATTATTATTTTCTAAACCTTTAGCTCTTAATGTAGCTGTACCTGTAGTGAAATCATTTGTTGCTACCATATCTTGCCACCAAGATTCTGTTTCATCTGCAGCTTCACCCCATACACTTGTAGTTAAGTTTCTCCAAGGTGTAACTATATCTTCATAAGATAGTTCTGCATTTGTGTATTGAGGAAACAATCCTAATCTATTATTCTTTAACTGTTCTATTAATGATGCTTCAAAATCAGGGTCATTTCTTAATCTACCTGCTCGTTCTGATACTTCAGCATCTGTAAGTTTTCCAAAGACTGGACCAAGCCATTGACTATAAAGTTGTTTAACTCTATCTTCTTTCTCTGCTGTTCTTTCTAATCCTTCAACACCTGCTGATGTAACATACTTAGTAAAGTCTGCATCTCTAACACCAGACCTAAATGGGTCTGCAAATAAAGCTAACTGTTCTGATGTGTAAGATTCTGACCATTGACCACTTACCCATTTGTCTGCAATCCAACTAACTAAAGCATCAGGTGCAGCTTTCTCTTGACCAGTTGATGAATCATATCCACCAGTCACTCCTGCTGCTTGTAATGCTCTACTTACTTGAATCTTATAATCATTTTGAGCTGCTGTTGCTGTTGCTGGGTCAGCATAATATAATCTTAACCATTCTCTTTCTGCTTCATTATGTGTTTGATACCAGTCAGTAACTCTCCATTCAGCTTCGGTAACTTCTCTACCTTCTAAAGCTGCTTCAGCTAATAAAGAAATAGATTGTTTATCTAATAACCAAGGAGCAACCTGAGCCTGTGTAGTTAGATTATCTACAAAAGTTAAGAAAGGATGTGGAGCTTCTCCTGTGTTAGGGTCATTACCTGGTAACTCAGATGTAGTACCTGCAACAATAAAGTCATCAATCTCTTCTTCAGTCATATAATAATTTATTTCATAAGGAGAACCCTTAGTTAAGATACCTGCTTTATATAAATCATTATGTCTTACTTCATAAAACATTCTTATTGGTAAACCTTTATACATATTTCCAGCTCCTGGAACTGTGTACATTAGATATAATCTATCTTCATCTGATTGGACTAATACTGCACCTTCAGGTATGTTATTAAATTGGTTCATTGTTGTTGAACCTGTTTGTCCTACTATTTGACCAGCACCTGTTGGACCACCTGTTGGACCACCTGTTGGTGGTTGCTCTACTACAACCCATTCACCATTTTGAAATATATAAGTAACACCATCAACTACTTTTGTATCTCCTTCTTTTGGACCTTCATCACTAACTGGTGTTTCATAAACAACCCATTCACCATTTTGAAATATATAGGTTATTCCATTTTCAACTTTTGTGTCACCTTCTTTTGGTCCTGTTACTTCTTTTGTATCAGTACCTTCTGGAGTAGTATCTCCTGTTGGTTGGTTTACTTGATTTCTTGAAACAAATGTCCATCCTTCTCTATCTCTCCATTTATCAAACTCTCTATAATCAACTCTTTTTTCATTTCCATACTTATCTCTAAATGTAACTTGAAAACTATTTGGTTTATCAGTAAAACTATATCCACCTCTTCTAGCCCATCCTGCCTGGTACTCATCATAAACAACTGTTGCATCTCCATTTCCGTTATATAAAGTAATTGGATAATCTGGAGTAGTTCTTACATTACCTACATCTTCTTTAGTATTTTGTATTGCTCTATCAACATCTGCTTTACTTATTTCTCCTCTTCCAAAAGCTGAGTCTGCTTCTTCAAGAGTATTAAAACCTAATAAGTTCCACCAATTATAATCAGAACCTAATGGACCACTTTCTATTGTTGGTTCTTCTGCATCACCAAGAGCTACGGCTGTTCTAACATCACCCATATCCCATCCATATAAATATGCTAACCTTGCTAAATCTCCTTCACTAATTCTTTTAGTTTTAGCTAAATTAGTAAGTGCAGGTAAACTTGTGATTTTAGCTATATCAGCTTTAGTTGCTTCAGCTTTTAATTGTTTTGCTACAGATTCAGGTTTTTCCCCAAAAGAAGTACTTGATAAATCTTTTGTTTGACTTCCTACTTCATAACCAGTAGCTTTTGCTTTTTCTGCTCCAACCTTATCTGCTTTTTCATTATGAGTTTCAGCATCTACAACAACACTTCCAAAACTTGTATAAATAACACCTTTATTATCACCTTTAACTGATGGCTTACCATCTTTATATCCAGGTTGGTCATCATATAAATAATATGCTTCTGCATCAGAGAGATTTGGGTCTGGATTTCTTGTACCCTCAAGACCTTTTTGTCCAACTAAGTTCCACTTTTGAGCCATTACTCTGCTCCTTCTGGTACTTCAAATGCTATATCTTTTCTATTAGGAGTAAGCTCTGATATTATCTCTGCACCATACTTTGCGATTGTATCATCAGCAGGTACAACTTCTCTATTAAGTAATGTGTAATCTGGTGAACTAAGTTTCATAACATTGTTGTTTGGAGCATCTAGTATTTCACCTTTAGGATTATAAGCATTAGTAAAGAACTTATCTTTGTTCCTCATCTCTGCATATGTTTGTACATCTACATTAGGCTGTGGATTTTCTAATTCTTTTGAATACTTATCCATAACTGAATTGGTATAAGTTTGTATATCAGGACCAAACTCTTCTATGTTTCCTATATCTGCAACAGCTTCCATACCACCTGCTACTGCATCATCTGCTGCTCCTGGTCCACCATACCAAGCAACAGCTACTAAATCCCAAGAACCATAAGTATTAAAATATTCTGTTAGTTTATTTGCTGCAACAATATCTTGTATTACTGGTATTCTCCAATCTGCTCCTTCATATCCTGCTTGTTTAGACCAAGCATCCCAGTTAATATCTAGTATTCCATAAGCACCTAATGCTTGTACTAGCTTTAAACCTTGTTCAGTCATTGTGTAAGTTGATTTATGTTCTTTAAGATAATCACCACCAGCGTTTTCTTGCTGTCTGATAGATTCCATAAATGCAAATAGTTCGTTATTATCTTCCATATTAATTTGGCTGTTGGGCAAGAGAACGATAAATACTAGCCCTAGTTTTACGAGTATCAAGATTTTCTCCTAGCCTTCCTTTCTCATTTTCTATTAGTTTATTAAATTGGAACTGACCTGCAGCTACTGGGTCAATCTGTGTTAAGCCTTCTTCATCTATCTTAGATTGTACATTCTCTTTTGAATAGTTTCCATATTCTCCAGCTAATAAACCACCAGCACTTACTTCTTCTTGTTCAGCAAATTGTTTTAAATCTACATTTTGTTGATATGCTTGTTGTGATTCAGAATATATAGTATTAGCTAATAGTTTCATTTCATATGGTTGAGGGTCACGATTTAATCCTCTTTTAAACCAACCAGTTATAGTATTAGCTACGCTTTGATAGTCTGGTGGTAAGTAAGCACCTTCTTCTGGGTACTTATCTATAGGATTTAATTCATATTCAGCTAATGCTAATCTCCATTCAGACCCATCTAGCTTTTCTGCTTCTGTTACACCTCTTCTATTTACTGTACCAAGTACATAAGACATAGCTCTTTGTGTTGTACGACCCCAATCACCTGCTAAAAACTCTGCATCTATTTCTAATATACCTGCATTTATTAACTGAGCTTGAATACCTGCTATCTCTTCCTCACTCTTACCAGCAAATAATGTAATTAACTCACTATCTGTGTAATAATCTGTTGCTGCTTCTCCTCTAGGACTTACATAGTCACTTGTTACACCAAGATAGCTAGGGCCTTCTTGCTGCATACCAAACTCAGCTTGAGCTTGAGCCATACTTGCATCATATGTTCCTATTTCTTCTAAAGAAAAGTCCTCATCTAAAGCCATACTCACTACATATGGAGGAATATTATACGCTAATAAGTATTGCTCTGCAGTTTTAATATCTTGTGTTGCGTTAATAGTGTCAAACTGTTCTTGTGTTAAGGTTATTTTATTTTCACCAGCTTTGGCTTGGCTATTCATATACCTAAGTATCTCTACAATCCTATCTATAAATGTTTGTGTATCCATTATTCGTTCATAGCCTCTAGTAACGCTTCATCCTCGTATTCTGTTCTAAGTTCTCTTTCAAAAACTTCTTCTAATAGAGCTTTAGATTCTGGATATTTTACCAGAATTTGGCTCTTCACATTTCTTAAATGCTTTCTGAAAGGAACAAGTTTAGCTGAAGTCCTAAAAGATGTAGCTAGATAATTTTCTCCAGGCATCTTAGTCGTAACTTCAATAACTTTATCTCTTTCTTTAATATATTCTACCAGTGCTTGTGCTACAGGTTCGGCTTTTAATTCAGGTATTAATTCATAAGTAACTGGATTAAACCAAGTATATAGTTCCATAATCATTTCATCTAACTCTGGTTTCTTTATAGAACCTGGAATAGCCATTCCGTATCCATAATACCTAGAAGCTAACTCTGCTTTCTTATTTCTTTTAGCAGCTGTAGCTACCTTACCTGTCTTATTAACTAAATCATTTCTTATTAACCAAGCCTCAAACTCTAAGTTACCTTTAAGAATATTCTTAGCTCTTTGCCATTGTTCAGGTGTTCTTGGTGCTCTTTCACCTTCTACTATTTGATTCCAATAAGCATCATAAGAAAACTCTGCATCTGTTTCATCAATTAAGAATCCATATGTTAAATCAAATTTTTCTACTAAGTCTTTATTTTTTCTTTCCCATTCAGCACCATCAGCTGTAATAGGTCTTTTCTTTATTGTTTCTGTTTTAGCTGTAGCTATTGCAATAGGGTCAAATCCAAATCTAGTTGTAAACTCTGTCATAGCTGCATCTATATCTGGAGCAGCATTTGATATATCTCTCCATTCCTGAGCTAAGGTTTCAAATAAAAAGAAGTTTCCTGTCTTATCTGAAATCTCATACTTAGGTGATGCAGGACCAGCTGGACCTACAAACTGAGCAAAAGCTCTAAACATAATTATATTCTGTGCATAATCTGCAGCTAACTCTAATGCTTTTTGTGCTTGTGCTGGTGACTCATCTGATACTTGTTCAGTTAACAATAATGCTTTATATACTTCTATAGTTGTATTATTAAACATTCTCTTTGTTTCATCTGTGTTCTGTGTAAATGCTGTAAAGAATTTTTTTGCATAACTAGGGAATGGAATTAAAGCAGTTCCTACTTCTCCTAATGTACCTGCTCTTGGTGGTGAAAACTCTCCAAACAATAAGAACTGTGCAACTCCTTCAGGTTTAAACACTTGGAACTTTTGATTTAAAAAAGCTGCAGGTACTGTAATAGTTGGACCAAAACCTGGAATAACATTAGCTGCTATGTTAATTGATTGAAGATACACAGGCATATTTACTTTGACACCATTCTCTTCTAAATCTTTAAACATCCATTTTCTTATTAGACCAGGACCAGGATAGTTAAACATCTCTTGTCCAGTCATAGGGTCTTTATAGAAATATCCTTTTTGGTCATCATCTTCAAACTGTTTACCTTCTTTTCTACCTGATTGAATTACTTGTTGCATTCTTCTTAAAGGTCTACCTCTTTCTTGTTTTATTATCTTTCCCCAAGTTGTAAAGATTTCAACAAATGCTTCTCCAAATGGAAACAATGCTCTAGTTGAATTACCTAATCTAGTTCTAGTTGTAACATCATAAAGTAATCTTTTAGTTTCACCTAAAGCATATGAAGATGCAGCTTTGTCTATAATTTCTATATCATTAACTCCACCTTTCTGCCCTTTATATTCATTAATTTTTTTCCAAACTTTTTTTTCTGCTTTAGTACCTTTATCTATTCCTGCTTCTTTAGCTTGTTTAATTATTTTTTTTAAAGTTGTTGCGTTAGCGTGTTGAGATATTTCTCCTATCTTTCTCCAATAGTTAGCTTTAAACGCAGGTGACCTAGATAATTTATTAGTTGGAACTGACATCAACATATCAAACATTTTATCTACAGTGTCATTTAAAAATCTAATACTTCTTTTATCTGAAAACAATTCTGCTTTAGCTGTTTCAGGAAGAACATCTAAGTACTTTTCAAAAAATTCTTTTTTAATACCTTCTTGATTTTTTCTAAGTTTAGAAGTTATTCTGTCGTAATCTGTATCTGTTAATTCTCCTTTCCAATATTTTTCAAAATCTACGCTCTTTAGTCCAGTCATATCATCCACATCTGTTCTAGCAATAAACTCTAGTAAATCTGAATTACCAACTTCTTGAATCCATCTACTTGATGCAGCAGTAGCACCTTTAGCTGTTGTTGTTTTAACTACTCCACCTGCAACTTCAGCAAGGTTAGCATTAACATAATTAATAAACTCGCTTGTTAAATCTCTTCCTCTTTGAGAATTTTTACCTGCTCCATTTAATGCGTGAGTTTTTGCACCAGTTACTTTTCTAATATGTTTATTCAACCAACTGTTCTGTGTGTTAGCTACTTTTTTTAATTTTCTTAAAGCAGCAGCTCTTTGAGCAGCAGGTAGCCTTTGAATTAAAGCTAACTCTTTAGACAAAGGGTCAAAGTAAACTTGCATAACATTTCTAAATGTAGAATTTTTCCAAGTATTAAAATCTTTTCCTTTAGTCACTGTTCCCCAAGTACCTGCTCCTGCATATCTTCTTCTGATAGAAGATAGTGTTCCTGCTGATTCAGTCATAGCTTGTAAATGCCAGGCATTATTTTCAAAAGAATTTAATAAACCAACTTGTACTTCTCTTGGGTTATTAAACATTCTTGCAATAGTATCTATTGGATGTGTTGTAATACTTGTAACACCTGAAGCTAATAACCTTACTTGTTCTTCTAATACAACTCTTAATGTCCAAGCTGGTCTTAAAAGAACTAAAGGTTTAAACACTCCACCATAATACCAATCCATAAATCTTCGCATATTATCTACACCTTCACCAGTAAATATTTTCTGTCCTATAGGACCTAATTTAGTATCTAACGCTTTTGATACTCTAAGTAAATCTGTAGGGTTAGGTAAATATATTTCATCTGCTAACTGAGATACAGTTAATGGGTTCATTAAAGTTTCCTCTGCACCAACTGGCTGTCCTTTTTTCTTTAATATTTTTTGTAGCAATCCAGTAAAAGGTAAATCTAAATTAGAATATTTTCTACCTGCAGTTACAGCTTTCTCTCCTTCGGCATAAAATTTACCCATAACACTTGTTCCTCTTTCAACTAACATTTTTTGAAAATCTGTTAATCCCTCTATCTCACCAGTCTTTCTGTTTATTTTTCCACCAAGATTTTTTACTACAGCTGGTCTAAAATCTTTTTGAAAAAACTCAACTAAAGAATTTACTATTTCTGTTGGAGCATCATCTGAATCTAAAGCATCTAAAGTTTTATTAATATACTTTCTACTTATTTCTCTTGCAGCTGTTTCATCTAATTGGTCAGTTGCTAATCTTAACATTCTAGTCATTTGAATTAAAGAGCCATCAACATCAGCAGTTACCATAATAGGTCCATATGTTTTATCCATTAACTTAGTTAAACGATTTCCTTTTTTAACTATTGTTGGTAAAGTTCCATTTGTAATAAGTTGTTTATTTAAATAACCATCAACAAAAGTTGTAAGTTCTTTATTTATTTCATCAAAAGATTTTTTAGAATTATTTTGTTTAAGTTTTCTTAACTCAATAAAAAATTCTTTATCTGTTATTTGTTCTTTAGATAATCTAATAATTACATCTGCATCTTCTGCGTTTTCCCATAAAAATTGTTTAAACACTGTACCTTCATCACCAGCAAGAAATGCTTTTGTTGTAGGACCACTGATTGTTTTTCTAGCTGCATTAATTAAACCACTACTTTCAAATTTTTTCATTTGCTCTAATGAAGTAAATGTTTTTTTAGCTTTACCTAATTTAGATAAACCAAATGTTGCTAAAGCAACTGGGTCAGCAAATATTTGAGCAAGTGCATCTATAGTTCCAGTTATGTAACTGTATGCTTTAGTTCCTGGTTCTACTATTTCATCAAATGGTTTAAACAACCAACGACCAATAGTAACTGTAGGAGCAACACCTGCTGCTTCAAACTTAGCTCTTCTCTCTCCTTGAAACTGTACTCCTGTTTCAGCTTTCTTTCTTTGCTCTTCATAAATTTGAGGACCAAGAATATTATCTATAACAAACTGTCTAGCATCTGCTGGACTTACTCCAGACTCAACTAAGTTTTTATATTCATCTGTTGTTGTTGGGTCTGTACTACCTAAGAATATTCCAGTACCTATGTCGCCACCTTTAAGTGCAGGCATAAACAATTCTGTTTCAGAAGCAGCTGTAGCTTCTTCGTGACTCATACCTTGTTGTCTAGCTTCTAAGTATCTAACTTTTTCTGGTAGTCCTTCTTCCCAAGCTGATTGGAAACCTAAAAACAATCCTCGTAAACCTGCTTTGCCTTTTTCTTTAGCAAATTTACCAGCTGTCTTTAAAGCACCATATCCTTCTTCTTCTTTAATAATTGAATCTTGAATAACAATCTGTTGTAGTCTTGGGTCATCAGGTGAGATGTTTAAACGAGCAGCTCCTACTACTGCACCTGCAGGTAATGTAGGGTATCTATTAGCAATAGCTGCTGCTTGTTCTGCCATCTCTTTTGTAGCAATAGGAGGCATCTTAGCTTTATCTTGGAGTTTTTTAGTTGTTTCATCTTCAACAATGTCACTATCAAATATTGAATATGACATTATCTCAATAATCTGGCTAAGTTTATATCACCTGTTAGTGCGTACATCTCTACAATTAATTCTCGTGTAGTGTCCATCTGTTTTGGTTTTCCACCTAACCCTGTAGTTACTGGTTCAAACTCTCTATTAGTAGGAGCAAAAGGGTTTAAGTCTAATTGCTTTTGTGCTTGAGGGTCTACAATTTTAGAAACACCTTCAGTAACTATTTCATTTTTAACTACTGGTGTTTCATCTATAAAATTTTCCATTCGTTTTTTTTGACCATAAGGAAAACTTTGAGCATCAGATTGTGCTACATAATTACGACCTGCAGGAGGAACATTAAGTTCTGTCTTTTTTACTTCTGGACCTGTTTTCCCAGTAAACCTACTCATCTTCTTCCTCATCATAGAAAGCAAATGTTGAACTAATAATCATA
>TARA_R100000655_G_scaffold2535_2_pt1 | contig 10552 bp, 19 predicted proteins | sample TARA_R100000655 | Tara Oceans TARA_R100000655 (sample SAMEA2622497) | marine metagenome | biome: marine biome (ENVO:00000447); feature: deep chlorophyll maximum layer (ENVO:xxxxxxxx); material: "saline water (ENVO:00002010), including plankton (ENVO:xxxxxxxx)" | depth 90 m
CTTTACTATTGCCAAAGGCATAGTCCTAAAAGACCAATTAGCGAAGAGTTTGCATTAAAACCTATTGAACGTGACAAAAGAAACAGTTATGTTATTTCTAATAGAATTAAAAATCTTAATGATGAAACAAGGACAAAACTATATAAAGGATTACATTATAATCCTAAGTTAAAGACATGGAGCAACTCATGATACCTATATTTATTCCAACTAGAGGAAGAATAAACACACAAAATACTTGGGACGCTATTGGTCCAGAAGCTAGAGAAGTCGCACGGCTTGTGTGTCCTACGGAAGAAGTAAAGCACCACGAATGGCTAGAAAGAAGGGTGTTAGACAGGGGTGATGTTAAAGGCATTAATAATGCTAGACAATTTATAATAGACCATGCAGTGGAGGAAGGTCATGATAAGATTATTATTCTGGATGACGATCTTAAGTTTAATCGTCGTGAATCTGCCGAACATTCTAGGTTAAGAAAAACTCGGCAACCTGAAATGGTGGAGTTATGGGAAAAAATGGAGGGGTTGCTTGATGGATACCACCATGTAGGTTTAAGTCCTCGCCAAATGAACGACAAACATTGGCCACACACAGTTCAATACGGAATGAGGCAAAATGCTGTTCATGGTATTACACCACGAATACTACATAAACATAACATTCGTTACGATAGTATGCAGTTAATGGAAGACTATTATGTTACACTCAAATTGTTTTTAAAAGGAATAGGTAACGCAGTTATTGTAGACTGGACTTGGGATCAACGAGGTGCTAGTGGTGCAAAGGGAGGCTGTAGTACATACCGCAATGCTGAGTTACAAGAACAGCAAGCACGCAAACTTAGCGAAGAGTTTCCCGACCATGTTAAGTTAGTTGAAAAAACGACTAAAACAGGTTGGGAAGGAATGAAAACAAGATGGGACGTAAAGGTTTCATGGAGAAAGGCATTTAAAGATGGACAAGCAAGACCCTCCTAATGCTGTACAAGTAGAGTTAGTTGAAGGTTGCAATTTAGGTTGTTCTTTTTGCGGCATACAAGCTATTAGGGACAATGGTGCAGACGGACCAAAAAACATACATGGCAAATCCTCTGGACCATACAAAATTCTTACTATGGAAACCGCTACAAAAATTGCTAATGGAATAAAGAATGCAAAGTGGAATCCACGCATTGAATTTGCCATGCACGGTGAACCAACTATGCACCCTGATTACATAACTATGATTAAACTATTCAGACAAAAACTACCTAAAGCACATTTAATGATGACAAGTAATGGTGGTGGTTTGTTGCGTGACGTAAACGGTACAGTCAACGGTTTGATGGAAGCAGGACTAAATGTATTATTTTTAGATAACTACGACAGAATTAAAATTGTTGATAAAATACAAGAAAAGTACAGAGGACCATATCCAGTTTTTCCGTATCCCCAAAATAAAAATGCAAACCCTCATAAAAGACGTAAACCAAGCGAACACCATATTGTTGTAGGAATGGATTTGACGTTAGCTACAAACGGTACTCATGCACAAGTCAGTAATCATGCAGGTTCAGCTTTCCCTTTAAACTATAAACAGAGAGGCAAAAGGTGTGCGAAGCCATTTAGAGAAATGAGTATAAGGTGGGACGGTAACGTAGCAATCTGCTGTAATGACTGGGCAGGGATTTATAAATGCGGAAATATAAATGATACAAGTATGGAAGAAGTGTGGCACGAAAAACCTTTTCAAGCCGCAAGAGTAAAACTGTACCATGGACAACGAGATTTTGGTCCGTGCAATGGTTGTGATAACGTAACTTTGCGGAATGGTTTATTGCCTGACCGCATGGGTCATAAGTCTTTACCTGAGCCGACGATGCAAGTTAACCAGATAATAAATAAAGCTATGTCTGGTGAATGCTATACACCATTGGTAAAGAAGCATTATGACTTTAATTAAGGCCTCAGAGAAGGCTTTTGTGTTGCATATAGTGTAGCTATAAGCATAATAAAAAAGAGCCGTATACGGCTAAAAAATGGCACATAGAAAGGTGGTTAAATGGTAGTAAATAATTATAATAATATGCGTGGTGTCCACAGCTTTGTCACTGGTAATGTTAGTGAAGCGTTGTGGCTTGTCAAGCAAAAAATAGAAGTAGACGGTGTACTTGTTGAAACAAGGAATGGTAAGGCAAAAGAATTACTTGAGCCTTGTTGTATAGTTTACAATAACCCTTGCGAAAGAGTTTTATTTTATCCCGAACGTGATGCTAACCCTGTCTTCCATTTCATGGAGAGTTTGTGGATGTTAGCTGGAAGAAGGGACGTAGAATGGATCAGTATGTTCAACAATGGCATAAGTCAGTACAGCGATGATGGTGTACTATTCCATGCCGCTTATGGTCACAGGTGGCGAGAGTCATTTGGCTACGACCAAATACCAATGGTTGTTCATAGGTTATGCACTTATCCTAATGATAGAAGAGCGGTGCTTACAATGTGGGATCCAGATAAAGATTGTTCATTAAGTAACGAAGCTAAAGACTATCCCTGCAACACACATATTTATTTTAGAAGCCAAAATGGTAAGCTAGACATGACAGTGTGTAACCGCAGTAACGACATGATATGGGGTGCGTTTGGAGCAAATGTTGTGCATATGTCTATATTGCAAGAATACATTGCCGCACGATGTAAGTTAGAGGTGGGGATATATACGCAGATTACAAATAATATGCACGCATATTTAGATACCTTAAAAACACTTGACGGTATGAAACCTGACTATGATTCGTATGCTTCACGCATAATCAAACCTACTCCATTGTTTCCGCAGACCTTTGACGATGTGCAGTTCCAAAATGAGCTTACGGCATTTATTGACACAACACTCGCTTATGGTATGGGAATCCCTTTATTTGGTCAACCTGATTTAAGGTTTCATGAGTTTGCTAGCTACAAAATGCAGATGTTTGAAACTCTGGCTATACCCATGTTTAGAATGTGGATGGAGTGGAAACGTAAAGATATGAAAAAAGCGTTTGAGTATTGTTCACAAATAAAACCTGATGATTGGCATATAGCTTGTTGGGAATGGTTAGAAAGAAGACAATGAACTGTTGGCATTGTAACACAGAGATACTATGGGGTGGCGACCATGACATAGAGGACGATGAAGTGTTCAGCATGGTAACTAATCTTTCATGTTTAAAGTGCGGTTGTCATGTAGAAGTATATTATCCAAAGGAGAATGATGTGAAAGAAAAGAGTGACATAATAAAAGAAGTAGAAGGTTTGGCTAAGTCCGACACTTCTGCTCTACACGAGGCCGAGCAATCTTACGGCAATAGCTGGAAAAAACGTGGAGGTGTCGGTGCTTACATGATGCTTGCCAGAAAATGGGATAGGCTAGAACAGCAAGTCCAGGGATTCCATTGGGATGTTTTCAAGGCTATTGCCACCGACACAAGAGAGGAAGGTGTGCTTGACGACATAGGCGACCTTCGCAGATACTTATTCCTTGTGGAAGCTGAAATGCGTATGAGGTTGAAAGGTGACAAACAAAAACCAAAGTAATATGGATGAACCAATAGAGGCTGTTTGTAAATCTTGTGGAACACAAAAAGTATTATCGTTTCGCAAACTAAAAAACAAATGGCCTCATTGCAACGTCTGTAATCAACCAATGAAAGTGACAGTACCAAATGCAGTTCCCGTTATTCACCCCACAAACTGAATGGATAATGCCAGATGGTTATCCAAATTTAAAAGAAGCTAAAGAAGTATCAATAGACTTAGAAACTTGTGACCCACACCTCACAACTCATGGTAGTGGTTGGCCTCGTAAAGATGGCCACATCATAGGCTATGCCGTAGCTGTAGAAGGTGAGAGTTGGTACTTCCCAACACGACATGAGAATGGTAGTAATTTAGATCACGACCAGACCTCTCGCTGGATTAAAGACCTTTGCTCAGTAGACAGGGATTATGTAATGCACAATGCTCTTTACGACTTAGGGTGGTTACACGCTGAAGGGATTGAGGTTAGTGGTAGAATTATCGATACGATGATTGTTGCGGCTTGCTTAGACGAAAATAGGTTTAGCTATGCCCTCAATGCTCTGGGCAGAGACTATTTAAGCGAACGCAAAAACGAACGTGACTTACAAGAGGCCGCAAGTGCTTTCGGTATCAATGCTAAGAGTGAAATGTACAAACTCCCTGCTCATTTTGTAGGTGCTTACGCAGAACAGGATGCCGCATTGACGCTTAAACTCTGGAACCATTTTAAATCTCTACTTATAAAGGAAGACATCAACGATATATTTAACCTTGAAACAAATGTTCTTAAAGTGGTGTTTGAAATGCGTAAGAGAGGGGTGCGTGTCGACCTTGAAAAAGCTGAAATATTAAAACTAAAACTTGAGGAACAAGAACGTGAAGCATTAAAATCAGTTAAAGGAGGCGATATTGATATCTGGGCGGCCGCAAGTATCGCGAAAGCGTTTGATGCTAAAGGACTACGTTACCCAAGAACACCTAAGAGTGATGCTCCTAGCTTTACCAAAAACTTTCTTGCTAACCATGCTGATCCATTGGCTCAGGCGGTAGTTAGGGCAAGGGAACTTAACAAGGCTCGCACTACATTTATAGACACTATACTCAAACATCAGCACAACGGCCGTATTCATGCAGAGGCACACAGCTTACGGAGCGACGTTGGAGGCACAGTTACAGGGAGATTTAGTTATAGTAATCCTAACCTCCAACAAGTTCCTGCACGAAACGCTGAGATTGGTCCGATGATACGAGGATTATTTCTACCAGAGGAAGGTGATATGTGGGGTGCGTTTGACTACAGTAGCCAAGAGCCACGTTTAGTCGTACATTATGCGAGCTTATTGAAATTTAGTGGAGCTCAAGACTTTGCTGATGAGTATAACAAAGATCCTCTAACAGATTTTCACCAGATGGCGGCTGATATTGTGGGTGTGCCTCGCAAACAAGCCAAAGACATTAACTTAGGATTGTTTTATGGCATGGGTAAGAACAAACTTGCTGAACAACTAGGGTTAGATCTAGACTCAGCTAGGGATTTATTCTCAGAGTATCATGGCAAAGTTCCATTTGTTCAGCAATTAGCGGATTATGCCATTCAACGAGCAAGCACTAAAGGTGTGATAAGAACATTGCTTGGACGTAAGTGTCGTTTTGACAAATGGGAGCCAAACGCATATGGAACTCATAAGCCAATGACCTACAAAGATGCGTATGCTGAACATGGTCCTGCGATTAAAAGGTCATTTACATATAAAGCACTAAACAGACTTATTCAAGGAAGTGCCGCTGACCAAACAAAGTCAGCAATGGTAGAACTACATAAGGAGGGTATAACACCATTGATACAAGTACACGACGAACTTGACATTTCAGTAACAGATGAGCAAACTGCACAAAGAATAAAGGAAGTGATGGAAACGTGTGTGACCATGCAAATACCTTCTGTTGTAGATGCTGAGTTCGGTCCGAGTTGGGGGGATGCTAAAAAGACGTTTTCAGATAAACCATGGAGTAGGGGAATAAAAGATGGATCAACACGAATGCAAGACAATACCAAATTATAAAACAATAGAAACCGCATGGGACGCACAGTTTCTTGTTCGTTATCATACAGTACCATTAAACTTTGAGAGGCAAACAGTGGGAGCTCATTCATACGCAGTAACAGTTTTAATTGACCAACTGTGGCCAGACAGTAGTAAACAACTTCTGCAAGCCGCTCTTTACCACGATGTACCTGAAATTATATTGGGGGACATACCTGCGACAGCAAAGTGGGATAATGCAGACTTAACAAGAGCATTTACCAAAGCTGAAGAAAAAGTGTTTAACGACTTAGAATTGCAGTTTTATCTGAGTAAAGAGGAAAAAGACAAACTTAAGATGGCAGATATGCTTGAGCTTGTCATGTATGCCCACCGACATTTGTATCTTGGTAGACTTATGGCTGAAATTAAAAAGACGGGAGTTCATTACCTTAACGACAGGTTTAAAGACAACCCACATTTCCCACCTGTCAAAACTATAATACAAACTTTAGATTAAAAAGATACTTTTGCTATATAAAAGAGTATAAGTATAGTATATAAGTATATTATGGTTTTTATAGAAAGGTAAATCATGAATACAAGTGTATTGTTTCCACAAACTTTTGAAGAATACGAAGAAGATTGTTTAAAATATGTTCTGTATTATACTATAAGTGAGTTTTTAGGTAGAGGTAAGTATAAACGTCTACACAAAAGTAAGAACTGTGCTAAAAGTTATAAGAAGTATATGGATTTACTTAGCAAAAACCCTAATCAACGTCTGTTAAGGTATGCTATTTGTCAGCCACCTTGCAGAGCATTAACAGTAAACATCTATATAGGAGATAGATATGGCTAAAATAAATTATACTGATGAGTTTGTACTCAAAGTAAGAGCCGCCAATAAAACAATGACCTCTAAACAGATGATGAAAAAGTTTAAATTGTCTAAGGGTCAGTTAGATTACACTCTTTATAATTATGAAGTTATAATACCTGAAGTAGCTAAAGTTGAAGTATTACCGCCTGAAAAAGAAGTAAAGAAAATGTCAGTTACTGAAAGGTACAACCCTCAACCTTTAAGCATCTACGGAAGGCTAAAACGTGACGTTAAATGGCTGTTTGGTTTTGGAAAGAGTTAATATGGATAATGATCAAATAAACCACATCAAAATTGATGATAACATTCCAGTTCCTGTTGCTAAAGGAAAATGGGCTGAACTCGCACACCGCCTGAAAGTGGGACAATCAGTTGCATTACCTAAATTTCCAATAGGGTCTACGCAGTCCCTTAGAAGTGCAATACAAAGGTCTGGTTTCCAAATGGTGTCTGCAAAAGACAAAAAGGACCCTACTAAGATACGTTGTTGGAAAGTAGAGGGTAAACCTGTTCAATACAGAACTCTTAGAAAAGGTGATTTAAATGGAAATACTTAAGACAACTCATTTTAAACTCTGTACTAAATATAAAATAAGAACAGACGAGGGTGACCTCGTCTGGACTACCGAACCGAGTAAAGCCTTATTAGATTTGTACAAGGCTTCAATGAATACTCCTCAAGAAAAACGATTGCAAATGAAACAGTATGCGAAAATGTTGGGAGCGACTGGTGCTGATTTATCTAAATACTCTAATATGTTTGGATTAAAGTGGACGGATGGAAGAGGTATAAAAAGATATGCCGTTAGAAAAGAAATAATAGCTCTACGAGAACAAGCTAATATGACTTATCAAGAAATAGGCGACATTTATGGTTTTTCACGTCAATACGCTCACCAAGTCTACATGGGATACACCTGATTAAAAAGACTATTTAATAGTATTCTTATTTATTTTTTAAGTTTAATATTAATATATAAACAATAACTTCGCAGAAAGGAAGGTTATGCAAGACACTAATATAGAAAAATTTGCAGAGGTTGCCAGTACAATGTCTGTGCTTTGTGAAGGATACAGCTACTATTACCTTATGACGACTTATGTAAAAGAAAAGTATCCAGAACTTTACACAGAAGCTTCAACGTATGCTCAGGAAAATTTGTTTGTTGACCACAACCCTATTTCCGATTTACTCCAACAGGACGTAGGTTAATGGTAGTAAACGAGGTAGTTGTGTGGACAACTATTATACTTATGCAGTTTCCCACACAAGAGCAGTGTGAATTATATCATCAAGCAGTTAATGGAAACAACGGCAACTGTGTACCTATCACACATCATGTTCCTACATTCGTACATGATATGCCACCACCAAGACCAAAGGAGTACATAATTGAATAGGTTTTTAATAGAAAATAATCCAAGGCTGATCGCACGTTCGCTGTGCGATCAGCACATTGTAAAAATGCCGTTGGAGGAAGCACAGATGTTATGCACCTCGCTTTGGCATCACGCACCAAAGTATGCAGAGGAAAAAAAGTTATACCGTCCTGTGCATCAAAAACATCCTTGTACGTTGTGGGCAATGAAAACCAGACAAAACTATGCGTTCGCTTTTAAGATGTACAAAGAAATGCTTGACGAGTATACTTTCAGGTATAAAAAACAACACGGAGCATCAAAACTATGGGACGCTTTGTATGATGGTACTCGGTACATACCGCAAGGACCTCTGACAAAACATCCAGAATGCTTTGGTAAGTATGAAGAGTTTAAAACAGATATGTATTGGCCAATTACTTCTTATCGCAAATTTTACATCGCCGATAAAAATAAGTTTGCCAGATACAACAATGGAACAAGCAGACCAGAATGGTTTGTTAAAGAGTAGGAGGGAGACAAGGTTCCTTTCAAAAGTGCGAGCATTGGGTTTGTCGTTCTTTAAATGCTGTGGATGTGAAATATAGTACCTCCTCCCATTTACAATTCGTTATTCATGGGTTCTATATTTTGGTAATCAACTTCCTTGTCCGTAAAATAGTGTTAGTTGAAAATTCACAGAACACCCAAGACACAAAAGAGTTTGCATATGTAGGCTCTTGCTTTAAAATGGTAGTATAAATATACAACTCGTAGAAAGGAGTTATTATGGGTAACAGAATAAGCGTTCAATTTGAACAACAAATGGAAGAGTGGAGTGGTCCTACTCAACGTAAGATGAAATACGTTAGGAGTGTAGCTATTTTTCACCACAATGCAGGAGAGCAGTTTGCTAATTTTGTTTTTGACTGGTTTAAAGGTTTCATGAAAATGGCAATTATTGAGAAACACCACGAAAGGTGGACTCCTCACAACATTGCTCTTGCTTGTGCGTGTGAAGTTGGTAACACTTATAAGTATTCTTATAAAAAATCTACAGCACCTGAACCTAGTATCTACTTGGGCAAGGATGAGTATGACGGTGACAACTCTGACAATGGTAACTTTGTTATAGATATGGATAAATGTACAATGACACAAGAAAAAGTGGAATATGTATAATGAGTATTCCTGTATTTGAGTTTTATGACCTTACCAAAGAGGTGAGTAAACTTCGCACCGAAGTTAGGAAACTTGATGACCTTGTGAGGGAAAACAATAATATGTTTCACTTACAGTTTGGTCCTCCAGATAAAGAAATAGTTGAAATGAAAGCAGACTATTTTAAATTAGAAGAAAAGTTGAGCATGGCCATTGCTCAACTTGAAGCCGAATATCTTAAATGTATAGAAGTGCATGAAGAAGCAGTGAAGACTGATGCCTACCCATTAGGGGAAAAAATAGAAAAAGAACCTTATTTTAGAGGTAGAAGCCACGTTCTAAATCAAGTAATCAAACAAATGAAAGGAGTAAAGGATGGGAAGGATGAGTGACCATCAATTAGATTTAATAAGTGTTATTGAAGATGAGTTCAGGAGTGGTAGGATTGATTCATTGAAAGCCGCTAGCCAGCTGAATCTAGCTGGTGTGAGCGTTGGTGAGATTGAAAAGATTATCGACGATAACACAGCGGAACACATAAAAACGATCTCAAGAAAAATGTGGGAAGGAATGGCCAGAAAAGTTGCTGATAAATTAGATAAGTCTAGCAAAAATATTGCTAATGACGTAGACTAATGACACATAGAATATTTCATATTTTATGTCTCCCTGGAATAACTTGCGGTCTGGCAACAGACCGCTTTTTTTATCACCTGAGCAGTTTTAGGTTTTCTTTAGTTAAGTCCCGTTTTATTATATATTATATTTAAACAGCCAACGTAGAAAGGAAGGCTATGAACAAATATTTTAGTAGACTTGTAAACGAGGTTTGCCGTTGGAAATGGCAAGCTGACATTATTATGGTTCGCAAAACTCTGCACTTAGAGTTAGCAGATGACCGCTTTTTGGTTATTAATGAAATGCCATACAATACTGACCAATTAGTGATGTTTGATACCTACGTGGATAAAAACATGAACTTTCACACTAAAACTTATTATGTGTCCAGCAACAGAACTTATCATAGAGCGTGTGAAGCTATATACAACCTGAGTGAAGATTTTGCTGTAGAACTAGAGCCACAGAAAACGGTGGTGACGTAATGTCACTTAAACACAGATATGGCAAAATACAAAATTGGCAAAAAGTCTGCATATCCAGTGATGGACTAACGTATGATCCAATTTATGAAAAAGTTTATTTTTCCACAATGACTATTGGAATAAATGGCATTACTCAGGATAACCATGAAAAGTTCTATGAAAGGATACGGCTTTACGAATTAGCAAGTAACAGTCTTATTGCCAGAGATGTTAACTTTAATTCTTTAATAAACCTTGAGGTTATAAAGAAGTTTATTGGACTTGACACTAATGCAGATTGCAAAACAGATGCTGAGTTTAAAAAGTTTTTGTTGGAATGCTTACACGCAGAGGCACAAGCAAGTATACGATTAGAAAAAAGAGGCATGTCATGATTGTGTACGCTCTGTTTGCCACCTTGATAGTAATACTACTTCTCTCTGTATTAAGGTGACAAAAAACTATGGGGTCTTGAGTAAAAAGACCCCACTTTTTTTT
>TARA_R100000655_G_scaffold55903_1_pt1 | contig 10507 bp, 11 predicted proteins | sample TARA_R100000655 | Tara Oceans TARA_R100000655 (sample SAMEA2622497) | marine metagenome | biome: marine biome (ENVO:00000447); feature: deep chlorophyll maximum layer (ENVO:xxxxxxxx); material: "saline water (ENVO:00002010), including plankton (ENVO:xxxxxxxx)" | depth 90 m
AATACAAATATCCAGGTTTCTTATGCTTTAAAAGAAGATTTAAATCCTTATACTCCAAAGCCTTGTTTATTTTATATGATGGATAAACAAACATCATCAAGCGATTGGTATTTCAACGATGGATCATCAACAACTCAATTAACAAGTTATATTCCATTTGGGCAGGATCTGCAAATGAACGGAACAGATAATTATTCTTTAAATTTTGATATTGATAATTCTACTTTTTTATTGCAGCCAATTCAAAACGGATTATATAGAACATATTATTCAGGATATTTATTAAATCTTTATGATCTTCAAAACAGATTAGAAACATATAAAACGAATCTGCCAATCAGTTTATTAACAACTTTAAAATTAAATGATCGGCTAATTATCAGATCGAAGAGGTATATTATTAACGAAATGAAAAGCGACTTAACATCAGGAGAAGTTAATTTCCAATTAATCCATGATTTCAGAGATGTTCTTCCAAATGAAATAATAAATACTAAGCCAGATTCAAATTGCGTAAATGTTCCAATTCAGTTGCCAAATGATTGCATTCAAGCGGTTGTTTCAACATCAGCATCAGGAGTTACAATAACTCCTTCTACATTTACTGCTGATGGAAATTCAGTTGTTTGCGTTCCTGCAAATGCTAATACTAAAAAACGCCTTGTTACAGAAGATACAAATACTTTGTTTCCTGAAATATTGCATAAGAATATAAATACAGAGGATTTCTTTAGAGTTATAACAGAAGGAAGCGCCAATCAAATCATTACTTTATTAGTTACATATTCGTTTAATAATATGTTAGATACAACGCAAACCATAACAATAGTTCAGCCATGATAGAAAACATAATGAACATGCTCAAATTAACGGAGCATTTAGGAGAAACAGATAACATTGAAATAGCCAAAGGAAAGTATAAACTTTATTCAGGAATTAAGGATATATACAAACAAGAAAAAAGAAACAATCATTTTAAAAAATTGAAAGATGGCAGAAGATTATAATCTTAAATTTGATATTAATGCAGATGGAGTTGTTGATGCAGAAGAACAATTTCTAGCATTAGGAAAATCTATTGATAAAGCAAGGCAGGAACTTGATGAGATGAGAGATGCTAACGAACAAGGATCAGTAGCATTTCAGCAACAGAAGCAAGAACTTGAACAAATGGAAAGCGCTTTCAGAGATCTCAATAAAGAGATGAAAGGAGTTGATGCAACATTTGAGGATGTTTACGGAGAGGTTCAGCCATTAACAACTGCATTAGGAGAAGCAGAAGATCGACTTTACCAATTAGCATTGGCAGGAGATACTACATCAAAGGAATACCAAGAACTTTTGGAAAAAGTTACAAGATACAGAAAAGTTCAAATTCAAACAGATCAAGTAGTTGATGCATCTGCAACAACATTTAGCCAAAAATTAGGCGGAGCATTATCAGGAGCAGCAGGAGGATTCTCAGCGGTTCAGGGAGCAATGGGAATATTTGGCGCTGAATCAGAAGCATTAGAATCAACTCTATTAAAGGTTAACTCTGCAATGGCTTTATCTCAAGGGATCGAAGGATTAAGAGAAGGCGCAAAAAGTTTTAAAGCATTAGGATTAGCAGCAGGCAATGCATTCAAAGGAATGAAAGGAGCATTTCTTGCAACAGGCATTGGAGCGTTTATTGTTACTTTAGGAGTTGTTGTTGCTTATTGGGATGATATAAGCGAAGCAATTGGTTTTGGAACTGATGCGATTGAAGATCAAGAAAAAGCAGTTAAAGATCTTGAAAAAGCGAATAGAGATAATTTAAACGTAATGAAAGAGACTGTTGAGAACAATCGAAGATGGATGGAAAGAAGCAATGAGGTTGTTGTCAATGAAGAAAAAATAAAAGATTTGCAAGCGCAAGGCGGAGATAATTTAGCAGAAATCAACAGGCTTACAAGAGAAAATATTAAAATCGAATTACATAATTTACAAGTAAGAAAAGAATCTTATTTTGAATTATTATCAACGCAAGAACAACTTAAACTTAATCAAGATATATTCAGAAAACAACAGGAACTCGAAAGAACAGAAGTTAAAAAAACAAGAAAGGTTCACAGAAGCCATAGAAGAGCAGTCAAAAAAGAGATGATTTCAGAATTGGAATTTAATCGAATGATTGAAGATTTGAGATTGGAACAATTAGATGATTCAACAGAAAACGAAATTGAAAGATTAAATGTCAAATATGATCGCATTATTGAAGATGTTAAGAGGAATGAAAAGTTAAAAGAAGAACAAAAAACTGCATTGATTATTGAGCAAGAAAAAATTAGAGAATTAGAATTACAGAGAATTAGGCATGAAAATATGGAAATTGCAAAACCAATGGAATTGCGAAATGCAAAAGAAATTGAAACTGCAAAAACAGAATTAATCATTGATGAAGAAAGAATCAGAAATGCAGAGATTAACAGATTGGCGCTTGAAAGAAGAGAAAAGGCAAAAGAGAATGCGGCTATAATTGCTCAGATGTCTATTGATGGTTTGAGATTAGTATCTGATGTTGCTCAACTATTTGCAGGTAAAAGCGAAAAGGCAGCGAGAAGGGCGTTCAATATAAAGAAAGCAGCAGATATTGCAGAAGCAACAATGAGTGGATATAAAGCAGTTGTTTCAACATTTGCAAATGCGCCAGGAGGAGTAGTTTTAAAAGGAATTCAAGCAGGTATTGCAGGAGGTATTGCAGCAGCGCAAATTGCAAAGATAGCATCAGCGAAATTTAAAGGCGGAGGAGATGAAGGAGGAGATCTTGGTTCTGATGTTCCAAGCGGAGGAGATGAAGGAGGAGCAGGAGGTTCTGCTGCATTATCTCCTTCTTTTAATATTGTTGGAGATACAGGATTATCTCAATTGGCTCAAATTCAGCAGCAGCCAATGCAAGCATTTGTTGTTTCAGGAGATGTTACATCAGCGCAAAGCCTTGATCGAAACAAAATACAAAACGCAACAATCTAAATTTTATACGTTAATATACCATGAAAATAATTGAATTAATATTGAATGAAGAAGATGAGAAATCAGGAATTGATGCAATTTCTGTAGTCGAATCTCCTGCAATTGAAAGCGACTTTATTGCTTTAAATAAACATCAGATTGAATTGAAAACAATCGATGATGAGAAGAAGATCTTGATGGGATTGGCATTAGTTCCAATGAAACAAATTTACAGAAGGAACGAAAAAACGAATGAAGAATACTACATATATTTTTCCAAAGAAACAATCAGAAAAGCAAGCCAATTATTCTTAAAAAATTCTAATCAGAACAATGCAACATTAGAGCATCAAACTAAAATCGATGGGATGACAATCGTCGAATCATGGATCGTTGAATCAACAAAGAAAGATAAATCTGCATTATATAATTTTAATGCTCCTGTCGGTTCTTGGATGGTTAGCATGAAAGTAGATAATCCTGAAATATGGAAAAAAGTAAAATCAGGAGAAGTCAAAGGATTTAGTATTGAAGGGTATTTCGCAGAAAATATTGAAGCAAGCAAACAAGAATTTAAATCAGTTGTAATTGATGATGATCTTGCAATCATAGATGATCGAACTGCATATTCAACTAAAGAGAAAGCATTGCAGGTTTCAAAAGAAGTTGGATGCGATGGATATCATGAACACGAATTCGAGGGTAAAACTTGGTTTATGCCTTGCGGATCTCATGATGAAAGCAAAGAAGAATTGGAATCATTTGCAGATTATCCTGATGCAGTTAAGAACAACGCCAAAAGAGGAATTGAACTTAATGAAAAGAACAATAATAAATGCGCAACTCAAACAGGCAAAGTAAGAGCGCAGCAATTAGCAAATGGAGAAGCGGTAAGCGAAGAAACAATCTCAAGAATGTATTCATATTTAAGCAGAGCGAAAACATATTATGATGATGCTGATGCAAATGATTGCGGAAATATATCTTATTTATTATGGGGAGGATTGGCAGCGCTTAGATGGAGCGAAAGCAAGTTAAAAGAGTTAGGCAAATTAGAAGCAGCGAAACAAGAAAGAGATCAGGAGATTATTGAAGAGTTAAAAGATTTAATTTTAGGTTATGAGAAAAAACGAAAAAAGAAAAAAAAGAAGAAAAAACGCAACGCCAAGTAAAACATCTCCTCAAGGCGGAACAAGGGGATGCCTTTGCGAAGATAATACTTATCATCCTTCATGTTGCGATGGAACAATCCATGCTCAAGGAATAGGCAAAATTTAGAGAAAATCCGACAAAAGAAAAAAATTACGTTTATTACAAAAAAGGAAAATTAAAATGAATACAACTGAAATATTAACAAAGATCAAAACTCTATTAGGAGTTGAAACAGAAGAGGTTTGCCTGGCGCAAATGAAACTCGAAGATGGTTTAACAATCGTTGAATCTGATTCTTTCGCAGCAGAAGAAAGCATTGTAATTGTAACAGAGGATGGAAAGGTTCCATTGCCTGAAGGAGATTACAAATTAGAAGATGGCAGAATGCTTGTTGTAAAAGAGGAAGGCGTTATCTTTGAAGTTAAAGAAGAGGAGAAAGAGGAAGAGAAAGAGGAAGAGGTTGCAGAAGAAGTTGAAGAAGAAGCAAGATCAGAAGAAGAGGAATACATGGAGAAAGAAACATCCAATGCAACTCCAAAGAAAATTGTTGAATCAATAACTAAAGAATCATTCTTTTCAGAAATCGAAAAATTAAAAGAAGAGAACGAATCTTTAAAGAAAGAACTTGAAGATCTTAAATTGAGTTCAGTTGAAAAAACGGAAGAAATTAAAGAAGAAAAAACAGAGGAGAAAACAGAAGAAACAACTGAAGTAGAATTATCAGTTGATGAAGAAGTTACTCCAATAGTTCACAATCCTGAAAACAAAAAAGAAATTGAAGGATTTAAATTCGGTCAAAACAGATCAGAAACTACTTTCGATAGAGTATTAAGAAAATTAAGTAAATAAATTTTAAATTAAATAAATTAAAAAATGGCAAATCCAGTAACAACAGGAACTACTTACAATGGTGAATTCTCAGGTAAGTATATTTCAGCGGCTCTTTTGAGCGCATCAACTTTAGACAAAGGTCTAATCACAGTAATGCCTAATGTAAAGCATAAATCAGTTTTACAAGTAGGCGCATATAATGATATCGTAGCAGATGGAACTTGTGCATTCAACGCATCAGGAACTTTAACTCTAACTGAGAAAGTTATCGAACCGCTTGACTACCAAGTTAACATCGAATTGTGTAAGCAAGATTTGCACGATACATGGCAAGCAGCAGAAATGGGATTCTCTGCATATTCTAATCTTCCTGCATCTTTCGAAGATTTTGTATTGGCTCATACTGCTGCAAAAGTTGCTGCAAAAATTGAATCAAATATTTGGAGCGGACAAGTTGCAAATGCAGGAGAATTCGAAGGATTCTATTATCTTGCAACTGCAGGAGGTTCAGGATGCGTAAGCGTTACGGGAACTGGTATTACAAGTTTGAACGTAATTACAGAACTTGGTAAGGTGGTAGATGCAATACCGACGGCAGTGTATGGGAAGGAAGATCTTCATATTTACGTTGCACCAAACGTTGCACGTGCATACATCAGAGCATTAGGAGGATTCGTTGCAACAATCGGAGCGAATGGTGTTGATAACAAAGGAACATCTTGGTATTCAAACGGAGCATTATCATTTGATGGAATTCCTGTAGTAGTTGCACAAGGAATGCCTGCATCTTCAATGATGGCAGCGCAAAAATCTAACTTATTTTTTGGTACAGGACTGTTAAATGATTCTAATGAGGTGAAACTTTTAGACATGAGTAACCTGGATGGAAGTCAGAACGTGCGTGTAATAATGCGCTTTACGGCAGCGGTTCAAATGGGAATCAATTCAGATGTAGTTATCTACGCATAAGACAATTAATTGAGGGGCGTAAAAACCCCTCTTATTTATAAATTTTTAAAAACTTTAACCATGAGTTGTGATATAATTGGCGGAAGAACGGAGCAGTGTAAAGACGCGGTTTCAGGATTACACGCTATATACTTAATCGACTACGCTGCGGTTGATTTTCCTGGAAAAGCCGTTTACGGAACAGGAGATGCAACAGATCAGATTACGCAAGTTGATACAGATGGAACTACATTCAGCATCTATAAATTTGAATTAAAGGGTAATAATTCGTTTGAACAAGCAATTAACAGTTCACGTGAAAATGGTACGACATTTTTCGAACAGACGTTAACTGTTCAATTAAAGCGCCAAGATGTTAAATCCACGAAGAATATTAAACTGATTTCTTACGGCAGACCAAGAATAATAATTCACGCAAGAGGAGATCAATTCTTCTTAATGGGATTAGATCAAGGTTGCGATGTAACGGCAGGTTCAATTTCAAGTGGTTCAGCGTTGGGTGATTTTAACGGCTACTCGTTAACCTTTACTGCGCAAGAAGAACTACCTGCGAACTTCATTAATGCAACTACTCAATTAGAATTGAAAACATTGCTTGAGAATGGAGCATCAGGAACAGGCGTTTGTAATATAGTTACATCATAAGATATTCCTTTATCCTTATATTTCATATAACTAAAAACGAAGGGGGTTGTTCTAACTCCCTTTTTTTATTCCGACAATTTTGTAATTTTACGTTATCTTATTATGATAATATTAAAAGTCGATACTAATCCTCAAACATTTGAGTTCATTCCAAGATCAAAAACTTATGATGGATTATTCATAAGAGATGAATCGGAGAATATAGAAACGCAGATAACAATATCATCATCATCATCTAATGATTATTATGAATCGATAACTGCAACGTTTTATAGCGCTTCTCCTGCATTTACTTTAGTTGAGAATAGGTTTTATCGATTATTAATTAAAAACGGCGCAGAGGTCGTTTATAGAGATCGCATATTTGTAACCAATCAAACTGATCTTTCTAATTATTCAGTTAACAATGGAGTTTATAATTCGAATTCCTCAACAAATGAATTTATAATTTATGAATAATAATACTCACATATTAAATTTAGCAGCGTATGAAGCGCCTGAAGTAGTTGAATCAACTAAAAGAGATTGGGTTCTTTACGGAGATGATAATTCTTATTTTGAATTCCTTATTGATGCATACAAAAATTCAACAACTAACAATGCAATAATTAATAATATTTGCAGATTAGTTTATGGAAAAGGATTAAACGCATTAGATGCTAATAAAAAGCCCAATGAATATGCGCAAAGCATAGTATTATTTGATAAAGATGATCTTAAAAAGATTATTCTTGATTACAAAATGTTAGGGCAAGCAGCATTCCAAGTTCATTATTCTAAGGATCATAAGAAAATAATTAAAGCAATGCATATTCCGATCCAATTAATTGCGCCTGAAAAATGCAATGAAAAAAACGGAAAAATCGAAGCATACTATTATTCAGATAATTGGAAGGAGGTTAAAAAGTTTCCGCCAAAAAGAATTCCATCATTTGGAACATCTAAAGAGCAGATTGAAATCCTTTGCTTTAAGAATTATACTCCTGGAATGAAATATTATTCAGCAGTTGATTACGTTGGAGGAATTTCTTATGCAACGCTTGAAGAAGAGATCAGCGATTACTTAATTAACGATGTTCAAAATTCTTTCAGTTCAACTAAAGTTGTAAATTTTAACAATGGAATACCTACGGAGGAGCAACAAAGATTAATCAGTTCTAAGGTAATGAATAAGTTAACAGGTGCAAACGGTCAGAAGGTAATCGTTTCATTCAATGCTGATGATACATCAAAAACTACAATCGACGATATTCAACTTAATAACGCTCCTGAGCATTATCAATATTTGGCAGATGAATGCATGAGAAAAATCATGGTTTCTCACAACGTAACGTCACCGTTACTTTTTGGTATAGCATCAAAGAACGGATTTTCTTCCAATGCAGACGAATTAAAGGATTCATCGATTCTTTTCGATAACATGGTAATTAAACCAATTCAAGGAGCAATATTAGATGCGATTGATACAATTTTGGCTTATAATGGAATATCTTTAAAACTTTATTTCAGAACATTGCAGCCATTAGATTTTAAAGATCTTGATAAAGCAACAGAAGAAGATAAAGAAGAGAAGGAAGGCGTTAATCTAAAGCATGAGCATATATTATCAGATGAAGATAAAGATCATTTATTAGAGAATTTAGAAGGAGAAGTTATTGATCTTGAAGAATGGGAATTAGTTGATAAAAGAGAAGTTGATGAGGAGAATGAAAGTATCGAGGATTGGGCTAATAAATTAATCAAGCCAAAAAAATCAGCGCTAACAAAATTAGCAGATTTTGTTAAGAGTTATCCAAACAGAAAATCATCATTAGATAAAGATATTTACAAGGTTAGATATTCTTATGAAAGGATAAGCAAGGCAATGAAAGCAGGAAGCAAAAGCAGAGATTTCTGCAAAAGAATGGAAGCAAGAACTGCAAAAGGAGTTGTTTACAGAAAAGAAGATATCGATCAAGCATCATTCCAGGGAATAAATAATTCATTCGGGCATAAAGGGCAGAATTATTCGATCTTTAAATTTAAAGGCGGTGTTAATTGTCATCATGTATGGAAAGAAAATCTTTACAGATTGAAGAAAAAAACGGATGGAGATTATTATAAAGATAAATCATTGAGCAGTTCAGAAGAAGTAAATTCTGTTCCTTATTCTGTTAATCCATCAGGAAAGAAAGATTCTAAAATAGCGCCAATAAATATGCCTAATCGAGGTCATCACCCAAATTATAAAAAATAAAAGAAATGGCAGAAGCATTATTAATTTCAAGATCAGATATTGTTAAATTTACGTCCATGAACGCTAATGTTGATACTGATAAATTCATTCAATACATCAAGATAGCGCAAGACACGCATATTCAAAACTATTTAGGAACGGATTTATTAGAGAAAATCCAGGCGGATATCATTGCAGGATCATTAGCAGGAAATTATTTAACATTGCTAACTAAGTATATTAAGCCAATGTTGATTCATTACGCAATGATGGAGTATTTGCATTTTGCAGCATTCAGCATTTCGAATAAAGGAGTTTATAAACATCAGGCAGAGAATTCAGTAACGGCAACATCAGAGGAAATTAATGATCTTGTTGCATCAGAAACTAAAATTGCAGAACATTATTCTCAAAGATTTGTAGATTACATTTGCAATAATTCAAGTTTATTTCCTGAATACAATTCGAACAGTAACGGAGATATGTATCCATCTTCTGATGTAAATTATTCTAATTGGTATATATGAAGAAAATAATAACGAGAACGCCAAAGGCGAAAAACATTATTAAATTAAAGAAATATTTAAACAATCATGGCAGAAAAGAAAATATCAGGGTTAACTGCAAAGGGAAGTAATTTAGAAGAAACTGATTTATTTATTATATCGAAATCTGATGGATCAGGAGGATATGATACAAAATCAATAACAGGGGCAGAATTAAAAAACTTTACAATAAATACTCAAACAGATGCATATACATTTGTTCTAACTGATGCTAATAAATTGGTTGAATTAAATAATGCTGCAACTAAGACTTTCAGTTTGCCATTAAGCGGATCGGCAAATTTTCCTATTGGAACAGAAATAAAAGTTGCTCAAATAGGCGCAGGTCAATTAAGAATTGCTGCATTAGCAGGAACAGGAGCGCAAACATTAAGATCATCAGGCGGCAAAACTAAAATTGCTGCTCAATATGGAGTTGCTACATTGATAAAAAGAGCAACAGATGAATGGTATTTATACGGAGATTTAACAACTTAAAAATAAAATTATGAGCGATTGGGGGCAAGGCGTAGTTAACAACACAATAGAATGGGGAAGAGGATCAACTAATAATACTATTGATTGGGGAGCAGTTTATGCTGATTCTCCTTCAGGAGATACTGCATTAGAAACAAGCGGATTTGCTAATGCTTATAGTTTAGGGCTTAACCAAACGGCTGTAGATCAATATGCAGAACTTGGAAACGTAACTTCTATAAACGGAAGCGCGGAAGCAAGTTGGTCGTTTTGGGTAAAACGCGACGACGTTACAAAATTTGAGGTGCCCATAAGTCAATATGGCGCTAATAATGATAGATTATTTCAATTTAGATTTGTAGGTAATAATAGAATTGACTTTTTTATAAAGGGCGCGATAATGTGGAAAGATACAAGTTTAAACGTAACTTTTGCTAATGATACATGGTATAATATTATAGTAACTTATAACGGCGCAACAAGCGGGGGCATTAATAAATGTAATTTATATATAAATGGCGTAAAAGAAACAAATACTGCAGGATCAAATATTACAACTATGCCAAGTTCAACAACAAACTTTAATATTGGTAGATTACAAACTGCAACAACTTACACCAATTGGTTTGATGGCAATGTTGATGAAGTAGCGCTTTTTAATAAAGAACTTTCGCAAAGCGAAGTAACGGCAATTGCATCA
>TARA_R100000655_G_scaffold110034_1_pt1 | contig 10496 bp, 1 predicted proteins | sample TARA_R100000655 | Tara Oceans TARA_R100000655 (sample SAMEA2622497) | marine metagenome | biome: marine biome (ENVO:00000447); feature: deep chlorophyll maximum layer (ENVO:xxxxxxxx); material: "saline water (ENVO:00002010), including plankton (ENVO:xxxxxxxx)" | depth 90 m
ATCCGCATCGGCGTCTGCATCTGCGTCAGCATCCGCATCGGCATCAGCATCTGCGTCGGCATCCGCATCAGCGTCGGCATCGGCGTCCGCGTCAGCATCTGCGTCGGCATCTGCGTCGCCATCGTCGTCATCTGCACTGCTGCCGCCGCCAGACATGGCGAGCCCTAAGCCGGCCAAGCCTGCTGAAAGAAGCCCGGCTTGCTCCTCTGGGGTGAGTTCTTCCTCGGGCTTATCTTGGATGTCGACGTTGGTGTTGTCGCGCAGGGTGAGGCTATGCAAGGAGCCGTCCGCTGCAGGCTTGTAGAAATCATTGACGGTGATCGTATCACCATTTTTCAGTTGGATAGTCAGGGTATCACCCCGACGACTATAGCGCGCAATGTCTGACTGCAGCGCGTTGATAGGAATGCTGATCTGTGGTCCGGCTTGTAAAACAGTGTTAGCCATGGGGTACTACCTCTCTTCACCCCATAATAAGGGCGCCGCAGTTAATATCTAAAGTATATAGATCATAACTTTGGTATGTTATCAATCAGCTATATGTGCTTTTGGGGGTCTGGGCGTGGAGTTAGGGCCACAGCATGATCAGTGCTGTGCACGGCGCCAGGCCAATCCCGCCAATGGCAGCTGATTGGGGCGGATTGGGAAACAACGCAGCCTCGAACCAGTGGGATTTCTTACAGACAGTCCTTATGGATTCGGGCCAGTGCAGGAATGGCAGACGCGGAAACTTAGGATAAAGCGGATCGTGCAGTCAGAAGGCTATGGGCCGTATTGACCTCGAGGGACCCGCAAAAACAACTCTTGCCTCAGAGGCAAACCCGTGAAGCCGCTTCAAGCTCTGCTGTCAATGGAAGTACCTGGCATCCTAATAGATTTTTCCAATCCATACTTTGGTATGGGTCTGTCATGGGCCTCAGCGACATTCTGAGGGTCGTCTCGATGTTTAAAGGCCTCACTTGATCTCTTTGCATCTTTCGTCGCCCGGGTACCGGATCAGGGCAAGATGTCGAATTATACAAAAAAGTCTGGGTAAATCTCCGGTTCTGGTGGAGTATTTACAGAAAAAGCATCGCGATCACTGTCGGTCTAGCGGCCGTAGAACAAGTTCGAGGGGCGTAATATTCTCTAAGCGCCTCAGATCCGAACAGGGACAGAAGGTAGATGAGATCAATGCCCTTTGCAGCAAACGATAGTACCAAACCTCATAACGCCACCAAAATCGCAATCATCGGACTGGCTTTTCGGTTTCCCGGCGCAGAAGATAATCCAGACAGTCTATGGCAAATGCTTTGTGAGCAAGGCACCGGGATTGTTGAAATCCCCAATGAGCGTTTTTCCACCGAAAAATTCTACGATTCGAACCCTGAAGCTCTCGGAAAGTCTTACACAAAATGGGCAGGGATCCTGCCTGGGATTGATCAATTTGACCCTAAGTTCTTTGGCCTTGCGCCGAGAGAAGCAGCCAGCATGGACCCCCAGCAAAGGCTCGTTTTGCAGGCGGTATATGGGGCCCTTGAAGACGCGCAGATAAAGATGGATGATGTGGTAAGCTGGCGTACCGGCGTCTTTGTTGGGGTTTCTCAATCTGACTACAAAACCATCCGCGAGATGAACACGGCAGATGAGGAAAAATATGCAGGCACTGGCTATGCGATGTCCATTGTGGCCAATAGGGTATCACATCGTCTTAATCTGTCAGGTCCCAGTGTATCGGTAGATACCGCTTGCTCGTCTTCTTTGGTCGCCTTGGATGAGGGCGTGCGTCATCTCCAGGCGGGCAGTTGCGACATGGCATTCGTCAGCGGCGTTAACGTAATTGCTCACCCTGGCGCGTTCGTCGCTTTTTCAAAAGCTGGCATGCTGTCCCCGACAGGACAGTTATCGACTTTTGACAAGACAGCAAATGGATATGTGAGAGGAGAAGGAGTAGGGGCATTGCTCCTGAAACCTTTGGATGCGGCTATGCGCGATGGCAACCGTATCCATGCGGTGATCGAAGCCACAGCGGTCAATCAAGATGGCCAGACGGGTACGATGACGGCTCCCAGCCCGGAGGCCCAGATAGATGTTATCGAACAGCTGTTCGCAAAGTCAGGACGTGTCCCATCTGAGGTTGGCTATGCTGAAGCACATGGGACCGGTACGCCGATCGGTGATCCCATTGAAGCAGGGTCCATTGGTCAAGCTATTGGACGACGCATTCCAGACCGCAAATTGTATATTGGCTCAATCAAGCCCAATGTGGGTCACCTTGAATCGGCGGCGGGTATGGCCGGTGTCATCAAGGCAGTTCTCTCCCTACAAAAAGGAGAGATCCCGCCCAATCGCCGGTTTCACGATCCCAATCCGGCGATCCCGCTGGATGCACTTAATCTAGAAGTTCCCCAGAAGATCACGCCTTTCCCTGCGGTCGCCGGGGAGCGACGCGCAATCGTAAACTCCTTTGGTTTTGGCGGCACCAATGCTTCCACACTAATTGCTTCGGCGCCCTGCCAAGAGGGGGCGCTTCAGAAGGAGACATCTGCGGTTTCAGCGCCCGATAGCACTCAAACAAGTAGCCCTATTTTGGTTCCTCTGAGTGCCGCCTCTCCTAAGGCCCTTTCGGGGGCTGCGCGCAATCTTCTGCAGGCTCGTCAAAATGGCTCTTTGGCAGAGGTTTCGCTCAGCCGCTTGGCGGCAAGCTTAGCAGATGGCCCGGCAATGTATTCTTACCGGGCAGTTATCTTATGCAAGTCAGAACAGGATCTGCTTTCAGGCCTTGAGGCTCTCAGCGCAGAAGAACTGCCCGATGAGTTGCCAGAACATGTTCGCATGGGGCAGGTCAAACATGTGCCGAAGCTGGTGTTTACCTATTCAGGGCAGGGCAACCAGTCATGGAATATGGCGCGTGATCTGATGGCTCATGCGCCTGTTTTCAAAGCTGCTATTGAGGAGTTTGACGCGGCTTATGCTGCTGTCAGTGGATGGTCGGTGCTGGCTGAAATGGCCAAAAACAAAGAGGCCAGTAATGTTGATAAGACGTGGGTGACCCAGCCCGCTCTGGTCGCTGTGCAATATGCGTTGACGGCCCTATGGCGCCATTGGGGTGTTACGGCGGACATGGTTTTGGGGCACAGCGTTGGCGAAGTTGCTGCCACGATTGAATGTGGCGCCACATCGCTAAAGGACGCCGTGCGCTACTTATCCAAGCGCAGTACAATATTGGACCATATAACGCGTCCAGGGGCGATGGCTGCCGTGGGGCTGCCGCCAGAGGATGTCGAGGCGATGCTGCCTGGCAACGGAACGATCGATATTGCCGGACGAAACGGGCCGGGCGCTACGACCATAAGTGGACAAAAGGCTGCGATTGAAGCCTTTGTTACGGAGTTTGAGGCCACCTACCCAGACACTTTTATCCGATTGTTGAAGATTGATGGCGCCTGGCACTCCCATCTTTTGGAAGAAGCAGAAGATTGGTTGCGGCGTGAAGTCGGAGAAATCCGCTGGTCCCAGCCTAAAGTGGATTTCTTGTCTACCGTAACAGGCAAGTTAGAGACCCGTCTCGATTTAGATTACTGCTGGCAAAACCTGCGTCAATCTGTGCGCTATATGGATGCGATTGAGGCGGCGATTGAGATGGGCGCTACGACCTTTCTCGAGATTGGGCCACACACAACACTCAAACCTTTGACCGCAAGCACTGCGCTAGCCTCTGGGGCGGCGATAGATGTGGTGTCATCCATGAGCCACAAGTATCCAGACTTGGATTATTTCGCTGAAGCGGCGGCTGAGCTCTTTGTGCAGGGGGTCAATCTAGACTGGCAAGCTCTCTATGGTTCTAGAGATAGCAGCATTTCCCTTCCAAGCTATGCTTGGGATACTGACCGCTACTGGGCGGACTCAGAAGATTCAAATTTCCAACTTTTCACCTGTCCTGACCATCCCCTCTTAGGGCTCCGCACCCCAGGGCCGGCGGACGTTTGGGTTCAAGATATCAACCTATCCTCCCCGCCTTTTCTGAAAGATCACCGTTATGTCGGAGAAGCGCTATTTCCAGCCGCCGGGTATGTGGATGTTATGTTGGCTGCAGGGCAAGCACTGTTTCCAGACAAAGTACTCGAACTAGAGAATGTCGGTTTTCATAAAGCGCTGTTTTTGCCCGCCCAAGGGACGGTGCAGTTGCAAACAGTCTTTGTGCCCGACCGCGGGCGTATTGAAGTAAGCAGCCGGTTGCGCAACAGCGGTGAAGAATGGGTGTTGCGGGCCAGCGCGGTACTGCGCCCAGTAGATGTCGCGCGGCCTGGCAACTTGGCGAAGCGGCACCGGAAAGATGCGAACCTGCACGTTCCGGATATTTCTGCTTTCTACGAAGAGTTGGAGCATGCCGGTGCTGTCACATACGGCCCCGCCTTCGCCACGATCCAAAGCCTTGTGATGGACCGCGACAGCGCCGTAGGCGTGATTGCCGCGCATGAAAGCTGCCGGCCAACTTTGAATAAATATGTGGCCCATCCGGCAATTTTAGACGGATGTATGCAAACTCTATCAGGTCAGCTCTGGGTCGATAGGGATGTGGCGGCTCAGCATCAGCTCGCCCTGCTACCGACCGGAATTGCGCGGGTACGGTGCTATGGTCGTCTGCCTGCGGATGTCACTGCGAACATATCGATTGGAGAGAGCAGCTCTTATGAACAAGGGCGTGGCAAAATAGATATCGCGGATGCCGACGGCGCTATTTTGTTGAGCGTTTCTGGCCTGAGGGCCAAAGAGATGCCCCAGACCCCAGCCGTACCGGAAGACGCGCAAACGCCGCCTGATTTTATTGTCGAAGAGTTAGATTTAGTTGAATTGGATCTGAGCTTGAAAGAGACGCCTGGGCGCTGGCTCGTCTTGGGGGAGGACACTGCGCAAACCGCCAGTCTCATCGAGGCGATGCAAACACAAGGGGCAGATGTTACTCGTCTAGGACATGACACGCTTGGTGAGGATATCACGGATGCTTTGGCCGATATCCTTATGCCTGCCGCCAGTAAGGACGATGCAGCCCCTGCTATTGAAGGTATTGTTTTTGCTTGGCCTTTGTCTGCCCCTGATTTGGCGGAAGATTGCACAACAGCTGAGATCTATGAGGCTGTGCGCGGCCCGGTACAAACGCTCATCGAGATGGGGGTTGCGCTGCATGACATACGAGGACTTCACACCTTACCGCGCATCGTGATTGCCACCAAAAACGTGCGCGCGATTGCAGAGAACTGTTTGACCCCCTCCAGTGTAGCGGGGGCTTCTGTGATGGCGACAATGCGCACCCTGTCAACGGAATTGCCTGAGCTTAACTTCCGTCATATCGATGTGGCCCAAGAGCAAAGCGAGATGAACGCGCGGCTGGCGTCCGCGATCTTGTGCACGATGGAGGAAACCGAGATCGCGCTGTGCCAAGATGCGATTTATGCCGCGCGTCTAAAAGTGCGCGCACGTGATGATCTCCCGCAGCGCCAGCTGACCATCGAAGCAGAGGATACGCGTAACTTTAAAGTCACTATGCCCCAACCAGGGGTCATTGACAGGCTAGACCTTTTTGAGTGCCCGAGCCGTCCTTTGGGGGCGGATGAGGTTCGCATTAAGGTGCGGGCGGTTGGGTTGAACTTCCGAGACATCATGGCAGTGACGGCTTTACTGCCAGAAGATGCGGAAGCTGAGCCTGCTTGGCAAAACCTGGGGTTAGAGTTTTCTGGAGATATTGTCGAAGTAGGCGAGAAGGTCACAGCTTTTGCCCTGGGAGACAGGGTTATGGGTATGGGGCGCAATTGCTTGCAGCGTTTTCTTGCGATCAGCGCGGAGGGGTTGATCCCGATGCATGATGCTTTGGATTATGATGCTGCAGTCACAATTCCTTCAGCTTTCGCGACGGCCCATTATGCTCTCAAAGAAGTGGGGCGGTTGTCTGAAGGCGACAAGGTTCTGATCCATGTGGCTACAGGTGGCGTCGGGTTGGCCGCGCTTCAGATCGCTCAAGCGGCAGGGGCAGAAGTGTTCGCAACCGCAGGCAATGACGACAAACGTGCCTTGCTACGCGAGCGAGGTGTCGCGCATGTGATGAACTCGCGCAGCCTCGATTACGCCGATGAAATCATGGCGCTTACCCAAGGCACAGGGGTGGATCTGATCCTGAACTCTCTACCGGGAAGCAATATTGATAAAGGGCTAGACATCCTTGCCCCTTACGGTCGGTTTCTAGAAATCGGCAAACGTGACGTCTATGCGGACCATGCGGTAGGTATGAAAGCCATGCGCCGCAATCAGTCGTTTAATGTCATTGACCTTGCCGCCATGGGGACGGAGCGTCCTGAGCTTCTCGCAAGCCAGATGCATGCCGTCATGAGCGATATTCGCGAAGGCCGGCTCGCCCCATTGCCCACCACAAACTTCCCCCTTTCAAAGGTCCGCGCAGCCTTTCGTTACATGTCTCAGGCCCAGCATGTAGGCAAAGTGGTCGTGACCTTTGACGAAGAAGCGTTTGTCATTCGCGAAGATCGCGACAAACCAATGATCTTCCGCAAAGATGCTAGCTATTTAATTACCGGCGGGACACGCGGCTTTACTTTGGCGATGGCTGACTGGATGAGCCGCCAAGGAGCCGGTCGCTTGTTGCTTGCGTCTCGGTCGGGCAAGCTTGCGGAGGAAGACCAACCGCTTCTTGAGGCAATGCGTGCGCGGGGTACCGAGGTGCGTGAGCAAGTATTAGATACAACGGATGGCATCGCTGTGCAGGAGGCCGTCCTGGCTGCTGCTGGCGATCAGGATAAGCCCCTGGCGGGCATCTTACATGGTGCTGCGGTCATCAAAGACACCTTGATTACCATGATGACGCCTGAGGTCTTAGAAGCCGTGTTGGCGCCGAAAGTTGTCGGGGCTTGGGCTTTGCATCAAGCAGAGCAGGCACTCGATGCCCCTCTCGATTTTATAATAAACTTTTCTTCCATATCCCAAACGTTCGGGGCCATGGGGCAAAGCAACTATGTCGCGGCCAATGGCTTTCTGTCTGCTTTGGCAGAGTACCGAACAGCGCATGGCCATCAAGGCGGCACGATAGACTGGGGAGCTATTGCGGATACAGGTTTTGTTGCGCGTGACGAGCAGTTGGCAAGCTATCTTGAGACCTCCGGGATGGCTGGGCTTCACGCCAGAGAGGCCGAGGTCGCCCTTGGTACTCTTTTACGGACCGGGCTAGGGCGAATTTGTTATGGCCGTGGAGATTGGGAGCAAACGGGCCGAACGAATATAGCGCTTTCACGGACACCGCGGTTCGCCAGTATGATCAGTGGCAGAGGCCGAGATGACAGTGACTTGGCCAAACGCCTATCTTCGCTTTCTGGCGATGCTCTTGTCGCCGAAATCGCAGGGTTCGTGACATCTACCTTGTCTGATCTGCTCAAGGTTACGCTGAGCCCGGACGATCTAGAGATGCCAATGAGTGAAGCGGGATTGGACTCGCTTTCCTCCTTTGAGCTTAAAATGCGCTTGGAGACAGAGCTCGGCGTATCCATCATGGCGTCGCATTTTCTCAAAGCGCCCACCATTGGCGAGCTTTCGAAAGTTTTGGCGCAGGAATTTGAGGCGCAGCAAGCGCGCGCTTCAGGTGGTGCAGATGATGAAAACGTTGAGGGGCAAGCCACTTCTGCGATGGGGTCCCACAAGCGCGCATTTACGCAAGAGCAAGCAGGTATGATTGCAACGACGGTTGCGCGCTTTACCTCTTCGTCAACGCGCCGCGCATTTGAGCACCGCTTAACATTTGATGCTCCTGCAGGCGTGGGAGCCAGCGATCTCCAGCAAGCGATCTATGCGACATTCATGCGTTTCCCTCTAATGGGGCTGACATGCGACTTATCGCTGGGGTCTCAGCCGCATTTGGCTTTGGGGGAAGCCCCTCAATTGGCGCAAGGGCATTTGGCCCCTGAAGACGTTTTAGATGTAGAGCGCGGTGAATTGCTCCGGTTCGGCCAGATTGCTCACGATTCCGGCCTACAGGTGCAAATCTCTATGCATGCAGCTTTAGGCGACGCGCAGGCACTAAAAGTGCTAAAAGATGCACTTTGGACTGAGCTTTGTGCTGTTCCGGCTCAGGCGGAAACGAACACGTTCGATGCATTGGCTCATTTAAGCTTGCTCGCCCATCATGCAGATACACCCAAAGGCCTTTGTGACCGTTCTTTTTGGAGCCACGTCTTACATGAAGTGCCGGGCCCAGTGATCTTCCCTCATCGCGGGCGTGCCTTAGGGCCTGAAACGATGGGTCGGGATCATGGCGTTGCACAGATAAAAGACGGGCATTTAAAGAGCACCTTCTCAGAAGCCGATATGCTGTTAGCCTATGCTGCTGCATTGCAAGAAGCCACAAACGGGGCTCAAGCTGTTGTCGTTGCGCGAGAGGTGCCAGCCCGTCCATTGGGGCTATCTGAAGGATTTGGCCCCTTCACGGTCACTTTGCCAGCTATTGTCCCAGTCAGCGGCTGCGATGATTGGCAGGCCGCAGACTTTAAGCGCATTCTCGCTGCAGCCAATGATCATATAGCTTTTGATATATTCAACGCGGCAGAGGAATTCGACGAGCGACTTCAGGCATCAGGCGCACGGCTCAACCAGATCGGCTTTGCCCTGCAAAGCCAATTACCGCCTTCACGCGAGGGTGCCACATACAACGATGTGCGACTAGACGTGGCGGCCAACGAAAAGGGACTATCATATCAATTTACCTTTGATGGCGCTGTGGTCACAGAGGTAGAGCAGCAAGCCGTCGTCGCTGCATTTGAAGCAAAACTGGAAGACATACTGGTTTCTCCAAACCCTTCGTCGGTAGACGCCGTGGTTGCAAGTTAACGAGCATGAAAAGCCTTATAGAAAAGCTCTGTGCTGCTATGAAGGCAGCAGGCCCTCATGCGTGTTGAGAAAAAGGCGCATGCGGGCCGCTTAAGCACGCGTCGGCTCGCACACTATATCGTCACATATGATGTGATGTTTTTCGCACTGGGCGCAGTGCTCTTAATGATCGCCAGCCTCGGCCTGCTACGCTTGAGCTTTTCCAGTGATAACCGTGATTTTTTTGGTGCGAGCAACCCAGATATAAACGCTGTTCTCCAACTCGAGGATACCTATTCAAAATCTGACACACTTATTTTCGCCGTCGTGGGCGAGGAAGATATATGTACACCGCAAGGTTTGACGCGGCTGAGAGCCTTCACCGAAGAAGCTTGGTTGCTACCTGATGTGTTGCGGGTGGATTCTGTAGCCAATTTTAACCACAGCTATGCAGAGGGCGATGATATCATCATTGAGCCCTTGCTCTCCGAAGAGGCCGATCTGGGCCCGGAAGACGCGCAACGCGTCAAAGATATTGCGTTGACGTCGACCGAGTTGGTGCATCGCTTGATCGCACCTGATTGCAAAGCCTTCGGCATCTTTATTGACCTTGTTCCTTCTGAGAATGCGTCACTTGATCGATTGGATATGGCAGAACGCGCGCGCGCGTTGAAAGCCGATTGGCAGGCACGCGCACCTGACTTGACTATACATGTCAGTGGCGGGGTCATTGGGGGGGTCTCCATCAATGAGGCTGCGCAACGCGACATGCGCCACCTGGTGCCACTGTCCTTCGCGGTCGTGACGCTTTTGATGTTGCTGGGCTTGGGCACGATTAGCGGATGGTTGGCAACAACTCTCGTAACCTTAAGCGGCACGATCGCGACCTTAGGTTTTGCGGGGTGGATGGGTATTGCGCTTATTCCCGCCACGGCCACGAGCCCTCTCGCCGTCATGGTGCTGATCACAGCGTCTTGTGTCCATGTGGTCTTGGGGTGGGCGCGCCGTATGGCCCAAACACAAAATCGCTTATTAGCGACCTATGAGGCTGTGGAAGAGAACCTCACGGCCGTATCGGTCACGAATATCACAACTGCCATTGGGTTCTTATGTTTGAATTTTTCTGAATCGCCCCCGCTGGCTCAGATGGGAACAATTGTGGCCTTCGGCATTGTGGTTGGCTGGTTGCTCACAGGGATGTTCTTGCCACTGATTTTGCGAAGAGCGCCGGCTTTGTGCTTTAAGCCTGTACACATTCCTGGGCATCAGTTGGAAAAGCTTGCGTCCTTCGCCCTGCATAAGCGTGGCGTGGTGAGCCTCTTTGGTCTCGCGATAGTGGTCGCTTTACTAGGCCTGTCGCAAATCCGGTTCAATGATAGTGCCCTTCGCTACTTTGACGAAAGTTTTAGCTTCCGTACCGATAATGATGCCATTGAGGAGCACTTAACTGGTATGGAGAGCGTGCATTTTTCCTTCCAAGCGCCGGAAGGTCATAGTGTTTTTTCCCCAGAGTTTTTGAACCGCGTTGATAGTTTTACAGACTGGGTGCGAACCCAAGATAAGGTCCTTTTTGTAGGCTCCCTAACGGACGTCTTGAAACGGCTCAATCAGACTTTGGCAGGCGGATCACAGGACAGCTACGAATTAGCGGCGAG
>TARA_R100000655_G_scaffold8734_1_pt1 | contig 10458 bp, 9 predicted proteins | sample TARA_R100000655 | Tara Oceans TARA_R100000655 (sample SAMEA2622497) | marine metagenome | biome: marine biome (ENVO:00000447); feature: deep chlorophyll maximum layer (ENVO:xxxxxxxx); material: "saline water (ENVO:00002010), including plankton (ENVO:xxxxxxxx)" | depth 90 m
TGGATCAAGTGCTGCAACAGTAGATTTATTTGTAGACGGTTTAACAACAGCAGGCGCTACTGGTATTACTCCAACATCTGCTAACACAACAGTTTACTTAGCAAAAACAGTTTCTGTCCCAGCTGACGCAACGTTAGTTATTTCGGACACACCTATCTATCTAATGGAAGGTGACATTTTAAAAGGTGGAGCTAGTGCTAGTGGAGATTTAGATTTATTTATTTCGTATGAAGTGCTAGACGACGCATAGGAGGTTTAGATTATGGCTGGAAATGGCGGAATAATTGGACCACCTAATACTGTACAAGCAGCAGTTAATCAAAGCGAAGTTCTTACAACAAAAACAGCTTCTGGATGTTTAACATTACAACCAAACACAACTGAAATCACCGCAGTTATAGTTGCAGGTGGTGGCGGTGGTGGTAACAAATCATCAGGTGGTGGCGGTGGTGGTGGTCTAAGAAATATTCCAATAGCAACAACAGGTGGTTCTACAATTCCAATAACAGTTGGTGGAGGAGGTGCAGGTGCACCAGCTATACCAGCAAAAGGAGCTAATGGTGTTGCCAGTTCAATCGTAGCAAAATCTGTTACTTATACTTCTGCAGGTGGTGGTGGCGGTGGAAGTGATGGAGATGGTCAAGGAGCAGACGGTGGATCTGGTGGTGGTTCTTCTAATAATATTACACCAGGAGGAGCAGGTAATAGTCCCCCTGTTTCTCCTCCTCAAGGAAATCCAGGTGGTGGTTCTTTTTCACCAGGACCAGGTGGTAATACTGGTGGTGGTGGCGGTGGCGCAGGTGGCGCTGGTGCAAATGCACCTTCAGTGCCTACATCAGGAGCTGGTGGTAACGGGCTAGATGTAAGTTCGACTTTTCCAAGTGCGCCTAATTCAGGAGTTTATGCTGGTGGAGGTGGTGGTGGAGCAAACGGAGGTCCGACTAATGCGGGAGCTGGTGGACCTGGTGGTGGAGGCCCTGGAAATAATAGTGGAAGTGGTGTTACTGGAACAACAAACACTGGCGGCGGTGGAGGCGGAGCTGGAGCAGGTTCTGGATCTGGTGGTTCGGGTGGATCAGGAATAGTTTTAATTAAAGAACCGGCGATTTGTAGACCTAAAAGCGCATCAGGTGTTTGGGACATGAACACAGTTTATGATTTAGTCAAAGAAGGTGAGTGGGGAGGATTTAACGTTCACAGTTATAGTTTAAATTATTTAGTAGTCGCTGGTGGTGGCGGTGGTGGTACAAGATACTCTGCTTCAGGAGCTGAAGATGGTGGTGGAGGTGGAGCTGGAGGTTATAGAGCTTCTGGTTTTGGTCCAAGTCCATTACGAGGTTCAGCGTTATCTTTTTCTAACGTAGTTGTAGGATCGAGTTACGTTGTTACAGTTGGAGCAGGTGGAAATGGAGCATCTTTTCCTGGTGGTTGTGCTACAAACGGAACAAATTCAATATTTAATGTTTGTGGAGCAGCACCTTTAAAAATAGAATCAACAGGTGGTGGTAGTGGTGGAACTCATGGTGGTGGTCATGGTGGAGATGATGGAGGATCAGGTGGTGGTGGTACAGCTGGAAGTTCTGGTGGAGCAGGTAACACTCCTCCTGTAAGTCCGCCACAAGGTAATCCTGGAGGCACAGCATCAGGAGGAGCAAACGGAGGTGGCGGTGGTGGAGCTACTGGAGGTGGCGGAAATTGTGGACCTGCAGGAGCAGGAGCGCCTAATGATATTACAGGTTCAGCAGTAACATATGCGGTCGGAGGAGCCGGAGGCGCATGTGGAGCAGCAGGAACAACAAATAGAGGAAATGGTGGTGATGGTAGAGGAAATAATAATCCATCAGGAGCTGGTGGACCAGGAACTGTAATTGTTCGTGGACCTAGTGCATTAACTTTTGCTGTAGCACCTGGAACTAATTCAACATCTACTCATCCTGGAGGAGATAAAATTGCAACATTTACTGTATCAGGAACATTGACTGTAAGTTAAAAATGACTTATAAATTAGGAGGATAAAAATATGGCACACTTTGCAGAAATAAAACAAGAAACAGACGAATTCGATAGCTCAAAACAAAATTGGGTTGTTCAAAGAGTTGTAGTTGTAGGTAATGATGTATCTACAGCAGCGGGACCTCTAGGAGAAAATGATATGCACGTTGATGGTGAATCATGGTGTATTAATTTTTTCAAAGGTGGAACTTGGAAACAAACTTCTTATAATAATAATTTTAGAAAAATCTATGCAGGAATCGGATACACATACGATTATGCAAAAGATAAATTCATAGAAGCTCAACCTCATGCATCATGGTCATTAGACGAAAATGATGATTGGAAATCACCAATTGAATATCCATCAATCACAAAAGATGGTGATGTAGGATATCGTATATGGTGGGATGAGGATGCATATAATGCCGATAATACAAAAGGTTGGAAAGCAACTAAATCAGACGACGAAGCGGAAACACCAACAGTTTACGATTGGAACGGCACAGCTTGGGTGTCCGCATAGGAGGACACAATGCCAAGAAATAAATCTGGCTCAGCAAATGGTGGTATATTAGGAGCAATAAATAAAGCTTCTTTCGGTAAGAATACTGTAACCACTAAAACTTCTTCAGGAGATATTACAACACAAGCAGGAACTAGAATAATTGATACTTTAGTAATTGCTGGAGGTGGATCAGGAGGAAATGATGCTGGTGGCGGTGGTGGAGCAGGAGGTATGTTGCCTACTACAAGCGTAAATGTATGTGGTTCAACTGCTTATGCAGCGGTTATTGGCGCCGGTTCAGCTAACCCAGGAAGCCCACAAAGTTTTGGTGTCAAAGGAAACAATTCAACTTTAACAATAGGATGCACAGTTTTAACAGCAACAGGTGGTGGAGGTGGAGTATTTGGAAACACCCCTGATTGTGTAAAAGATGGTGGTTCTGGTGGTGGAGGAAGAGGTTCTGGAACAGGTCAATGTAAAGGTGAAGGAATAGTCGGTCAAGGAAATGATGGAGGATCCGGATGCAGAGGCGGCGGCGGTGGTGCTGGAGGTGCAGGTGGAACTTCTCCTAACAATATAAGCGGTGGTGCTGGTGGAAACGGTTTAGCAAACAATATTACAGGTTCATGTGTTACTTATGCTGGTGGTGGTGGAGCAGGTTCAGAACCCCCTGGTACGGGTGGTGCTGGTGGTCCAGGTGGTGGTGGTAAAGGTGGAGATAGACCAGGACCAGGAGCAACAGGACAAGCAGGAACACCAGGAACAGCAAACACTGGAGGCGGTGGTGGTGGTTCAGGTGGAGGACCAACTAATACTGCAGCAGGAACAGGTGGATCAGGAGTGGTCATTACAAAAGAATTAAACAAAGCAAGTGGTGTGTGGTCAATGCAAAGTCAATTTCAAGCAAAAAAAGATGATACTTGGCCTGAACCATCGTTCACAGTAAATTACCTAGTAATCGCTGGTGGAGCTGGTGGTGGTCTAGGTGCCTCTCCAACATTTACTGCTGGTGGTGGAGGTGGAGCTGGTGGTTATAGACATACTTCAAAAGATTTATTTGCACCCGGAACATTTGCAGTGGTTGTTGGTGCTGGAGGAGGAAATGCAGGTAATGTGGCTACCCCTACTAGACAAGGAAGCGCATCAAGTTTTGATGCCTGCGGAGCTTTAGAATTAGTATCAGCGGGTGGTGGATCAGGTGCTGATGGTTTCTGTGGACAACCAGGAACAAGTCCTTTTCCTTCTAACTACAAAGCATCAGCTCAAGCCGGTGGATCAGGTGGTGGTGGAGCTTGTCAAGGATCAAGAAAATGTGGAGCAGCAGGTAATACTCCTCCAACAAGTCCAGCACAAGGTAATCCAGGTGGAACTTCACCTGGTAGTATTGGTGACGGTGGTGGTGGCGGTGGTGGAGCCGGTGGAGCTGGAGGTAATACTTCACCTGCGGATGCGGGTGGTGCTGGTGGAGCAGGATCTTCTGCTTGGCCAGGTGACTGTACAGTAAGAGCCGGTGGTGGTGGCGGAGGTGGTGGTGGACCAACTTCTCCATCTTCGGGCGCGAGTGGTGTTGCCGGAGCCGGAGGCTCAGGTGGTGGTGGAACTGGTGGAGCTGGAGCCCCATCAAGACCTGTAAATACACCTCCCGCTGCAGGAACTGCTAACACAGGTGGTGGCGGTGGTGGTGGTGGCGGTGACTTTTCTGGTGGTTCAGCAGGTGGATCAGGAGTTGTATTAGTAAGATTTCCAGGAAGCATATCTGCAAGCGTTACACCTTGCACAAATAGTATAGCTTGTGTTCCAGGACCTTCTACAGATAAAGTAGCAACCTTTACAGTATCAGGTAATTTTGTTATAAGTTAATCTGTGAAAGTCATAGATAACAAGGTATCAAAAACCCTTCAAAATAAAATTGAAGAATATTTTTTACATGATAATTTTCCATGGTATTATAATGATAATTCACTAGGTAAACATGTTCCTAAAAAATACAGAACTATAACTAAAGATAGTTTTAACGAATTTCAATTAACCCACAAGTTTGTAGATGAAGGTAGAGTAAACTCGCCCCACACAAATATTATAATGAATTTATTAAGTGAATTAAATATGGAGGGAACACCTATTTTAAGATGTAAAGCAAATCTAAAATTTAGAACTAATACAAGAAAAAAACATAATATATTTCACGTGGATCATAAAGATCCACACAAAGTTATGATATATTATGTAAATGATAGTGACGGAGATACCTTTGTTAAAATAGGAAAATCAATAAAAAGAGTAAGTCCAAAAAAAGGCAGGGTTCTTTGTTTTGATGGTAAAACGATGCACGCAGCTAATCACCCTAGAAAAGCAAATAAAAGGTTGATTATAAATTTTAATTTGTTATAAAAATTAAAGTGGTATGAAAGTAAAAAGATGAATTTATTTAATCATTATTATTATTTTACGGGAGTAATCCCTCATAAGATTTGTGATGATATTGTGAGATATGGTAAAACCTTGTCTGATCAAATGGCTTTAACGGGTGGATTAGGAGCTGATCCCAAAAAATTAAATAGAAAACAAGTTAAAGATTTAAAACAAAAAAGAGATTCTAATATTGTTTGGATGAACGATAGATGGATTTATAAAGAAATACAACCTTATGTTCATAAAGCAAATCATATGGCTGGTTGGAATTTTGATTGGGACTATAGTGAGTCTTGTCAATTTACAAAATATGATAAAGGTCAGTATTATGATTGGCATTGTGATAGTTGGGAGAGACCTTATCAAACACAAAACCCACAAGATCCCACTAATGGTAAAATAAGAAAATTATCTGTAACCGTTTCTTTATCTGATCCAAAAGAATATAAAGGTGGTGAATTAGAATTTGATTTTAGAAATATGGATCCTGATAAAAAACGTAATGTTAGAAAATGTAAAGAAATATTACCAAAAGGTTCTGTTATTGTTTTTCCATCTTTTGTATGGCATAGAGTTTGCCCTGTTACAAAAGGATCAAGATATAGTTTAGTAATATGGAATTTAGGATATCCGTTTAAATGACACCTACAATTCATAAATATAAAAATTTTTTAAAACCAAGTGAGTGTGAATATTTTATGAATAAACACTCAGAGTTTTTTAATCCAGAAAAAGATGAAAGAACTTTTAGCCATAGAAACACTCAGGTTATTACTGTTTACCCCTTTTCAAACACTCATACAAATTTTACTTATGAAGCTAAAAAATTAAATGGTCGCCTTGATTCTGCTGTTAAAAAAATAAATAATAAAGGGTTTGTTAATTATTTTCAAATTGTAAAATGGTTAGAAAATTCTAATCAAAAAGTTCACTTAGATTTTAAAAATCATTATTACACTAGCATTATCTATTTAAATGATAATTTTGAAGGAGGAGAAACCATGGTTAATAATATTAAGATAAAACCTAAAAAAGGACTAATGATATTATTTAGTGGAAATAAAATTAAACATGGTGTAAATACAATTAAAAAAGGAGAGAGATATACAATACCTTGTTGGTATACAAAATAGGCATGACATTTCCAAATAAATTAAATTTAGAACATTATTTTCCTTGTCCTATTTGGTGGGCAGATGAACCTAAATTTGTTAAAAAATTAAACAAAGCTTCTGATCCTTATATTAAAAAATCTCAAAAAAATTTAAAAAAAACAATTGATGAAAGAAATAAAAAATTTGGTGATAAAGGAGATGCAGGACAAGTATTTCATTCTACAACTTTAATAGGTGATTCTAAATTTAATGAATTAACAAAATACGTTGGTGCAACAGCACACAATTTATTAATTGAAATGGGTTTTGATTTAACAAATTATCAAGTGTTTACAACTGAAATGTGGGTGCAAGAATTTGCAAAAAAAGGTGGAGGTCACCACACTTTACACACACATTGGAACGGACACATATCAGGATTTTATTTTTTAAAAGCTAGTGAAAGAACATCTAATCCTGTTTTTGAAGATCCAAGACCCGGAAATTTAATGAATCTTTTACCTGAAAAAGATAAAACAAAAGTTACAACAGCAACTTCACAGATACACTTTAAAGTTCAACCTGGTCGTATGATGTTTTTTCCATCTTATATGCCACATTTATATAGTGTGGATATTGGATATGAACCGTTTAGATTTATACATTGGAACTGTCAAGCAATACCGAAAGGAGTACTTAATGTCGTTCAAAAAAAATAAATATAGTGTTTTAAAAAAAGCAATAAGTAAAGAAATGGCTGATTTTTGTTATGCCTATTTCTTAAATAAAAGAAAGGTTGCGAGATTTTTATTTGACCAAAGATACATATCTCCATTCACAGAAGAGTGGGGAGTTTGGACAGATGAACAAATTCCAAACACATACTCACATTATGCAGATATAGTTATGGAAACTTTATCACAAAAAGTAAAACCTCTTATGGAAAAACATACAGGTTTAAAATTATCTGAAACATATACTTATGCTAGAATATATAAAGAAGGTGATGTTTTAGCTAGACACAAAGATAGGTTTAGTTGTGAGATATCTACAACTTTAAATTTAGGCGGTGACGATTGGCCTATTTTTTTAGATCCAACAGGTAAAGAAAAACAAGCTGGTATTAAAATTAATTTAGAACCAGGGGACATGTTAATATATTCTGGTTGTGATTTAGAACATTGGAGAGAAGAATTTAAAGGTGACCACTGTGGTCAGGTATTTTGTCATTACAACAGAAAAGGCTCTAAGATGGCTAAAGAAAATGAATTTGATACAAGACCATTTATAGGGCTACCATCATGGTTTAAAGGCTTTACATTACCTAAAAAATAAGTTACAAAACAAACCTTGCAGGGGGATGATCCACCACAGATTCCCCTTGCTTTAAAATCTATTGAAATCACCCACAATCTGATATAACACCTAGTAAACAGGTTTTAACATATGCTACAGAAACTAGGATTTTTACCAGGATTCAACAAACAAGTTACAGCTACGGGAGCTGAATCACAATGGACTGATGGACAAAATGTGCGTTTTAGATACGGCACTCCTGAAAAAATAGGTGGCTGGAATCAATTAGGTGAGTCTAAACTAACTGGTGTAGCTAGAAAACTACATCATTTTGTTAATTCAGCATCTACTAAATTTGCTGCAATAGGTACAAATAGAATACTATATGCATACTCTGGAGGTGTATTTTATGATATACACCCTTTAGTTAATCCATCAGGCACAGCTCTTACAAATTGTTTTAGCACCACTAATAACGATAGAGAAGTAACAATAACTTTCTCAGGGACAACTACGTTTCAAGCGGGGGATATTATATTATTTGGTGATGCTTCTACATTTTCATCTATAACTAATTCTAATTTTACGGCTGCAGATTTTGCTGATAAAAAATTTATGGTAACAAGTGTACCAACAAGCACTAGTATTACGATTACTATGCCTAGTGCTGAGACAGGTAGCGGTGCAACCTTATCTGGTGGTATAACTTTTTTTCAATATTATCATGTAGGCCCTGCTGAACAGCTAGGAGCTTTTGGTTGGGGTATATCATTATGGGGTGGAACAGTTTTAGGAGCAGCTACAACTACTTTAGATGGAGCTATTACAGGTACAAGTGGTGGTAATAATAGTTCTGCTACAGAAATAACTTTAACTAGTGTTACAGGTTTTCCGACGACTGGTACAAACTTTATTCAAATAGGAACTGAAGAAATATCTTATACTGGTATTACTGGAACTAAATTAACAGGTATTGGCAGGGGAGCTAGAGGAACCACAGCTACTACACACTCTAACGGAGCAACAGTGACAAACACATCTCAATTTACAGGATGGGGATCACCCGCGGCCAACACCGATAAAGTTACAGATCCTGGTCTATGGTCTTTGGACAACATAGGAGCTAAACTTATTGCATTGATTGTAGGAGGTTCTGCTTTTGAATGGGATGGTGATGCAGCTAATGCCACATCTACAAGAGCAACTCTCATAGCAGGAGCACCAACAGCATCTAGAGATATGTTAGTTTCTACTACAGATAGACACTTAATATTTTTTGGCACTGAAAAAACTATTGGAGATACCACGACTCAAGATGATATGTTTATTAGATTTTCATCTCAAGAAAATATAAACGACTATACACCAACAGCAATCAATACCGCTGGCACACAAAGACTGGCCGACGGATCACGGATCATTGGAGCAGTTGTTGGTAGAGATGCTATTTATGTTTGGACTGATACAGCATTATTTACCATGCGTTTTGTAGGTGGAGATTTTACTTTTGCCTTTGCACAAGTTGGGACTAACTGTGGACTAATTGGTAAGAATGCAGCTGTAGAGGTTGATGGTGCTGCTTACTGGATGTCTGATAATGGTTTCTTTAAATATACTGGTAAACTAGAATCTATGGACTGTCTAGTTGAAGACTTTGTTTATGATGATTTAAACACCACTTCTAATCAATTAATATATGCGGGTATTAATAACTTGTTTGGTGAGGTAGTTTGGTTTTATCCAACATCTACATCTAACGTAAATAACAGAGCAGTTTTTTATAGTTATTTAGATTCAACATTAAAAAGACCTATATGGTTTACAAACGATAGTAGTTTATTTGCTAGAAGCACATGGGAAGACTCTGCTGTGTTTGGGTTACCACACGGTACAAAATACAACGCAGATGATGATAACTCATTTGATGTTACAGGTAATACTGATGGAACAACAATATACTTTGAACATGAAACAGGGGTCAATCAATTAGAAGCCGGTGCTGTTACCACAGCAATACCAGCTGACATTGTTTCTGGAGATTTTGATATTACACAAAAAGTTGTAAGAGGAGCTGCAACTAATTTAGGGGATCTTAGAGGTGATGGTGAAAACATTATGAGAGTAAGTAGAATTATACCAGATTTTATTGCACAACAAGGTAACACAATTGTGCAATTAGATTTAAGAAACTATCCTAATAATACATCAGCTAGTTCATCTTTAGGACCTTTTACTATTACATCAGCTACAACAAAAGTAGATACACGAGCTAGAGCAAGAGCTGTAGCTCTTACAATAAAAAATACAGCTGTAGATACTAGTTGGAAGTTAGGAACTTTTAGGTTAGATATACACGCTGGAGGAAGACGATAATGGAACAATTGATAATGTCAATAGCCGCACCTCTCGCTAGAACGTATGGAATAGAAAAAGCTATAGAAATAGCTTATGAAAAATTAGGTCTTAATGTTCCTACACAAACAGAAATAGATGTGTTAACAGGTGGTGGAATTAGCTCAGCTTTTTCTCCAAGTGCTGTAGGAAATGCTTTTAAAAGAGCAGCTGTAAATTTTGGGATAAAATCTCTTGCTAACAAAGTACCTAGTGGACCTTTAGCAGCCATGGGTATTGCTGCATTCATAGGTAATAAATTTAATCCTATGAACCCAAATTCAGTAAACTATAACCCTAATCTTAGAGGTGAAGTACAGTATTTATCTAAGCGACCAGGGATGATTGGTACGAACCCTAACACTGGTTTAGCTGTATATGGACCAGAATCTGCGTTAGCTGGTAAAAATATTTCATCAATGTTTGGAACTAATAGTTACGTAGGCATGTTAGATAAACAAATTGGTTATTTTGATAAACAAAAAGAAAAGAAAGGTTTTCTAACAGAACTTCAACAAGCAAAACAAGACAAAGCTAAAAAAGAAAAGAAAGATTATTATAAAGAAAAAGCAGATATTCGAGACGCAAATAAACCGTCTTCAACATCTACTTTTAGAGGACCAACTATGGCAGATATTGCTGGTCCTACAGGTGATAATTCTAGTGATGATGATAGTGGTGAATCAGGTTTCGGAGGATTTTGTTTCGACCCTAACACTTTTGTGCAAATGGCTGATGGTAGTGAGAAAAAAATTAAAGAGATAC